>Ga0272445_1001067_pt1 | contig 22679 bp, 22 predicted proteins | sample YNPCB0031_FD_194404 | JGI IMG/M metagenome (GOLD analysis project Ga0272445, IMG submission 194404) | Hot spring sediment microbial communities from Yellowstone National Park, WY, United States - YNP-CB-003-1 | ecosystem: Environmental > Aquatic > Thermal springs > Hot (42-90C) > Sediment... | reverse complement strand
AAGACGAGCGCTCTCGTCTCTCCCCACCCGCTGCTGCTGGGGCATACTAGTCGACGGCCACTCCGGGGGAAGGGATGGGAACGCAACGCGACCCCGGTCTCGGGGATCCCAATCAGCACGATGCCTCCGCTCTCCCCGCGGCGACCGAGCAGGTCGACTGGCCCACGCGACTGGCCTGTGCACGAGCCGGGCTCCATGCGGTCATCGATCTGGACCAGCTGGCGACGAATGCCCGGACGCTGGTCCGCTTTCTCCCGCCCGATGTCGAGCTCCTCGCCGTCCTCAAGGCGAATGCCTACGGCCACGGACTCGTCCCCAGCGCGCTCGCCGCGCTGGCGGGAGGCGCACGCTGGCTCGGCGTCGCGCGCATCGAGGAAGGTCTACTGCTCCGGCAGGCCGGTATCACTGCTCCCGTCATCGTGCTGGGTCCCCCCAACCATGCACGCCTGCGCGCAGCGGTCGCAGCTGACATAACCCTGGCGGTCGGCTCTCTGGCCGACGTCGAGGCAGTCCGCTCGGCCGCCAGCGCGCTCGGTCGCCCAGCCCGTGTCCACCTCGAGGTCGATACCGGCATGCACCGGTTCGGTGCCACGCCTGACGAAGCAGTCGCACTGGCCCGCCGGTTGGCATCCGACCCGCTTCTCTCCTTCGAAGGGATCTACACCCATTTCGCGACCGCCGATGCCCCGGATTGCCGGACGCTCCGTCGCCAGATGGAATGCTTCCGCGCCGTCCGCGAGCGGTTGCTGGCCGAAGGCATCCACCCGCCAGTCGTGCACCAGGCGAACAGTGCTGCCACGCTGCGCGGCGCGCTCGGCGACCCCGATCTCCCCGGCCGGCGCGTGGTTCGGGTCGGTATCCTCTTCTATGGTCTCGCCCCCGACCCAGCGCTGCTGCTTCCACCCGGCATTCGACCAGCGCTCACGCTCCAGGCCCGGCTCGCCCGCTGCTTCGCTGTCCACGCGGGCGAAGGGATCTCCTACGGACATACCTATGTCACCAAAGCGCTCACCCACTGTGGCCTGGTCGCCGTCGGCTATGCGGATGGTCTTCCGCGGGCGCTCTCCAACCAGGGCTGGTTCCTCGTCCAGGGACAGCGCTGCCCGATCCTCGGACGGGTCTGCATGGATCAGACGACGATCTCGCTCGAGGCGGTCCCTCAGGCGGAAATCGGTACTCCGGTCATCGTGCTCGGTACCGGCGAGGACGGCGCGATGACCGCGTGGGACGCTGCGACGCTCAGCGGCACCATCGCCTACGAGATCCTCACCAGCCTGGCGACCAGGATTCCACGCCTCTACCAGCGCGGCGGAGAAATCGTCGGCCTCGCGGACGCCTTCGGTCTCGTCTGGCGCGACGGGACGCGAGCGCGGTAGCATCGACTCGACAGTGCGGAACCCGACCCTGCCGCGCTGCCAGCCTGCACCGCCAGGGAGGAGAAAGCTGGCGATGCCCGAGCGAGCGATCCGCATCCTCCTCGTCGATGACCATGCCCTCTTCCGGCAGGGTCTCCGCCAGTTGCTCGCCACCACTCCCGATATCGTCGTCGTCGGGGAAGCGGGATCAGCGAGCGAAGCGTTCGAGCTGGTACCCCAGCTCGCTCCCGATGTCGTGCTCATGGATATCGCGATGCCGGGGCTCGACGGCATCACTGCCACCGCCGCGCTCCGCCAGCGCTTTCCCACTCTCCGCGTCGTCATGCTGACCATGTACGAGCCAACGACCTCTGGCGAGGCAGCACGCGCTGCCGGCGCCATCGCCTACGTGGTGAAGAGCAGCCGGCCAGAGGAACTCTTCGCTGCCATCCGCGCAGCCGCCAACGGCGCTATCCCGCCCAATGGGGAGGTGCGAGCAGAGCAGTCTCCCCCACCCGCGGGCCAGGATACTGCTGATCGGGTCGCACAGCTCGAGCAGCGTCTCGCCTGGCTGGAAGCCCAGCTCGCCCAACTCGGCGTTCGCGAGCCACTGCCACCATCCCACGCTCCGGCAGAACCGGTCACGAGCGCTCCGCCAGCCGACCAGCCGATCGCTCCCTCTCCGCCGGTCGCAGCAGTGTCCCGGCACCCGGTGTGGCAGCCCAGCATTGGCACCGCGCGAGCGGCGGATACCATGCCGACCCCCCGATCCGTTTCCCCACAACCATTGCCCGTCGCGCTCACGCAGCTGGCGAACAGCCTTCTCCTGGGTATCCTCGTCGTCGGCGAACTCGTCGCGCTCGCCAGCGCCCTCTTGCTCTTTCCCTCGCCGATCCTCGCGCGCTGGATCACCCTGGGAGCCGGGCAACTCGCGAGCCTGGCTCTCATCGCGCTCGTCGCGCTCGCTCCGCAGCGCCGGAGCGAGGGCCAAATCGTGCTGCTCGTCGCGCTCACCGCAGCGATGGCCTGGAGCCTCCTCACCGCACGATCGGCGCCGGTCGCGCTCCAGGCGGCTGCGCTCGCCGGGACGAGCAGCCTCGCGCTCGCCGCGCTGGCACTCTCCTGGCAGCGCCGCTTCCTTCTGGCAGCCGCACTCTCCCTGGCACTGATCACGCTCCTGCCATCCTTACTCGCGATCGTCCCCGGTGCACTCGCCCCGTTGTGGATCACCGGAACCGTCGCCCTGGCGAGCGGTCTCGCCTGGTCACGCCTCCGCCGGCCGAGCGATCCGGTCGCCTGGGAGTGGCTGCCGCTGGCGCCGCTCGCGCTCGGCATCCCGCTCCTCCTGGTCTGGCTGGAGAGCGGCGGTCGGCCAGCGCTTCTCCTCGCTGCCCCGTGGATCGCTGCCTTCCCGCCGCTCGTCGCAGCCGGGAAGGCGCAACGACCGGTGCTGCGAGCGCTCCTCGCACTCCACGGAGCGCTCGCCCTCGGCACGGTCGGCTGGCTTTTCCGCACGGCTGCCCACAGCGAGGAAGCTGCTGCGCTCGCCGTGCTCGCCGTGCTGGCGAGCGCACTGGCGCTCCTCCTCTGGTGGAGCGGGCAACGGGCCGGTGCCAGCACCGCCCCCGCAGTTGTCCCCGCCGCGTTCGCTGGCCTCTCGCTTGCCCTCGCCGCTGCCCGACACCCAGAGCCGGTGCTCGCCCCGCTCGTCTGGTGCACGCTGGGACTCGTGCTCGCGGTGCTGCCCTCCCGGTGCACCTGGTCGACGTGGATCGCGCTCGCGCTCTTCGCCGGCGGATGCGGCGCGGCGCTCCTCGCTGTCCTCCGCTCTCCCGACTGGCAGCGCTGGAGCCTCCTCGTCCTGGTCCTCGGCACAGCGACGATGACCGGTCCTTTCCTCGCTCCTCGCTGGTGGTTCGTCACTGGCTGGCTCGGCAGCGGCATGCTCGCGCTCGCCGCACTCCTGGCGCTGCGACTCACTGGCCTGGTGGAGATCGCGGCACTGAGCGGCCTGGCACTGGGTACCCTCGTCGTGACCCGGTACATCGTCCCCCGGCTCGATCATCCGACCGGTGCCTGGGTGTGGCTTCCGACTTTCGGTGCCAGCGCCAGCGCACTGGCCAGCGCGCTGACCGGGCCACTCTCGCCGGGACGACTCGGCATCGCGCTCCAGCCAGCGGTCTCCGCGACGAGCGAGCCGGTCATCGCGGCCAGCATGCTCGTCGCTGCTGCGCTGGCCGCCGGTCGCCTGCTCGGTCGCCGCTGGCGCTGGGCCGCGATCGCGATCGCTCTGCTCCTGATCGCGTATGTTCTCCCAGCGGTCGTGCCGGACGCCGCGCTCGTCCTGAGCTGGTCCGCGCTGGCCGTCGCACTCGCGCACGCGCTCGGCATCCGCCTCCGGCCCTGATGCTGTCTCGCCCCCGAGCTGCACCGCCGAGGAGAGGTGTTCCCGAGGAACGGAGAACAGCGAGAGCCAGCGGCTGTTCCCGCGCTGCTCGAGCCGGGCCAGGAGCGCCAGCTGGCCACGCCCCCGCTCTCACGCGCTCTGCGCCACAGCCGATCGCACCCGACCGTACCGGCGCGGCGGGATCGAACGTCGGCTCGCCATTCCGGCACCTATGGTGCACTGTGTCTCCGTAACAGCGGAGTCGAGAAAACCCTGGCACACTGCACAAGGCAGAATTGGCACACTTATCCGAGTGGCGGGCATCACCGCCGCGTTCGTCGAAGTGCAACGGGTAAACTTTAGAAGCGAACATATTGCGTCGGAGAAACACATGAAGGAGAGGATCATGACGAGAGCGATACCGGTCACTGCGAAGCCCATCACCCAGGCGCGACTCCACCAGCGAGTCGTCGAGGAACTTCTGCGGCAAATCGTCAGTGGCGCATTGCCGCCCGGCACCACGCTGCCGTCCGAGCCGGAACTGGCCCGGCAATTCGGGGTGAGTCGCATCGTCATTCGGGAGGCGATCCGTATCCTCGTCGAGAAGGGCCTGATCACGGTCCGACATGGCAGCGGGATGTGGGTCCAGTCGATCGAGCAGTGGAACCATCTCGACCCGATGGTCCTCCTCGAGGAAGTCCGCTCGAGCCCGGACGCGAGCCGGCTCAGTGAACTCCTCGAGCTCTGCGAGATCCTCGACGTCGGTGCCGCCGAGCGGGCCGCGACCCGTCGTACCCCCGAGCAGCTGTCTCGGTTGCGCGACCTGGTCGAGCGGATGCGCAAGGTGGTCGATGATCCGGCAGCCTACCTCGATCTGGATGCGCTTTTCCATGCGACGATCGCTGAGAGTGCCGGAAACCGCCTCCTCCGCGATGCGCAGCGACCGCTCAGCGAAGTGCTGTTCGCCAACTGGCTGTGGGCCACACGGGCACCGGAGGACCTCACCCGCTTCCAGCAAGACCACGAGGCGATCTATGAGGCGATCGCCGCCGGTGATCCACTCGGCGCTCGCCAAGCGATGCACCGGCACGCCCAGCATGTGGCCAGCGCTCTCCGCGCCGGAATCGCCCCAGCGGCGGGGGAACTGGTCACGACGGGCAGCGACGGTCGCCACGCTGCTGCTTGAGCGAGTCCACGAGAGCGGGACGGAATACCCGTCCCGCTCTTTTTTTCAGCGCCATCACTGGACAGGAGCGAGACTGTGCCGGACAGCGCGGCCGGTCAGACGCTCGGATTGTGTACGGGGTGAGGCTCGCGCTTCCCCGTCCCCCCTCACCAGAGCCCGGATTTGGCGAAGGCCAAGAGGAAAAGCCCGCTCACCAGCAGTAGCGCGACCACGATACCGAGGACGCGCAACAGCCATGGCGGCATCGCCGATGCCTCCCCGCTCAGCCGATCCCTCGCTGGGCAGCGAGCTGTCGCGTGAGCAACGCTTGCCCGATATGCTCCCGATTGTGCTGGATGGCATGGAGCAGCCAGCGCATCCCGCTGAAGCGACGTCCCAGTCGGTCATTAGGCGGTGACCACTCGCGGGCCAGTGCGTCGCCGGTGAGCCGGGTGAGTCGCTCGCTCGTTTCCTGTTCGGTCTGGTCGATCAGCTCGAGGAGCGCGAGTGCACTCGGCGCCTCGTACCGGAACCAGCGCTCGCGGTCACGCTCCACCACCTCGCCCAGTGCCGCCGCCACGAGATAGCGCTCGGAATCGAGGAGATGCGCGACCAGGACGGCGATCGTGTTCATCTCCGGTCCCGGTGACCAGTTGAGGACCGCTGGGCTGAGCCCCTGGACGAGTTCCCGCAGGACCTGATGCTGCTCGCGCAACGTCGATTCCACCGCTGCCCGTACCGTCGAGACCAGCTCGTCGCTCACCTCGCTCTCCTTCCGCGCCACAGCCGCTCGATCTCCCACCGTCCGTATCGTTCCGTCTCCTCCGCAAGATCCTGGTAGAGCGCACGGTACCGCTCGTAGCGCCCCGCGTCGATGAGACCCGCTTCGACCGCCGCGCGCACCGCACAGCCCGGCTCATCCAGGTGCCGGCAATCCCGGTACGGGCAGGCACCCAGATACGGCCGAAATTCCCGGAAGCAGCGGTCGAGTTCCTCCGGCAGAATCGCCCAAAGGTGCAGCACCCCGATTCCCGGCGTATCGACCAGGAACGTCCGCTCGTCGAGCTGGATGAGTTCGCTCGCGGTCGTTGTGTGTCGGCCACGCCCCGTCGCCTCGCTCACCGCACCGATTCGGAGTTCCAGGTCCGGCCGGAACGCTTTCACGAGGCTCGTCTTCCCGACCCCCGAGGGTCCCGCGAGCGCGGAGAGTTTCCCCTCGATCGTCTGCCAGAGCTCGTGCAGGCCTGCTCCACTGGCTACGCTCGTTTCGACGACCGGATAGCCGATCGCTCGGTATGGCGCGAGCACCGCTCGTGCTCGTCCAGCCGGGTCGAGATCGATCTTGTTCAGGCAGATAACCGTCGGTAGATCCTGCGACTCCGCCACCACCAGGAAGCGATCGAGCATCCCCAAGCTCAGTTCCGGCTGGGCAGCCGCCATGACCACCACCAGCTGGTCCAGGTTCGCCACGATGACCTGCGCTGCCTCCCGATCGCGCGCTCGCCGTACCAACGCGCGTCGCCGCGGCGCGACCGCTTCGATCACTCCCTCTCCCGGGGCGACGACGCGCACCACGACCCGGTCACCGACCACGACCAGGTCTTCCCGCCGGCGCTCCTTCTTGAGTGCGCCACGCACGACACAGCGGAGAACCCCCTCCGGCGTCAGCACGTCGTAGTACGGTCCCCGCACTCGGATCACGATGTTCGCTGGCCACGCGTCACCAGAATGGTCTGCGTCCTCCGTCACCGTTCCCCCTCGTCCTCGACCCCTCCACTCACTGTGAGACCGAAACACCAGCAACGGGAGCGCGGGCAGCCCGCTCCATCAGTGCCCGCTCCGGCAGCGACTGGTACGCCAATACCGCTAACGTACCGAACAGGAGCGTCACCACGGCCGCATGCCCCAGCACGCTGGCCAGGCTGAGCCGGCTCCAGACCACCCAGGCACCCGTCACCGACTGGGCGAGCAGCAAACCCAGCGCGACCAGCCCACTCCACACCAGGTCTGGACGCTCGCGCCGTAGCACCCGGTCTCGCCACAGTCGCACCACCAGGCCGACCAGGCCCAGCGTCAAGACGAGCGCGCTCAGCCGGTGCAGGAAGACGACCCCCGTCGGTCCCACCAGATCCGGGATCAGCCGGCCCTGGCAGAGCGGCCAATCCAGGCAAGCCAGACTGGCCTGGGAGTGCCGCACGTACGCGCCGAGGTACACCACGGCGTACGTCCCGATCAGGAGTCCCCAGGCGGCCCGGACAACCCCAGCCGGCACGTGGAGTTGCCGACGTGCCCGCAACGACTCGCCCCGCGTCAGGACGAGCGCCAAGAGGAGCGCGCTGGCGAAGACAGTGAGCGAGACACCGAAGTGCACCGCCATGACCAGCGGATGCCGCGGCGCCAGCACTGCCGCTGCCCCGAGCGCCGATTGCAGGAGCAGCGTCCCGACCAGCAGCCCCGCGACGATCCGCGTTTCCCACTGGGCGAAGAGTTCTCGCCGCTCCACGATCGTCAGCGCGAGCAACGCCACCAGAACCAGCCCACTCACCAGCGTGGCGAGCCGGTGACTGTACTCGATGATCCCCTCCGCCGTGAGCGGCGGAAGCAACCGGCCATGGCAGAGCGGCCACGACTCCCCACAGCCGAAACCCGATCCGGTCGCGGTGACCGTTGCCCCCAAAAGGAGCACCAGTCCCATCGCGACGGCGTTCACCCACGCCAGGCGCCCGACCCAACGCACGCGTTCTCGCATGATCTGCACCGTACCTTCCCGAGCACGCCATGCCTTGCACCTGACGGAAGGATAACCGAGCTGCCGACCATCGACAGCCCGCTCTCTATCCCACGGCCGACCAGACAGCACTGGCCCCCGCGGTTCTCGCGGGACATCGGTGGTCGTCCAGCATCAGCCGAAACCTGCCATCTCGCTGGGATCCCACCCGGTCGAGAAGGCACCCGACCCGAACCAGGGCAGATCAGCCGAGCGCACGCTTTCGCGTTCCGTCCCGTTGTGCCCCTGCAGAAGAGCGTTGGGCTCACGAAAAGCGCGCGAGCGATCGGTTCCCGCTCGCTACCAGGTCGTCGGGTCCTTTTCGCAGAAACGGGACGCGCGCCACGCGAACGCATCCACAGCCTGCGCCACGTCACCGCGCCTTCGGCAGCCCTACCCGCACGAGCGAGAACGAAAACTGCCGCGGTTCCCGCAGTCTCGCGCGATCACCGTCGCTCCGAAGCCCACTGCCGTCAGGGAAACGACTCTCCGGACCGCCATGCAGCGCACGCTCACCAGCACGAGCGCCTCGCAGGCCAGTCACGGTAGCGGCTCCCATCCTCTACGGCTGGCAGGGACGCTCTCGGGTCCACTTTCTTCGCGAATTTTTTCCAGGTTCCGCGGCCCTCTGACCGTTCGGTTGTTGCCCTCGACGACCGCGAGCGCGGGAGCATCGCTTTGCCATGACGATTTTCTACATCGAGACCATTCCGGAGAACTCCACCGACCGTCGCGGGAACGAGCGGCGCACTCTATGCGCTGAACTGGTCGAGGAACTGGGTGAGCGTTCGAGACTCGGATACAGGAGCCCGGTCGCTCACGCTGACGGCTCGCTCCGTCCCGGCACCACGCCGAGGAGGCGCAGGAACGCCTCGATCTTCTCCAGTTCCCACGCCGTGAGGTCGACCGACACCGTGATCGTCACCGCGGCACCAGCCGGTGCGGCTATCGTTCGCTCCGGCGCTGGCGCCGAAGGCAACTCCGACGATACCGTCGTCACACCCGACACCGCGGCGGGTTCGCGTGGTGCTGGCTCCGGCTCAGCCCCACCGCCACCGAGGTGCGGCCGCAGCACTCGCAGCCGCTCCTCGAGGTCCGGCGCTAACACGAGTCGCGAGGGCTGGCCGCGTACCCCGCGCCGAAAGATCCCCAGCCCCGCCTCCTCCGCCAACTTGAAGAAGAAGGTGCGCGCTTCCTCGACCCTGTTGCGGGGCTGGCCCAGCCGCATCTCCACTTGCCAAACCCGCTCCACCCAAGGACCATCGATCACGCTCAGTCCCTCGCGCAGCGCTCGCTCGATCACCCCACCGTACGGCGGGTAGCTCAAGACCACCCGTGCCAACTCGCGCTGTCGTTCGAGCGCATCGGTGGCATAAGCCAGTCGTCGCCCAGCCTCCGTCAGCCGAATTTCGCTCGCATCGCGCTCGATCAATCCCAACTGCTCCAGCGCGTTCAGGGTCTCCCGCAACGGCTCTCCACCGCCCAAGCGAGCTTCCAGCAGACTCCGGTCAATGCCTCTTCCCTTGGCGTATTCCATGACTTGGAACAGCAAGCGTGGATCGGTCCGGTACGGAAGCAAGATCGCCATCGCCAACCCTCCAGCACGATCGTCACGCAACCATTCTAGCACCGGCGACTGGATGAGTCAAGCAAATGGTGGACGCGACTCTCTACGCTACTCATCACGCCTTTCCCCAGCGCTCGGCCACGCCACTGCAGCAGCAGTGGGACGCGCTGACCGCGACGACACCTCGCGCATGACGCTTCTCCACGCGCCCGCTCACCGCGCGAGTCGTCTCCCGCTGAGCCTCGGTCCAGTACGGGAGTGCGCACATCGCACGGGAAGCAGCACGCGACGATGATAGTGAAGTGCGTGAACGGCACGCGTGAAGGATCACTCGAAGAAAGCTCAACCACTCGTCACGCAGTGAAGCGCGCGGCGAGCAGTCGGCACGCAGCCAGCCTGGCGGGCGATCGTACCGGCTGAGTCCCCAGAGCACGCGCGCCAGTCGGCTCGAGTCTGGTGAGGACGAGACTGAACGAGGGCTGATCGCTGGAGCTGACCACGCGGCTCGAATGGTCGTGCCGGGAGGAGTTCTGCTCTGCGCTGGGGGATCGGATACCTCCCCGACGCAGCAGCGCAGCGGCGGAGTAGCGATGACTCCAGCGACCGCCGGCGTTATCGACGCAGCAGGCTCCGTTCGGCGTCGCTCCATCAGTGTTCAGGCCGCGGCTGGTGGCTCACGACGTGCCGCTCTGGCTCCCCTAGTACGGCCGTTCGTGAGTCGAGCGAGTTCGCGCGTTGCCCATATCGCACCCCCCGGTCACCCGCGGGAGGCCTCTCCAACCCTCACGTGGCTCGCTCGCTGCGTCGTCGCTCCGCGTCACGCGCCGGGAGGCGTCACTGGCCGCTCGTCAGGCGCGACCCGCTCGCGCACCGCTGCAGCACCATGGCTGGCGTACCGACACACCCGACGGCTCCTCATGGCAGGAAGCAGCGGCCCGACCAGCGTCCCTCGACGAGTCTCCGCCGTTCGCGATCGAGCGCCTCTGCGCTCGCACCGGCCGGTTCGCCGAACGGTCACTTCTCTCCGGCGCGACAGCGCCCCCGCGTTCGCGTCCCTCTCCGCGCACACGGGAGCCCTCCTCAGGCTGCTCATCACCGCATGCCAGAGCACCTCACGGACCAGTCGCCCCTCGGCAGCAGCCGGTGCCAGGCTCATGCGACAGTAGCCTCGTCAGCCGGGCCTCATGGCCCTGGGTGAATCGTCGGCGAGTTGACGGCGATGATCGTCCAAATGATCAGCCCCACGACGTTGATGCCGGCGAACGTCACGAACGCCCGAAACCCCCACCCAGAGCGGAACTCCTACCCGAAGAGCGGCTCCGACGCTGTCTCCACTCGCTCTGCGACCGCCACCCGACTGTTCTGTCCCTTCGCCACGCTCGCTCCCTCCCGGCCTCGGCCGCTGCGATCGCCCCCCACCGTCCGATCGCGCGGCGGAAGCTGGTTTCGCCCGGCCGAGAACGAGCGGTACCGATCCCTGTCGAGCCGCGCTGTCCGCCCTCGCGCCTCGACCGAGCCAGCCAGCGCAGCCCGGGCCGGGAAACGGCTCAGCTGCGATGAACCAGTCGGTGCACCCGATGCGCTGAGCTTCTCCCTGCCAGTGCGCCGACTCGTCCGCGTGATCCCGCCACTCTCCTGACACAGAGAGAGGCAGACAGCGAGATCGCCGCGGGTCCCCTTCGCGGCCAGGGCCGAATGTCGCGCACGACCGGCACAGCGCGCTCGACTGGGCCTCCGGCACCGTGCCACCCCTACCCGCTCGCCCGGACGCCGTTCGACCGTCGAGCGTCCCCACAGCGCCCGATCGAGCAGCCCGGGCTCGACGCCCAGTGAGCCAATCTCCATCCCGCCTGTTCACTCTCCGACTGGATCTCCCGTCTCGCCCACTCGCGTTGTGTCGGCGCCTCGATCCTGCCTGTCCGCTTTCCGACCCTTCGTGCTGTGTCCTTAAGTGAGGGCGGATCGTTGCGCGACCAGCCAAGCCTGCTCCGCTGGGACAGCAGCCGGATCGGAAAACGCATTCGTGACGCGCGTGCTGTTCAGTAACCGTACGACGCCGGCTCGCTGGAAACGAGTCGACCAGCCGCCTCTCGCGCGCGGTCGTGCGTCTCGGCGCGCTCGGGCGCGGTGGACCAGTTCCCAGCCGCCTCCCAGCCGCCTCCCCCGTGCGACTGCGCTGGCAGCGATCGCGAGCCGGGCGCGGGCCAACGGACAGCCGATCGGCGAGCAGCCGCACCGTCACCGGCGCGACCAGCCTGCGCCAGCTGACCGAATCCTTCCTCCTCGTCCGCATCCAGGCACCGCGCGCCGGAGGAGTCGGTTCCTGCCTTCCGCCTGATCGTTCGGCGTCGAGTCGGGCTCGGCCAGCAAAGCCCGACAACGCACCGGCGCGCCCGCACCGGTCAGGCCTCGATAGCGACGCAGCGTCCCACCCGACGTGCCGGCCACCTGACGCCCCGCGGGCGCCCCGGTGTGCCCAGTGGACCAGGAATCGGTGCCCACGCCGCTCGCCGGCATGCAGTTGATCAACGCGCCTACCGAGCGGTGGAAAAGCACTCCGGCCAACTGCGCACCGTCCGCGTGGCACGAGGAGCGGCAGGGATCGCTCGTCCGGACATCACCGGAGACGCGTGGATCATCATCGATAGTCCACGTACATTGCGGAGGAAATGGATGAAACCGGCCTGTGACTTGAATCCAGTACTGCGTGGCGCTAAAATGACGCCAGGGTGGCGCAGCAGAGGGGAGCGCCCGATGCCCGATCCACCGCTGACGGCCGGTGAGCAGCCCGAGCGCAGCGGCGACGACGTTCGTCGGCGCGGTTGGTTCTGGCACTGGAACACCATCATCACGCAGTTCGCGCCCTTGATCGGTCTCAAGGGGGTCGGTTTGCTCAATTCCTATACCGTCTGGACCGACCGTCGGGAGCATTCGCCCTATCGTGGGTACGCGTTCCCGTCCCAGCAGGCCGAAGCAGCGTTTTACGGGGAGGATCGTGCCGAACTCATCACCATCAACAAGATCCTGGTCGCGCTCGATCTGATCGAGATCCGCAAGGAAATGGTCACGCGAACCGACGAGGCCGGTCGTCGATGGCGAGTCCCCCACAATTTCTACCGCGTCAAAGATCGCCCCGACGGCTTCGTCCTCACCCCGGAGGCAGTGCTGCGCGTCGTCGAGCTGGCCGCCCGTGACGACGCCGTCTACCGCTACATCCGACACGTCTTTTCCCCCCGCTTCGCCCCGATCGATCGCGACAACGTTTGGCACCAGATCCTTCCGGTCGTGCGCCAGCACCCCCTCTGGCAGAAGCTGGCCGCTCGAGCAGCCGCTGAGGATGCCCGCGCCTCGGCTCGTACGCGCGCCGGTCACGTGCGGCGCAAGCGCACAGTAGCCAGCGATGAGCCAGCCGCATCGCTCAGCACCACTGTTGCCCAGAGCGACACTGCTCAGCCCGCCGATGTTGCGCTGAGCAACAGTGGTTCACCGACCGTTGTTGCACCCAGCGACGATGGTTTCCCCAGCGAGAGCCGAAGCAGTGTTGGCCCGGCCAACAGAGAGGAGGCAAGCAGTGTTGCTCCTGACGACACGACGTATCACCAAAGTGACCCAACGACTACGACGACTGCCCGCGATCCTCAGGAAGTGGCTGAGCCGCCAGCCGGCGGTGCCGGTCCGTTGCTCGAACCGTCGCCGCACGTCATCGCCTGCTACGAAGCGGCGAACGCACGTCCCGCATCGCCGCTGGAGCGGACGCTCCTGGCCGAACTCGAGCGGGAGTTCCTCCCCTTGGCCAGCGCACGCGGTGAAAGCTCAGCTGAACTCCTCGTCGCCGCGATCCGCGAAGCCGTCGCGTCCGGCTCGCGCTACGTCGCCCCGAAGCGCATCCGCGAAATCCTCGCTCGCTGGGCGCGTCACGCCGTTCGGTCGAGCACTGCGACCACACGAGCAGTAAGCTCTCAGCCAGCTTCCTCTCTCGCCAGTTCCGCCGTTCCGGGTCTTCACGTGGACGGGCTCCTCGCGCCGGACACGCTCGATCGACTCGTCACCTTACTCGAGGAAGCGCTCGCCGCACGGCTGACTCGCTCGCAATCTTCTCCTTTCCCACCGGGTGGTTCCTCGCGAGCGGTCTCCCTGAGCAACTCTCCCAGCGTGCTGGAGCGAGCGAACAGCGAGCAGTCCGCCGGACTCGCCCCGCTCTGGTCGCTGGCGCAGGAGCATCTGAGCGAGCGTCTGCCTGCTTCGGCCATCGCCGAATGCATCCGACCCGCTCGACTGCTGGCTGCATCCGACGCCGGACCGGTCGTGCTCGGTGTTCCCAGCGCGACGGTCCGGCGCCACCTCGAGCGGCGTTGGCTCGCGCCTGTCCGCGAGGTGCTCGCGACCCTGCTCGGTCGGCCAGTCGAGATCCACATCGTCACCTTCGCCGAGTGGGAGGGCGGGAACAGTGCCAGCTGAGCATCCATCCTGCTCGCAACCGGCCACGATTCCTGCTCGCTGCGCCAGCGTCCTTGTCCGGGGCGTGGACGCTGGTCGAGCGCACGGCTCTCACCGGCGAGGAAGGCACTCTGGCCAGTCCGTGCTCGTCGCATCCTCGCTCGGCTACTGGTGTCGTGCCGCGAGCCGGCGGGTCGCTCACCAGCCGTCCTGCCGAGCCCCAATGTGTCCCCGCTGACAGTGCGCCCTCGTGGCGATGATCGGGACGAGTGGGCCTCGCAGCCACGCGCCATCGTCGTGCGCGGCGAAGCGCGCTCCCGTCGGGGAAACTCCTAAGCCTGCGCAGATCTTGCCGGAACGGTTGCAGCTCCAGCGCGTCGCTCGTTGAGCACGAGGCGCCACATCGCCCGGTACTGCGGGGCCGTACCGACCCGAGCGGAAGAACCCTCGTTCAAACGACGACTGTGGTCAGGATCTCAGCTGCTGCCGACGGTGCCTTGCCCGGTCGCGCTCTCCTCCGCGCGGTCGCACAGGAGACAGTGTTCCTGAGAAAGCGAGCGCTTTGCGGCCTCGGCGCGGCGAGGAGGGGCGGAATCGCCCGGTGGAGAGACAGCGTCCGGTTCGCCCAGCTACCACCAGGGAAAGGGCATTCCTGGTCGGGACCCGCCTGCAGCAGGAGATCCGTGCCGGGGATCCAGTAGTCGCTTCCCCATCTCGCGCACTCTCGGGTGTGGACTGGCGAGGGCTGCTCGGGCCGGTTCCGGATGCCGGTGTCGCGTCCACAGGAGCTCTGCGGCTGCCTCGGCCAGTTCTGGTCGCGGATGCTGGACCACTCTGGCCAGGATCGGCGCGATCTCCGCAGTGGCGAGGACCTGACCGAGCGCCCAGAGCGCGTCAGCGCGCACGTCCGCGGGTTCCTCCTCGGCGAACGTGAGGGCTGCTGCCTGCATCCGAGCGCCCGCGTCGACGCGCAACGCCAGGCGCCAGATCGCCCGGCGAGCTCGACCGCTCCCGTCGCGCGTCCAGTGCTGCCAATTGGGCAAGAGCAATTCGGGCCACCGTCCCGCCGCTGTCTCGGCAGCCAGACCTCGGACCACCTCGTCGCGGTCCGTCAGCGCAATGACGAGCAGCGCTCGCTCGGCCCAGGGCGGCAGAACGATCTCCCGCGTTGGATCGGCGACGAGCACGGTCAGCACGAGTTCCCGCGCTCGGGTGTCGCCCCGGCGGAGCACGCGCAGGGCAGCTGAGACGAGGCGAGTGATCCCTTCTTCGGCCAAGCGTTCCCACAGCGCCAGCGCGGCATTGCTTCCGGCGAGCCATTCCAGATTCGCAGCGAGCGTTGCCTGGTCCGCTCGCTCGACGACGGCTCGCGTCGAGAAATCGCGCTGCTCGCATCGGAAGTCGTCGCGAAAGCCCAGGAGCAGATTGGCTAGCGCTGTCGCGCGGCTTCCTTCGAGGACGGGCAGGACGGCCCGCCGGAGCCAGCGGCGACCGCTCGCTGTGGCCAGGGCTGCCGTCCAGCTGGGCTCGAGCGTCTTCTGTTCGCAGGCAGTCAACGTCGGCGCGTTTTCCTTTGGCATGCTGGTCTGCGTCTCCCGCACAGCCTGAGTGTACCCGTTGCCGGCCTGCCACCTGTTCCCTCCGATCCAGCGAGCCAGGTCAGAGGCTGGTGTTTGGTACGATTCCGCCAAGAAAGACGAAGCGCTACCTGCGGAGAGGAGTCTGCATCATGTCGTCGTCTCGCGAGAACCTGCCGCCTGCAGCGTCCCAAGCTGAGCGCGTGCCGCGCCGGGCGCAGCGCAAGCTGGAAGCCGAGCGGCGGGCTCGCCGGCGTCGCGTGCTGTTCATCACTGTTCCCGTCGTCATCGCCCTGGTCGCGGCGGGGGTCGGGATCTGGTGGAGCCAGCGCAGCGCTCGCGAGGTGGCCGCTGTCCAGATGCCCGATGTCTCCAAGTACACCAGCGTTCCGCGCGACGGCCGTGTCCTCGGCGACCCCAACGCTCCCGTGCACGTCATCGAGTGGGGTGACTACCAGTGCCCGGCCTGCAAGAGCTTCGAGCAGCGTTTCTTCCCCACCATTCTCGAGCAATACATCGCGACCGGCAAAGTGCGCTGGGAATTCCGTGATTTCGCCTTCATCGGCAAGGAGTCGGTCCGGGCAGCCGAAGCAGCGGCCTGTGCACTCGATCAAGGGAAATTCTGGGAGTTTCACGCTGCCCTCTACGCGAACCAGACCGGTGAGAACGTCGGGGCTTTCACCGATCGGCGTCTGGAGGAGATCGCGCGCGTCGCCGGTCTGGATGTCGGTGCCTTCCGCTCCTGTCTCCGCCAGGGCAAGCACGCCGACGAGGTCCAGCAGATGGTGCGCGAAGCCCAGTCGCTCGGTGTCCGTGCGACGCCGTCCTTCAGCGTGAACGGGAGCGCGCCCTTCACCATCCGCAGTCTGAGTGATCTCACCCAGCGCATCGAGGAGGCATCGAAGTGAGCGGTCGTCCTCGCTGGCAGCTGGTCTCGCTCGCTCTCGCTCTGGCTGGAGCTGGTGTGGCCGGGTATCTCACGCTCGTGGCCTACGATGAGTCGCTCCTCGTCTGTGGCCTCGGCGACTGTGCGACCGTGCAGAACAGTCCCTATGCCAAGCTGGGCGGTATTCCGATCGCCCTCTTGGGGCTGCTCATGTACCTCGTGCTGCTCGGGCTCGGCGTCGTGCGCTGGCGCCTCGTTCACCAGACCGAACTCCTCACCAGCGCCAACACCAGCATCGCGCTCGCCGGAACGCTCTTTTCCGGGTATCTCACTTACCTCGAACTCTTCGTCATCCATGCCATCTGCCAGTGGTGCGTTGCGAGCGCGGTCATCGTCACGCTGCTGCTCCTCGTCGAAGGATGGGGACTGCGCCAACTGCTGCGCGGTGAGACCCCCGCACTCGTCTCCGCACCCGCTCCGCCTCGCCAGCGGCGTCAGCAACCTGCGCCGTAGCGTGCCAGCAAGCTCGCTCGGCTCATCCAGGCTCGACCGGGCCAGGCCCGTTCCCGGTAGCGTTCGGCCATTCGCCAGCCAAGCGGGTGGTAGATGGCGATCAGGCCGACGAAGAAGAAACGCTGCAAGCGTGTGTACCAGGTCGGTGGCGCCGGCTCGACCTGAAAGCCCAGGCGGCGCCCGGCCCGCGCGAACAGCGTCACCCCAGTGAGCGCGCGTACCTCGCCCAGTTCGCCCCGTGCGATCCGACAGGCGAGTTCCGCCAAGTCCTCGCGTGCCAGGCGCAAGAGTTCCCAGGGAAGCGATGCACCGGCCAGCCACAGCCGGAGCAACCGCCGATTGTCGAAGTGGAGCTCGACGATCGTATCACCCGGCTCGATCCGCGTCCCGTCGGCCAGGATCATCGTCGGCCCGCGGTAGCGCACGATCCGGTAGCGAAAGAACCCTCCTGGCCGGACCGGCTGTGGTCGCCACACCAGTTCCGTCAACCGCTCCCAGCCCAGCCAGACCGCAAGGAGGCCGATCGCTCGCCCGCCTCCTGCGCGTCCCAGACGGATCAGCCACCAGGGCAGTTCTTTCAATAGCGCCAGTGCCGACCGACGCCGAGTTCGGCGAGGAGCCAGCGGAGAAAGGTGATCACCAGTCCCAGGCGGAGCGGCAGTCGGCGTAGGCGACGCGGTGATGTGGCGATCCAACTCGTCGTCAGGTGGCAAACCGGAACTCCCATTCGCTGAAGTCGCTGCAGGAACTCCCGGTCCTCGGCGATTTCGAACCGTTCGTCGAACCCACCCGCCCGCTCGAACCACGCCCGGCTACAGTACAACATCTGTGCCCGGATACGGAAGAGCGTCTTGCCGAGTTCCATGAGATCGAAGAACCAGCGATCGAGCCGATCCGTCGTCTCCGCGATGACGCGGATGCTTCCTGCCGGATAGCCGGTGTGCCAGTGCGCGACGAGCTCGCTGGCGAGTGTCGGTGCCATCACCGAGTCGGCGTCCAAAAAGAGCAGGAGCGTCCCCTGGGCTACTGCGGCCCCGCGGTTCTTCGCTCGGCTGCGTCCTGGCGTGCGTTCCTCGACCAGCACGATGCGGAGGGGCGCGAGTTCTCGCGCTACCTGGAGGACGACCGCTGCGGTTCCGTCGCTCGAGGCGTTATCGACGACGATCGCCTCGAGCCGTTCCAGTGGCCAGGCCTGCCGGGCGATAGAGCGCAGAGCACGAGCGACGAACGCTTCTTCGTTGCGGGCCGGGATGATCACTGAAATGTCGATCGTCCCGGCCACGTTCTGCACCACCTCAATAGGGCCAATCTCGGCCGATACCGGCGAGCGCCACCAACCATTGCAGCGCGGTCACTAGAAGTCCCAGGCGCAGCGGCCAGCGGTGGAGTCGCCGCGGCGATGTCAGCACGCTGCTCTCAGTCACGAAGCCGACTCGCCAGCCGGCCGCTCGGATCCGCCGCAAGAGATCGTAATCCTCGGCGATGCGCAGCCGCTCGTCGAAGCCACCCACTGCCCAGAACACGTCCCGGCGGACAGCGCACAGCTGCGTCGGCACGCGCAGTCGCTCTTTTGCCCAGGTTGCCAGGAAGAAGAATGCTCGGTCGATCGGGTCGTTGGAGTCCGCAACCACCCGCAGGCTCACCGCGGCCTCGCCGCGGTGCAGATGCCCGAGTACGGCTGGGATCATGGTCGGTGCGAGGCGCGAGTCGGCATCCAAAAACAGGAGGACGTGTCCGTGAGCAGCTTCTGCTCCCCGGTTGCGGGCTCGGCTCACGCCCGGCTGTGGCTCACTGAGGAGCCGGACGCGGAGCCAGGGAAACGTTCGCTGGAACTCCCGTACCGCTGCGGGTGTCCCGTCGGTCGAACCGTTGTCGACGACGACCACTTCCAGTCGTTCCAATGGCCAAGCTTGCTCAGCGACCGAGGCGAGGGCCTCCCCGATCGTCTTCGCCTCGTTCCGAGCCGGGATGACGATCGTCACGTCAGGACGAACGGATCGCCTCTCCATAGGTCAGGGGAACTCCTCCTCTCTCGAATTCCTGCGCCAGTTCCCGCAGGACTCGCTGGCAAACCAGAGAGCGTGGCGCACCTTGGGGATGCAAGAAGACCGACACCAGCCGCGCTCTCGTTCGCCAGGGTGCCAGCAGGTGCGCCCCCAGCTGGGCGAGTTCCTCGTGGAATCGGCTCGTCCCCATGAATCCCATCCACGGGGTGACGAGGCGCCGTCGCAACTGAACATCGAGCAGGAACAGCATCTCCACCAGGTAGGTAAAGCCGAGTTCGCGGAGGAGATCCGGGAGTTCCGCCGTATGGAGCCACCCCGGTGGGCAGAAGCCGCGCGTCGGCAGTCCCAGTTCCTCCAGGATCTCGCGGCCCGCCAGAAGACGAGCCCGCTGCTCTTGCCATTCCAGGCTGGCGAATTCGGCGACCTCTCGCGCGAAGAGCGCCGCGCGCGCCACAGTGAGCGGGTCGCCTCGCCAGCGCCCGGCTCGCGCATGCGTGTAGCCGTGGAGAACGATCTCCGAACCTCTGGCGACTTCCTCCCAGAGGAGTTCTACGAGTTCTGGACAGCGCCTGAGGTCGTCACGCCCGTGGTGAAACGGAATCACTAAGAGACTGCGCGGACGCGCCCCGATCGCGTCCAACTCCTGCAGCAACCAGCGGACTTCCTCGACCCAGGCTGGTGCGACATCGTGCACCGAGACGAGTACCCGACGGGCCATGCGTGCCAACCCGCCCTCCCGTTGATATCTTAGCCGCACTGCTCGCGTGCGGAAGTTTGGATCGCTTACCCAGTGCACGTTTTGGGAGCACAGTGAGCGCAGCCTCCGGCAGCAGACTCTGTCAGGAGCTGCCGAACGGCAGGTCGTTCAGAGCCCCTGCTACCATTGTCCCTACCGGTGACGCCTTCGCGTACAATCCAGTGCAGGACGGCGTTTTCTCATCGTGAGTTCGACGAGGTGGCGGCGATGTTCGTCCCCGGACGCGAGTACCGGCGCGAGGATATCCACCGGCTTGTCGGCGGCCAGCGTCAATCCGGCATTGTCACCCCGCGCGGGAGCCGTGTCGTCTTGCTCTTCTCGTCACCTCGCGGGGGCAACTATGGCTACCGGGATGGGTGGAGCGAAGACGGCCGGTTCTATCGGTACAGCGGTGAGGGGCAGCACGGCGACATGACCTTCACGCGAGGCAACCGTGCGATCTTGGAACACCGCGAGAAGGGCCGGGAGCTTCATCTCTTCGAGCTGGTACGACCTGGCGTGTACCGGTACGTCGGACAGATGGAGTACGCTGGCTACGAACTCTGCCCTGGTGTCCCCGACCGCAACAACCGTCCCCGGACAGCTATCGTCTTTTACTTGCGGCCGATCGCGTCCTGATCTGCGATCGAGCCGTTCGGGCTTGCAGCGGTATGCCCGCTCAGGCTGCCACCACCCACTGCTCGATCGCTTCGTCCCAACCAGTGAGCGTCCCGTCGCGAACGGGGACGACCCGTTCCGCTTCCGCTCTCTTCCGCGCCTGGTCCACGAGCTGGTCACCGGCGACGACGGGAATGACGTTCGGGACGACACGACGGAGCAGGTCCGCACGTGTCAGCGCCCGCTCCACGTCGCTCGCATCGACCGTCGTCGAGACGTCGATCACCAACCAGACCGTAGGCGTTGCCGGGTGCTCGTCCAACTCGCCGGTCACGATGATGTCGGCATCCAGCAACCGCTACAGCTGGCTGCGTGTCAGGCTCTCTCGGACGAGCCTCCGTATCTCCATCGGTGGGACGACCCGCGTGGCATCCATCCAGCTGCCGAAGATCGCCGGGGCACGATCGCGCATGCGTACCTCGAGGTACCAGCTGCGCGCTCGAGCTCAGTGATCGTCAAGTCGCTGCACACTCAATGCCAGGAGTGCAACCGCAGCGGTCATCTGCGCGATCTGGCCCTCCACCCGCTCCATGCGCTCGGTCAGGGCAGCGATCTGGCCCTCCACCCGCTCCATGCGCTCGGTCAGGGCAGCGATCTGAGCCGTGGTCGCGCGCTGCTGCTCAGCCAGTTCCCCGACCACGCGGCGGAGGGTAGCCAGTTCGCGCTCCACCAGGGAGGAGCGTTCAGCGAGGAGCTGGAAGCCCTGCTGGGTCGACTCGGCAAGGGAGCGGACGAGGCTGGCCAGCTGTGCCAGTTGGTCGGCCAGCTGGGCGAGTTCGCGGCCGAAGAGGAGCTGGGCCAGCTGGCGGCGCAGGTCGGGGTCGTGGCGGATGCGGTCGAGCAGCTGCTCGAGCAGGTGGTCGATGGCCATCGGGCGGGTGTCCTCCCTCGTGCCGGGCAAAACCAGCGTCGCGCAAGCAGGATTCGCGTCTACTCGATCCTCGTGCGTCGCACCTGGGCACCTATCGCTGCGCGATCCGTCGAGGAGACTCGACGCGTCTCCGCACTTCTCGCCCCCGCTTGCTTGGGGCGGTAGCGGCGGAGACGCTTGCCCCCGCACTCCACCTCGGAGTGGTGTCGCGCTCGCTGTTCGAACGCCCATGCGACCCGTTGGCGAGCCTGTCCCGTCCGACCGGCGTCCCAGCCGATCGCTCCGCGCGTTGACTGCGACACAGCGCTCGCTGGTGAGGTTGGGTGAAAGAGCCGGCCCTCGCTCGCGGGATCGGACGGAGGTCGGCGCGCCTGCCCCGAGCGAGAAACGCTCGCAGCTGGCTCTGCACTGGTCCAGCGCGTGCGAGGTCGGTCCGCTCCTGCTCTGTCCGAGAATCCGTCGAGCTCGGTCCTCGGCTCACACGCCGTGCAACGACCCGGCTGCATCGGTGGACACGCAGCCCAGGGCCAAGTTCGCTCGCGATGCTGCCGAACGACAGCTGTTGGTCGACACTCGCCGGCCTGAGGGGCAGGGCGCTAGCGTGGGACTGCCGTGGCATGCTGGCCAGCACTCGCTCGCATGCCGCAAACGCGTTCCCTCGCCGCACGCCGCTCTTTCCGAGCAGGCCAAAGCGTTAGCCAGTCGCCACCCACCGTTGGAGGGCCGCCTCCCAGCCTTCCAGGGCACCATCGCGTACCACGACGAGCGCCTGCTCCTCAGCGAGATACCGGGCTTCCTCCGTCAGCTGGGGACCCCAAACCACCGGGATGACGTTCTCGGTGACCTGCCGCAAGAGGGCTGCCCGCTCCAAGGCGCGCGCGACGTCCGAGGGGTCGACGACCGCCGAGACTTCCACGACCAGCCATACCGTCGGGGCGTTCGGGAGGTCATCAGCCCGCCCGCTCACGATGACATCGGCCGCCAGGATCCGCCGTAGCCCCTCCTTGCCCAAAACGGGCAATACGCGCCGTCGGATCTCGTCCACCGGGGCCAACCGGACTCGTTCGAGCCAGGGGCCGAAGACCGCGGGTGCTCGGTCCCGGGCCTTGCTTTCCAAATACCAGCCGCGCAGCTGCCCGATCGAGTCCTCGTGCCGCCGGGTCATCTCGACGAGTTCGCTGACTTGGGCAGCGAGCAGCTGGATCTGTGCAGTCGTGGCCGCCTGCTGCTGTTCCACCCGCTCCATGCGTTCGGTAAGTTGGCGAATCTGCTCGGTCGTGGCTGTTTGTTGCTGCTCCACCCGCTCCATGCGCTCGGTCAGGGCAGCGATCTGGCCCTCCACCCGCTCCATGCGCTCGGTCAGGGCAGCGATCTGAGCCGTGGTCGCGCGCTGCTGCTCAGCCAGTTCCCCGACCACGCGGCGGAGGGTAGCCAGTTCGCGCTCCACCAGGGAGGAGCGTTCAGCGAGGAGCTGGAAGCCCTGCTGGGTCGACTCGGCAAGGGAGCGGACGAGGCTGGCCAGCTGTGCCAGTTGGTCGGCCAGCTGGGCGAGTTCGCGGCCGAAGAGGAGCTGGGCCAGCTGGCGGCGCAGGTCGGGGTCGTGGCGGATGCGGTCGAGCAGCTGCTCGAGCAGGTGGTCGATGGCCATCGGGCGGGTGTCCTCCCTCGTGCCGGGGAAAACCGGCGTCGCACAATCGGTTAACAAGTGTACTGGATCCTGTCGCTCATGGTCGGA
>Ga0272445_1001065_pt1 | contig 22699 bp, 27 predicted proteins | sample YNPCB0031_FD_194404 | JGI IMG/M metagenome (GOLD analysis project Ga0272445, IMG submission 194404) | Hot spring sediment microbial communities from Yellowstone National Park, WY, United States - YNP-CB-003-1 | ecosystem: Environmental > Aquatic > Thermal springs > Hot (42-90C) > Sediment... | reverse complement strand
TTCTAACCTATGAGCTACCGCTGGCAACCGCCAAGTAGAAACTATAAACCACTTTGGGAGGGCAAAATGCTTGAAAAGATCGACCTTGGCAACGGTTTAATCTTGGAAATTTGGGATTATTCAAGAAAGCTTGCTGGAGACCGCTGGTTGGTTGGTTTTCTTGCTCAAGTAGGAGTTAAACCAAGACGGGAGGATTTTTCATCAACCTTTTATTATGAACAGTTCCTTCAAAAAACAGACGGTTTCCTTTACTATCGCTATCAAAAGGAAAGAACTTTTATCCCTGAAGGAGAAGTCTCAGCTATCTATCAAAGCCTAAAAGAGAACTTTTTAAAGGCTGTGCTTCCATACATCACGAGACCAGGCTTTAAAGATAAACTTATCGCCACTGAGGTAGCAAACTTTGAAAAAAGAGTAGACTGGGAGCTTTATCTTCAAAAAAAGGAAGAAGAGGAAGCAGAGTTAGAAGAAAAATATAAAAACAAAGAATTTATTTAAACTTGACAGAAGCAGAGGTTTTCTATTTCAGTTATACTGGAACCTGCGAAAGGATCGCCAAATTCTTAGGAACTAACTTAAACCTACCAGTTAGAGAAATTAAGCCACCGAGATTACCTTACTTAGCTTGGCTTGCCTTATCTTTTATCCCGGGACTACCTATCCCCTCAAAAGCCCCCCTCCCTCAAAGCGAAAATTTAATCCTTGTCTTTCCGAAATGGACCATAAACTGTCCGCCCATCACCTATTTTTATCTTCTTTGTAAAAAAAGGGGCGTAAAATTAAAGAAAATTTTACTGATTGTTTCTTACGGAGGATTTAGAGAAGAGCCTTACGCTAGGCATTATGTAAGAAAGTTTAAAGAATTATGCGATGAGACTAAACTATTCCTAATAAAGAGAAAAGAAACGGAAGAAAAACTAGCATCCTTGCTGGAATGGATAAAGAAAAATTTAGAAATTTAGCAACACAGATTGATTATGAACTTTTCCTCGGGGTTGACCTTGCAGGCTCTGAAAAGAGGAATACTGGCATATCTTTTGTAGAAAACAATACGATCGTAACATGCATTATTAGAAATGAAAAAGAATTATTTGAAATTATGCAAATATTTCAGTTTATTTATATTGATGCTCCACTAACTCTTCCTCATGGAAGAAGCTCGCTTGAGGTTAGAAACGAGCATCATTTTAGGGAGTGCGACTTACTTTTAAGAAAGAGAGGGATTAAGTTTTTTCCCATTACCCTTGGTCCGATGAGGATGCTTACTCAGCGGGGTATGCGGCTTAGGGAAAGGCTTTCCAAGCTTGGTAAAGAGGTCTATGAGGTGTTTCCAGGAGCCTTCTACGATGTTTTTGGAGTAAAGCGTAAAGACAGGGATAGCATACAGGTTCTCTATAAAACATTAAGCTGTTTTTTTGGTTTAAGCTTAAAAGTAGATTACCCATCGCAGGATGAACTTGATGCCATCGCCTGTCTGTTTACAGGTTTTTTTCACAAATTAAATCTTGCAGAATGTCTAACAGGAATTGACGGAACAATTGTTATTCCAGGAACCTTTTTAAAGGAGCTACTAGGCATTGGGTTTTAAGTTCAGATTTCTATTGCACAATAATTTTACATAATATATCTTATCGGAAGTTAAATTAAAAGCAGGACAGGGTAGAGGCGTTTTTTCGATTAGCGTCCTGCCAAGCACCCCTTGACATATAGCTATATTGCTATATAGTATTAAAAATCTATGTCTCTAATAGGAGGAAGTTTATGAACAGCTTGATAATCCCCCTTGGTATTGCCGTCCTCTCTTTCATATCCGGAATGCTTGGTTTAGGCGTTGCCTTTGCGGCCATTCCTTTTTTAGGGCTCTTTATGGAAGACCTTGTTCATCAAGTTCAACCCTTAAGTCTCTTGTTAAACGGCGTTACAGCCCTTTTAAGCACTATTGGCTTTGCTAAGAGCAGTTTGGTAGATTGGAGAAGAGCTATTTTACTCGCTATTATTACTACAGTTTCAGCCCCAGCTGGTGCAGTCTTAGCTCACTATATTCCTCAAATGATCATCTGGGTTATCTATTTTTTTGCGGTGGTCTTTCTTGCTTATAGACTTTTTAAACCCATCAGACCAAAAGAGAAAGGTCAAGAAAATTTTAAGCTTGCTGCAATTTTGGCTATACCTATCTCAGTTTTAAGCGGACTTCTTGGAGTTGGGCCTGGTTTTCTCCTCATGCCAACCCTTATCCTGTGTGGGTTTGACCCGAAACGAGCTGCAGGAATTAATGCCTTTGCAGTATGCCCTCCTTCCTTTTCAGCCCTTATACCCCATCTTAACACGGCTAAATGGGATTTTAATCTTACTATAATTTTAGTAGGAGTGGGGGCAATATTCTCTTATCTTGGGGCAAGGGCAACAAGCCTTTATGTTCCAAGCGGAAGAATTAAGCAGATTTTTGCCCTTTTAATCGTAATCGTGACTGCTTATAAAGTAGCAACGATGATCCTAAAATAGGGAGAGATAAAAATGGATTTGATAAGGCTTACAAAGGTTTTGAAAGCCCTTTCTGACCCTACAAGGCTTGAAATAGTTGCCTTGCTTTCCTTTAGACCCCATTGTGTTTGTGAGTTAGTAAACATCATCGGTTTTTCTCAGCCAACTATTTCAAGGCACCTTCAGGTGTTAACAGATGCTGGGATAACCTCCTTTGAAAAATCTAAATTTTTCATCATCTACAAGCTTTCCCCAAAGGATGAGTTTACTTACAAAATTTTAGATACTTTACTTGAAGAATTGAAAAAACAAGGCTTATACGATGAGATAATCTCTAAAACTACGCCAAATTCACAATTCTTATCCCAGAGCTTAAAAACCCATACTTTAAAGGAGGGAGAAAATGCTTAAAAAAGAGCTAAAGTATATAGTATTTGCACTTTTGATATTTCTATTTTTCTATTTTTTACCCTTCGAAGAAAGGTTTTTACAAGGTTTAAAAGAAGCCGTATATCTTACTCATGAGTATGCAAGAGAACATGTAATCTTTTGTCTGATACCTGCGCTTTTTATAGCCGGGGCAATAACCACATTTCTTTCGTCAGCCTCTGTGATGAAGTATCTTGGTGCTAACGCCCCTAAATATTTTTCCTACCCGGTGGCAAGCGTTTCCGGAACAATTTTAGCAGTTTGTTCATGCACCGTGCTTCCTATTTTTGCTGGGATTTATTTAAGAGGGGCTGGTATCGGTCCTGCTACTACCTTCCTTTACTCCGGTCCAGCGATAAATGTCTTAGCCATAGTGCTTACAGCTAAAATACTGGGCTCTGACCTTGGGTTAGCAAGGGCACTTGGAGCCATCCTTGGGGGCATAATCATTGGTTTAGCCATGGAATTTATTTTTATAAAAGAAGAAAAAACAAGGCTTGAAGGCATTGAATTTGAGGAGGAGAAAGAAAGCCTTCCGCTTTACAAAAGGATTTCAGTTCTTGCTCTATTAACAGGTATTTTAGTTTTTGCAACCTGGGGTGGAAAGGAAGGAATAGCTTATACCATCTATTCCGTAAAATGGTACCTTGTTTCCTTGCTTGCAATAATTTTAGGAATAGTTCTTATTTTCTGGTTTAATGTGTCGAAAATGAAGATTATTTTTACAGTATTCTCTGTAATTATTTCATATTTTGTTATTTCTGAAAAAGAAATTTCATTCTTAATCGGAGTAATAGGCTTTTCTTATGCGCTTTCATCGACCAAAGGTGAGATGTCAGAGTGGTTTCAAAATACCTATTTATTAGCAAAGCAGATATTTCTACTTCTTTTCATCGGCGTTTTTATAGCTGGTTTATTTTTTGGAAGACCTGGTCATGAAGCAATCATCCCGTCCGCTTTTGTTTATGCTTTAGTTGGTGGAAATTCTATCTTTGCCAATTTCTTTGCTAGTTTGATCGGGGTATTGATGTACTTTGCCACCTTAACCGAGGTGCCCATACTTCAAGGTTTATTGGGTGCTGGTATGGGATATGGACCAGCTTTAGCCCTTCTTCTAACCGGTCCAGCCGTCAGCCTACCAAGCCTCTTGGTTCTAAAGAGCATTTGGGGTCCTAAAAAGACTTTAGTATACGGAGCCTTAGTATTGACCTTAGGTTCCATCTGCGGATACTTATTTGGATTGATTAGGGGATAAAAACATAGAGAAAAAAGGAGGAGGTGGAAGGATGAGAGTTATTAAAGTTTTCGGGCCAGGTTGTTTGAAATGCGAAGCTCTATACGAAAATGTTGTTAAAGCTTTGGAGGAATTAAAGATGGAAGCTCAGATAGAGTACATCAAGGACTTAAAACAGATGGCTCTTTACGGAGTGTTTAAGACACCCGCTCTTTGGGTTGATGGAAGTTTAGTGTCCCAAGGAAAGGTGCTTTCGGTTGATGAGATAAAGCAGATCTTGACTACTTAGATTTTTCCTTAGCTAGGAATTCTATTCCAGCCTTAAAGGCTTCCAAATTGGGGGCAAGGAGTCCTTCTTTGCCCCCTTTTAGCATCTTTTTTAAAGCCTCCTCGATATATTTTTTGTCAAAAGGCTTAAGAGTTGCCCAAAGAGCACCTACAGCGACAATGTTCGCAAGCTGAGGATATCCAATGTTTTCTGAAAGAGAATTCATTGGAATTTTTAAAAGCCTTTTTCCTTGGTTAAGCTTATCATCTTTAAGGATTACCTCTTCCGGTATTAGGTCTGAATTTAAGATGGCAAGTCCCTTCTTTTTTAATCTTGGCATGAATTTTAAGTAAGAGGGAAGATTTAAAAGCACTAATACATCGGGCTCCTTGACTACTGGAGAGGCTATTTCAGTTTGGGAGATAATCGTTGTGCAATTGCAAGTTCCTCCCCTCATTTCAGGACCGTATACAGGAAGGAAGGTTGCATGATAACCAGCTAAAACTCCTGCTAAAGCAAAAAGGTTGCCAGCAAAGAGTATTCCCTGCCCGCCAAAGCCAGAAAATATTATCTCAATTTTGTAGTTCTTCGCTTTCTTCATCAAAAAGTCTCCCGAAACACCCCTAAGGGGAAGATTTCCGTTAGTTTATCCACATATTTTGTTGCAGAAACAGGGTCCATCTTCCAATTTATAGGGCAAGCTGAGAGCACCTCAACATAGCCAAAGCCCTTATCCTCAAGCTGAGCTAAGAAAGCCTTGGTTAGAGCTTTTTTTGCTTCAATAACTCTCTTAGGGTTGTTAACTGCTACCCGGGCTGCGTAAGCAACCCCCTCAAAGTTAGACAAAATTTCTGCCACCTTAAGAGGGTAGCCTTGCTCCTCTGGTTTTCTTCCTAAAGGGGTTGTGGTTGTCTTCTGTCCGATAATGGTAGTAGGGGAAGCCTGCCCTCCGGTCATGCCATACACAGTGTTGTTGATCATAATAGCCGTAATCCGCTCACCACGAGAAGCTGCATGAAGACTATCTCCAAGCCCTATGGCCGCAAAGTCACCATCACCCTGATAAGTAAAAACTATAAGGTCAGGGCGAGCCCGTTTTATACCAGTTCCAGCAGAGCAGGACCGACCGTGTGGAGCTTCAACCATGTCTACATCGATGTAGTTATAGATAAAACAAGCACATCCAATGGAGGCAATGCCTATCGTTCTTTCCCTTAAATTTAGCTCATCGATAACCTCACAAAGTATACGATGAACAAGGCTATGATGACATCCTGGACAGTAATGAAAGTTAGTTCTTTTTAAACTTTTGGGGAAACGAAATAAACTTTCCTTAAGCATTTTTTGATCTCCCTTTCAATATCTTCAGGAAAAGGAAGGAGACTTGGAGGATAGAATTTGGATATTACTTCAGCCTTACCACAAACTGAGATCATGACATCTTCAACCATTTGCCCGCAGTTTAGCTCAACAACGAGGATTTGTTTGAGAGAGTTATTTTTTTCAAGAATGCTTGATAGGGCTTTCTTAGGAAAAGGAAAAAGAGTGATTGGTCTAAAGTACCCTACTCTGTAGCCTTTTTCCCTAAACTTAAGAACGCTTTCCTTAGCTATCCTTCCCATTGACCCAAAGGCACAAACCAAAACCTCATCGCTCCCATCTAAAATGCTTTCAAAACGAACCTCTTTTTCCATTTGTTCGTATTTCTTTTTTAATTTTAGGTTCCTTTCGGCAAGCTCAGCGGAATCTAAAAAAAGGCTCTTTATAATCCGAGATTCTCTTCCTTTAGCCCCAGTTAAAGCCCAATCATCCTTGGATATGCTTTTAATGTTTAGCTTTTTTAATACAGTTGATTCTTTCATCTGCCCCAAGATAGCATCCATGAGTATCATCACTGGGTTCCGATACCTGTCAGCAAGCTCAAAGGCTTTAGCCGTGAGCTCGTAGGCTTCTTGACAGCTTGCAGGAGCAAGCACTAAAAACCTTCCGTCACCATGACCAGGAGCCTTTACCGCCTGAAAATAATCTCCTTGAGAGGCTTCTATCCCCCCAAGCCCCGGACCACCCCTCATCACATTAACGATCACGCAGGGTAGCTCAAGGGCTATAAGATAGGAAAATCCCTCGCTCATCAAAGAGATTCCCGGACTTGAAGAGCTTGTCATAGCCCTTTTTCCTACAGCGCTTGCCCCAAGGACCATGTTGATGGCTGAGGTTTCGCTTTCTGCTTGAACAAAGGCTCCCCCCCTTTTGGGTAATTCAACAGACATTATCTCAGGAATTTCATTCTGAGGGGTTATAGGATATCCAAAATAACACTCGCATCCCCCTTCAAGAGCCCCTAAGGCAACCGCCTCAACTCCTTTGATCAAAACCCTATTCGTCATCCCCTACCCTTTCAAAAACCACATCCGGACACATAAGATAACAGACCCCACAAAGATTGCATTTCTTGGGATGCTTAAAGTAAACTACCTTGTATCCATGAAGGTTTCTCTTGTCAGAAATGGCAAGGACCTGCTTTGGACAAAAGGCTACACAAAGTCCGCAGCTTTTGCACCTTTCTTCGTTGACCTTAATCTTCATAAGAAAGCCCAAACCTCTTTAGAAAATTGCTCTAATGTCCCTCTATCTTCAACATTAAAGACTTTATGTTCTTTATCCTTTAAGATTTGTGAAATAAGACCGCAGAGAACCTTTTTAGGTCCTACTTCTACGAATATCTTTACGCCTTTTTTATACATATACTCAACGGCGGATATCCATCTAACTGGGGATACAATCTGCTTGGTCATCACTTCGAAAATGCTCGCTGCTGAAGTTTCTTCTTTTCCGCTCACTGCGCTAATAAAGGGGATCTTAGGTTCAGACCAATGCAAGGTTTTTAAGAATTCGGTAAAAACCTGTTGTGCTCTTTCCATAAGAGGTGAATGGAAGCCTGCACTTACTTTAAGCCTTACAACCTTTGCCGACAGTGCTTTGGCCCTTTCTGCAACTTCAGTTAAATAGGGCTCTTCACCGCTTATAACAAATTGATTAGGAGAATTATAATTAGAAATAACCACAAGCCCTTCCGCTGATTTCACAAGTTCCTCAAGCTTTTCTAAAGAGAGATTGATGACCGCATACATCCCGGAGGGCTTACTTGACCCAACTTCCCCCATCACCCGTCCCCGTTCCTTTACTGCTAAAAGAGCTTCTTCCAAAGTTAAAACCCCGGCGGCATATAAGGCGCTAAACTCCCCTAAGCTATGTCCTGCTACAAAACGAATTTTAGACAAAATTTCTTCAAATTGATTTTTAATCACTTCAAAACAAGCAATATTTACAGTTGTTATGCAAACTTGCAAATTTTCTGTCTTGGTTAATTCCTCCAACGGTCCTTCAAAGGACAAAGCTTTAACTGGAATTCCCGTAATTTTTTCTGCCTTTTCAAAAATTGTCTGAGCTTCAAGGTGATTTTCATAGAAATCTTTGCCCATTCCTAGGTATTGAGAGCCTTGTCCCGGGAAGACAAAGGCAATCAACCTATTCCTCCTCTTCCATAATCTTTTCTGGAATGATCTCTTCAAACTCCTTAGAAATTTTCAACTCGTAGTCCTCCGGGGGGAGAAGCTCATCAAGCTCGGAGGGGTCAGAAAGTTCAACTTTGATTAGCCAACCCTCATCGTAAGGGTCTTCGTTTAGCATATCAACATTATCTAAGACTTTTTCATTTACGGAAACAACAGTGCCAGAAACTGGCATTGCAAGGTCGTACACCTCTTCAACTGTTTCAAGGCTTCCAAAAATATCTTCTTTTTCAAACTCATCTCCTTCTTCTGGGAGGTCTATGTTTATTATTTCTTCTCCTTTTGCAGAGAAAAACTCAGTAATCCCAATCTTAGCTTGCTTTTTTCTCTCCTTTTTCACCCAAAGATGGTTCTCAGAATAGAGCCTGTCGTCAAGTATGCGCATGCGAACCCCCTTAAGTTAATTTGAAGTTCTAAAAATTGTTAAAGGTCTTTTATAAACTCTTTTTTGAGTTTGACAAGAGCTTAAATGAAAATTCTATTCGCTTTTTTTTATTTGGGATAAAACCTTTTCTTGTAACCTTTTATTTAACCTTATAGCCCAGGCTAAAACAGTAGCTACAGCATAATAAAGCTCAGGTGGAATGGGCTTGTTAAGCTCAAGTTTATAAAGCTCTTTTACAAGCCTATGGTCTTCCTTAATAGGTATATTGTGTTCTCGAGCGATCTGTAAAATAAGCTCTGCCAGTCTGCCCCTACCCTTTGCTACAACCTCCGGTGTGCCCTTTTCTACTTCATACTTTAAAGCAACGGCTAGCTTTTCTTCTTCCTTCATCTGGAATTTATTGTCCCTTTGGTCTTGCTAAAATCTTTCATTATTATTATACTTTTCGGAAAGAAGATATCATCCAAAAGGAGGGTTTTATGGGCAAGATTACCTTGTCGGTGATTAAAGCAGATATTGGAGGATATGTGGGGCATTCCTCAGTTCATCCTGAAGTCTTGCAAAGAGTAAAAGAGGTGGTAGAGGAAGCCAAAGGTGATGGCAAAATAATTGATGTTTCTGTGCTTTCCTGTGGAGACGATATTGCTTTAGTTATGACCCATACCAAGGGAGTTGACTCTCCAGATATCCATGAGCTTGCCTGGAATGCCTTTGTTGCAGGCACCGAAGTCTCAAAGAAACTAAAGATGTACGGCGCAGGGCAAGACCTTCTTAGCGACGCCTTTTCCGGTAATGTAAAAGGCATGGGTCCTGGTGTTGCGGAAATGGAATTCGTAGAGAGAAAAAGTGAGCCGGTGATCGTCTTTTTTGCAGATAAAACCTCACCTAGCGCCTGGAACCTCCCTCTTTATGAGATGTTTGCCGACCCGATGAACACCGCTGGCTTAGTCATCGACCCCTCCATGCACGATGGCTTTATCTTCGAAGTTTTTGATGTGTATAGTGGTATGTCAATCCAGCTTAAAGCACCTGAAGAGCTTTACGACCTTCTCGTCTTTATTGGAGCGACAAGCAGGTATTGCGTTAAAGCCGTCTACCGCAAGAAGGATGGAGAAATAGCAGCCGTTGCTTCAACTCAGAAGCTCTCTCTTATGGCTGGAAGGTATGTGGGTAAGGATGACCCGGTTCTTATCGTTAGATGCCAGAGCGGTTTCCCAGCGGTAGGAGAAGCCCTTGAACCCTTTGCCAGACCTTGGTTTGTTGAGGGATGGATGAGGGGCTCGCATGTTGGTCCCTTGATGCCAGTATCATTTGCTCAGGCAAAGCCAACAAGGTTTGATGGACCACCTCGAGTAATTGCCGCTGGTTATCAAATTTGTGAAGGGCAACTTATCGGTCCTAACGACCTCTTCGATGATCCTGCCTTTGATTATGCAAGACAAGAAGCAAGCATAATGGCGAATCTCTTAAGACGCCAAGGTATATTTGAACCACACAGACTGCCTCCAGAGGAAATGGAATACACTACTCTTCCCAAGGTTTTAGAAAAGCTTAAGGACCGCTTTAAGCTCGTAGACGAAAAGAAACCCAAATTTTCCACAGAGGGCGAGGTTGCTGAATAATGCACATTCCCCATTACAACATCGTCTTAGACCCAAAGGATTTAACTTTAAATGATGCTTTTAACTTTAGATGTTATAAAGGAATCGTTTGCTTCAATAAGTGCTGTTATGATGTGAAGCTAATATTAACCCCCTACGATTTTCTAAGGCTTCGGACCTATCTTGGTATGAGTACTGAGGAATTTGTTGAAAAGTACGCTGAAGTTTACATCGGTGAAGTAACACAGCTGCCAACTATTTCCGTGAACATGCTACCCATCGATTATGCTTGCCCCTTCCTCGATAAAGAGGAGGGGTGCAAGGTTTATCCAGCACGCCCAAGCTCTTGCAGGTTCTACCCCTTAGTTAGATATTTTGCTGTTTCGGAGAATGGAGAAAGGGTTGAAGTCTTCAAAATCTGGAGAGAAACTCATTGTAAAGGGCACTATGAAAACCGTCCGATTACCATCCAAAACTATCTGGAGGAACAAGGTTTAATTCCCAACTACATTTACTTTAACGACCTCTGGGGTGAGATTGTTTCTCAACGCCAAAAGATTAAGGATATCCCTTTAACTGGAGACCTTTTAGAGGAGATATTTCTTTTAGCCTACGACCTTGATACCTTAAAGAAAGTTATCAAGGAGGATGAACATCCTGCCTTTACTAAAGGAGATGCAGAGCTCCCGGTCGAGAAACTTTTAGAAAAAGGGCTTATCTACATAAGAGACGAATTGCTTAAAGAGGAAAACTTTAGGTTTTAACATGAACTTAGTTCGTGAACCTCAAGCTGAGATAAACATTATCCCACTTGTTGACATTGTACTTGTAATCTTGATAATTTTTATGATTACAGCTCCTCTTATGACAGCTGGCATCGAGGTAAATCTCCCTCAAACAAAGGACTCTCCCCTTAGTAGACAGGAAGCCGAGCCCCTCAGAATTACCATCTTTAAAGATGGAACGATAAAGGTCTCAGGCGAGACGATGAGCCTTAACAAACTCTCAGCTTGGCTTGCAGAGGCTAAAGAAAGAGGCGTTATTAAAGAGGTTCAAATAGAGGCAGACAGAGAGGCAAACTACGGTGTTGTAGCCAGAGTTTTATCTGAGGTAAAAAGGGCAGGCTTTACCCAAGTAGGTTTACTAACTATCCCTGAATGAAATGCAAGCTTTTCTATCCGCAGGATTTTCCTTAGTTATTCATCTCCTATTCCTAACTTTTATTCTTCTTTCTGCCTATACTTTTAAAAACAAAAAACAAGAAGAGGTTAAGGTCTTACTTCTTGAACCACGAACCAAAGAGGTGGTCGCAAAAGCCTTACCCTCCCTACCCTATTCCTTAGATAGCCCACAAACTCAACTTAATGAAGAGAAACCTCTGAAGGAGCGTATTCTAAAAAACGATGTTCCAAAACAAATAGCTAAAAAAGAGAAGGTTCTTACCAAAAATGAAGAAGAGTTTTTAAAGCGAAAAATTCAAGCCTTAAAACAAGAAAAAAATAAGGAAAAAGAGCAAGCCCTTACTGAAGAAGAGTTAAACTACTTACAAAATCGTTTAGCAAAGCTTAAAAAGGAAGGAGAAGAAAGCTCCTCGCAATCTACGGCCGGCGGAAAAACGAGTTCACAGGCTGAATCTTCAGCTTCTACTCCAAGTTCTTCCCCAAAATTATCAACCGAATTTTTACTCCTCGTTAAAAGAAAGCTTCAAGCTAACTTTGAGCTACCTATTTATCTTAGAGCAAAGTCTGAGCTCAAAGCCAGAGTTTTAATTGAAGTTGATAGTTCTGGGCGGATTTTAAGCTATCACTTTGTCCAAGCATCGGGAGTTAGCGAATTTGACCGTGCGGTTGAGAGGTGTATAAGATTATCAAACCCCCTTCCCGTTGATAGAGCAACCAAAATAATTGTAGAATTTTACGGGACTGGAGTAGGGAAAGTCTCTTAGAGTTTGAGTATCTCTCTTAAGTTTGAAATCAAAACTTCATTCTCTTCTGGAAGCCCGATGGTGATGCGAAGACAAGTTATAAATCCGTAAGCTTTAAGTGGTCGCAAAAGTATCCCTCGGCGAAGCAATTCTTGATAGATGGCATCGCATTTATCTCCAAAGTCAACCATGATAAAGTTTGCCTGAGAGGGATAAACTTTAAAACCGAACTTGGTTAAGATTTCGGTTAGATATTTTCTACCTTGCAAGGTTAAGTCTATGGTTTTGCGAAGGTGCTCCTCATCTTCAAGAGCAGCAAGCCCTGCAATCACCGCTAAAGCATTAACATTGAAAGGTTGTCTAACCTTTTCAAGCGTGTTAGCTATTTCCTCGGAAGCTATTCCGTAACCAAGCCTTAGCCCAGCAAGACCGTATGCCTTGGAGAAGGTTCTTAGGATCAAGGCTCCTTTTCTTTTTTTAAGAAATTCAAGCCCTTTTGGGACGAACGAATCATCTATAAACTCTCCATAAGCTTCATCTATCACTAAGAGCACATCATCCTCTAAGTTTTCTAAGAACTCATACCATTCCTCTCTGTTTAGCGTTGAGCCCGTTGGATTGTGGGGATGGTCAAGAAATATGGCTTTAATCTTTGAGGATAACGCTTTGATTATGCCCTTTAAATCATGCTTTAACTCCTTTGTTAAGGGGACCTCTTTTATTGAGACTCCGTATATTTGGGCAAACTTCTCATACATCAAGAAGCTTGGCTTGGAGACTATGATTTCGTCTCCTTCAGAAAGATAGGCTTTGAAAACAAACTCTATGACCTCGTTCGAACCATTGCCGAGGACAACCTGAGTTGGTAAAACACTCCAGCGTTTAGCTATGGCTTCTTTAAGAGTAAAATAGCTTGCTTGAGGGTATAGGTTAATTTGGGAGAGATGCTCTTTTAGAGCTGATAACACTTTTGGAGAGGGACCGAGTGGGTTTTCGTTGGAGTTAAGCTTGATAACTTTCTCGGTTATGCCAAGTTCTTTTTTTACCTCTTCAAGGCTTTTCCCTGGAGGATAAGGAACAATTCTTTGAAGATGTTTTTTAGGAATAGGCATAGTGCTCACTTATTATAGTATAAAAATTAAAAAAATCTAACCATCCTTAGCGGTCCTTAAGGTTCTTATGCACCCTCATGGTTCCTTAAGATGTTTGCCCCTCACAGAGTTTTTTTCTCCCTTGATATACAAAGCGGTAGCGAGGCATCCCTTCTCGAAAACTACTCCGAATTTATGCAGGCTATAGTCTTTGACCTTTAGAAAGTTTTGAAAGTTTAGACCGAAAAACTATATCTGCCTTACTTAAGCTTATCAAGGATTTAGGAAAATTTATGACGAGGGATGACCTTTTAGAAGCGAAGCTAAAGGGTAAAAAAGTTGCCCGAAACTATGGCATAGCTTGCATAGGTTCAAGTCAGGAGTGATTAAAAAGGAGTAAAGCTTGACCTAGTAAGGAGCTTTAAGTCTTTATCAAGGCTTCTTGGAGAGGACTTCGGGCTTAAGGTGAAAGGTCGGCTGATTAGAAAATATTTAAAGGTGGCTCCAGAAAAAGGTTCTTGTAGTTGTGACCTATCAAACTTCACCTCAGGTTGAGTTATACCAAAAAGAGGGGTATAAAAGTTTACTATTCCTATGAAATTGATTGATTTTGATATAGAGAAAGTTATTGACTAATCGGTTGTCCTCAAAGACTTATATAAAATAGGAGCTCGACATATCTTATAGTTTTTATTAAAATATATAATTGAAACATCTTTTGGGAGTGGTGGCTGTGGAAAATTATGACTCTTCTTTTTTATATCTTTCCTTCTTTAACTTAAAGAAGCCTCCTTTTAGCCTTGTGCCGGACCCACGGCTTTTTTTTCCATCAAGGAGACATCTGCAGATCCTTGATATCCTCAAATTTTCCATCCTTCAAGGAAGCCTGATTTCGGTTATCGTGGGGGATCCTGGGGTTGGTAAGACGCAGGCTCTTCTTACACTTCTTGAAAGGCTCCCACAAGATAACTATCATAAGGTTGAGATTTTAAACCCTGCATTAAGCCCGGAAGAGTTTCTAAAGAGCATCTTTTGGGGGATGGAAACCTCTCACTACGCTCGGGGTGACATCCCCCACCATGTCATGCTTACCCACGCAAGCGCCGAGGGATCTCAAAGAGTGAGCCCCATTGGGGTGGTAGAAAGAAAGACTCTGGGTGACATAGTTGAAGAGGAGACCTCTCGCGCAAACAATATGACTTTCAAAGATTTAGGATTAACCAAGGACTTGGTGTTAAAATTTCTAAAGGAAAAACTAACGGAACTTAAGACAAAACAAGCTAAGCTTCTTCTCATCATAGATGAGGCTCAGCTTTTGCCGGATGAAACTTTAGAAGAGCTAAGGCTTATCACCAACCTTAACGAGGGGACGGATCCGGTAATTCAAATCCTACTCATCGGGCAACCAAACCTGCGTGAAAGGCTTGCAAGCCCAAAGTTCTTGCCTTTAAGGCAAAGGATTTCTGTATTTGAGGAGCTAAAACCCTTGGATAAGGATGAAATTTTGCCTTATCTATGGTTCCGTATAAACCAGGTAAGCGACCGACCAGAGATAAATTTCCACAAAAACCTCTTGAGGACCCTTTACAAGTCCTCAAGAGGCATTCCAAGGCTTATCAACAAGCTTATGGACCGAGCGCTCTTCATCGCCTACACCAAAGGAGAAAGAGTTATAACTAAGAAGCATCTAAAAGAAGCCAAGGCAACCTTTGAAAACCTGGTAATATGAAAGGTAATCCATGATTTGTCTTGATTTTTAAATTAAACTGAGTAAGATTTTTTAAAAATGAAAGAAAGTTTTAAAAATTACATTTTAAAACCAACCTATACAGGCTTTTTTGAAGGTGTTACCTTTAAGGGTAAACCGGGCAAGCTTGTGTTCGAAAAGTTTTCTTCCTTGACTGCAGAGGACCTCAGGGGAAAATATGTCTATCTTATCCTAAAACCAAAGACCTTCTACTTTGAAATCTACCGAGTAAACATGCCAGTATTCAATAAGCAGGCTATGACTTTAAGGTTAAGAGACCGAATAGATACCCAGGGCTTCTTGACCGGACCATACAAGCTCTTTTGGCAGGTTTTAGAAAAGACAGACTCAATTTACACTGTTTTTTTGCTTGCTATCCCTGTAAACGAATTTGACCCAATTGTTATTCCTCTTAAAGAGGTTGCAAAAGCTAGAATTAAGTTCATTACCTTTCTACCCTTTTTGCTTGCAAGGCTTTCAAGTACTGAACCTCAAATCATCGTCCATAAAGAAAAGGAAGGATTATGGCTTACCCTTGCAGAAAAGGCTATACCTTATTATGTAGAATTTATCCCTATTGATGAAATGGTAGGGGTTGATTATGCTACATTGAGCTCCCGCATTAACTTTTTCCAAAGGCTATACCGGGGTGATACCGGAAAGGAGGCTAATATCATATCGGTGACCTCACCTGAATTAAAAGAAGGTTTAGAAGGCGTTGGCTGTCAAAACATTTCTTTAGCCGAAAACTTTAACCTTTACTTGACTATTTTAGAAGTATCTCAGAAGTTTAACCTTCTTTCTGAAGAAGAGCTTTCAGTCTTAAAGTTTATGGAAATAAACAAAAAATTAGCCTACGGCATGTATGCGTTATCCATAATCTTTCTTTTCCTCTTTTGTGCCTTTTGGTATTGGAATAGAAACATTGAGCGAGAGATAAGACACAAAGAGGGATTGACTATCCAAAGCATTAACCAACTGTTAAGCCAATATCCATCGGGAAAAATCAAAGAATTTCAAAATTATGTTCTACAAAAAAAGGAAGTTCAAGCCTATCCATCTGTTAGCGAGATACTTTATAATTTAGCAAACCTTGATACAGATTATACAATAAGCGAATTAACGGTTGAACGAGTAGGTAAGGATTATCAAATCAGTGTTCAACTTGAAAAAAAGATTGGGCCTGAGGGTATAACCAATTTTTATCAAAATGTCTTGAATAAAATAGGTAGTTTTATAATCATAAATAACAGCACAAATCAATATAACGCAGAAAATAATACTTTTAGCCTACATATCAAAGGGATAATAAAGCCAAAGAAGTAGAAAGGATATGATTAGAAATCTTATCAAACAGGAAGTTTTAAGGTACTACAAAAAGGAATTTTATCTATGGTTAGGAGCGGTGTTGTTATTAGGTGTTAGCCTATCTTTAAGTATAAAGGAGTATAAAAAGTTAACAATTAATCTACAAAGCCAAACGGCTGTAGAAGAAAGTTATTACAAATTATCTAAGGAGATTGTGAAACTAAAAGAAGGATTAAAAAGGATAAATTTAAAGGCTACTCAAACAATGATTAGCATACCATTTAACGGAACTTATGATTTAAGAGATTTAAACAAAACAATCCTTAATATTAAAACTCTTACTCAACCAAATGCTAGTTTTTTAGTAATACGCGAGTTAAAGATGATAAAAGAAAATGACATACCAAAGCTCAAAATAACTGGGGAAATTGTGGTCTTTCAGAGTGAAGGGTCCTAAAGGGTGGTATGAAGTTTACGCTTAACCTGTTCCAAAAGCTCGTTTTAATCTTCTGGGGTCCAGCTTTAATCTACATTCTTTTCATGGTTTACCCCCCTATAAAATATGTAAAATATAATCCAAAAACTCAGCTAAACTTACCAGAGGAGCATAAACAACTTTTAAAAGCTTTTCAGGAGGTTGAAGCTTCAGCTAAACCTAAAGAAGTAGAATTAGCGGTCTTAAAGACTAATCCCTTTTACAAGGAGACTCTAAAGTTAGGTAATGCAAAGACTCAATCTTTACCTAAAACTATTCTAAGATTATCAAGTATCATCCAAACGCCTGAAAGAAAGGTATGTATAATTAACAATAAACCTTATTATGTAGGAAGTGTAGTTGAAGGGTATAAAATTTATAAAATAGGGGAATACTATGTTGAGCTTAAGGGACCTAAAGGGATTGTTAAGCTTGAGGTGGGGAGCGTTTTGGCTCTTTAGCCTCTTTATTGTCATTTCCTGCACAGCTAAAGTGCCAAGTTTAGAAACAAAAGAAACCTACAATAAATGGAGGGAAATTTTAGAAAACCAAACTACCCCACAACCAAAGGAAGAAAGAAAAGAAGAAAGGCTTGAGCTTAAGCCAAAGTTTGTTCCGGCTTCTCCTTTACAAAAGCGGATAAATATAGCTTTTCATCAGGAATACTATGAAAATATCCTTACTTTTTTAAGTATCCAAGCAGGGCTTAGCTTTATCCTTGACCCGGAGGTAAAAAAAGTCATCCCTGAGGATAAAGCAAGGCTATCCTTACAGTTTGTAAACCAACCCTTGGAAGAGGTTATAAAAAAGGTCTGCGAGGTCTTGGATGTATATCCAAAGATTGAAAGGGGAGTTCTTTACATTTTGCCCTATGAGGAACGAATCTTTAATCTTGGTTTTCTGCCTGTGGTAAAAGGAAGCAAAGCAAACCTTGGTGGTGATGTGTTAGGCAACATCGCAACTACTGCAGGTGGCGGAGGAGGAACCTTAACCTCCCCCTTAAAAGGAGAATTTTCAGTTTCTTCGGAACTTTCCCCAAGCTATCTTGAAGTTTATAAGAACCTTGAACAAACTGTGAAGGGTATGTTGTCTAAATCTGGTATGTATCAATTAAACCTCTCAGCTGGCATTTTGTATGTTAAAGATAGACCAAGCAATGTTAAAGCGATAGATAGGTTTATCAAAGAATTTTCAGCAAAGTATAGGAAACAAATTGTTCTTGATGCCCAAATTATCGAGGTGGAACTAAATAAAGAACATACTCTTGGGATAGATTGGTTTCAAATCACCAACTATCTTATGGGGAATAACAGGGTATCATTTAACACCCTTGACCTAGGTATAACTACGAGAACTGACCAGCCCTCGGTAAGCTTAACCATAAGCGGGCAACCTAATGTTAATATTTTGCTAAACCTTCTTAAACAATACGGAGAGCTCAAAGTCTTACAGAATCCTAAGCTCAGGGTTTTACATTCTCAACCAGCGATAATAAGCGTTGGCACAACCTTTTCTTACATCAGAGAATTCAAAAGGGATATAACAACCGGTACTACTACACCAGTTATTACTTACACTACTCAAACTTCATCAGTGTTTGATGGAGTTTTGCTTGGTATCGTGCCGTATCTTTCAGAAAATGAAGACATATATCTACACATTGTCCCTATCAAAAGCGAATTAGTCGAGTTAAAGGATGTAAAGTTTGGAGTTGATTACTTTATTACCCTTCCTGCTGTAAATCTAAGAGAGATGAGCTCTATTGTTAAGGCAAGACCGGGGGATTTGATAGTAATAGGGGGTCTAATTTTAGACAAGCAAAGGAACACCGAAAGACGGGTTGCAATACCTCTGCTTGAGAATATTTTTCGTTCACAAGTAGGTGGGGGTAAACTTTCAGAGCTTGTAATCGTAATAAGGTTGATGGTAGACTGATGAGCAAGCTTGGCGAAATCTTAGAAAAGTTAAGAGAAAAGAAAATCGATGAGACATCTTCTAAAAATATATTTGAACATCAAATTGAAGAATATTCTTATCAAAGAAAGAAAAATATAGCTCTTCGAATATTGCTAATTCTTCTCTTTTTTAGTTCAGTAATGGGGGGTTATTTAACGGTAAAAATATTAGAAAACTTTGTATCTCTAAAGAAGAACAATTTACGACAAAAAGAAGCTCTCCTTCAAGGAAATACTTTAACAAAATCAAAGGAAGTCTTAAATGCAACACACACTAACATAGAACATACAAAAAAAGAAAGCGTTAAAGCTAATGAAGTAACCAAGCCTGCAATAGCTACAAATACAACCAAAATAGCAACTCCTACTAAATTTCCTACAAAAACTGAAGAAGTAAAAAAAGAGATAAAACCAACAAAGAAGACTAAAGAAAAGCCTCTATTTGCTAAAAAACCTCATACAGCAAAACCGGAGGGATACTCTGCTGTCTATTCTCCTCAAGAAGGTCCGCCCATACTTCGGGAAGAGGGCTTGTTGAAAAATCTTCTTTTAAACGCTGAGGAAGAGGTTGCAAAGGGAAACTATCAGTCGGCTAAAGTTTTCTACGAGAAATACTTAGCTTATAGACAAGAACCTGAAGTTTATAATAATTATGGAAGCGTTCTCTTTCTGCTTGGGGATTATAAATCAGCAGAAAAAGCCTTTGCCAAGGCTTTATCTTTACGACAAGACCCAACCTTCAAGCTTAACCTGATTATGGCTAAGCTAAAGCTTAAACAGTATGCTTCTGCCTGTCAAATATTTAGAGAATCACAAACAGCTTTAGAAAAGTTAGAGGAGGCAACCTTGGTTAAGGATATCTGTTCTTCGAGGGGTTTTTAATCGTGGAAAGAAAACCTCTTGGTCAAATTCTAAAGGAAAAGGGCTATCTCACGGAGCAAGCTTTAAACTTTGCCCTTCTTGAACAAAAGGCAACAGGGGAAAAGCTTGGAGAGATCCTAATTAGGACGGGCATCACCACTGATTTAGAGATAGCAGTAGCACTGGCAGAGCAGGCAAACCTCCCCTTTGTAGACCTGACTCTTATCCAGCCTGATTATCAAGCTCTATCTCTCATCCCTTACAATTTTGCTATCAACAACTTAGTCTGCCCCTTTGCCCTTGAGGGAGATAAACTTAAAGTAGCAATTTCTGACCCCTTTAATCATCATCTGATGAACGCTGTTTATAGGGTGGCCGGAAGGCAAATTGAATTTTACATTTCTGGGCAAAAAAGTCTGCAAAAGGCTATATCACAATTCTACTTTTTCAAAGAAAATCCTATTGAAGAAAAGATCTTTTCTTTGGTTGAAAGGTTACGCCTTAATCCTACGCTTGAGTTTGATGTGGATGAGCTTTTCAACAATCTTTTGATCCTTGGCATTTCAAAAAGAGCAACAGACCTTCATTTAATCCCAACGCAAAAGAGCTTGCAGGTCTTTTACCGAATTGATGGCGTCCTTGAACCAACGGTAGTTTTCCCATCCACGATCTTAAGAAGACTGATAAATGTAATTAAAATCCGGTCGCAGATGGATATTGCTGAAACAAGAAGACCTCAGGATGGTAGAACTACCTTTACCTTTTTAGAGGAAAGGTACGATTTAAGGGTGGCAACCGCGCCAACATCTTTTGGAGAAGTAGTGGTCATAAGGTATCTTCCAACTGGGGCTCAGGTGCAAAATCTCGAATACCTTGGGTTTGACCCTGAGGAAATACAGATGATTGATGAAATCTTAGCCAAACCTTATGGGATGTTTCTAATTACCGGTCCAACTGGGTCTGGAAAGACTACTACTCTATTTTCAAGTTTAAGAAGAATAAATCTTTTTGAAAAGAATGTGCTAACATGTGAAGACCCGATAGAGTATCTTTTGCCCCTCACCAAACAAACTCAGGTAAACGAAGAAATAGGCTATACTTTTGCCAGAGCGATAAGAAGCTTTCTTAGACTTGACCCTGATGTCATTCTTGTAGGTGAGGTAAGGGATGAGGAAACAGCGGAGATGGCAGTAAGGGCTGCGCTTACCGGTCATCTATTCCTTTCTACCCTTCACACAAACGACTCCATCTCAAGCATATCCCGTTTGAGGGACATGAAAGTTCCTTTAGACCTTTTAGCAAGCTCTTTAAAAGGGGTGATTGCCCAAAGGTTAGTCCGAAGGATATGTCCCTACTGTAAAGAAGAGTATAGTCCCCAAGCCTCGCTTCTTGAGTATTATAAACTACCTAAAGACCATGTTTACTATCGAGGGAGAGGATGCCCTCATTGCCGGGGCAAGGGCTATCTGGGTAGAACGGTAGTTTGTGAAATTTTTTACATAGATGAAGAAATATCAACCGAGATTGCTAATGGTCGGTCTTTGTTTGAAATATATGCTCTTTCTAAGGCTAAAGGGTTTAAAACTTTACAAGAAGATGCAGTTGATAAGGTGCTAAAGGGAATAACGACGGTAGAAGAGATTAAAAGAGTTGTTGGGTGACAACTAAAGGGATTTAAAGATGCCTCTATACAGATTTAAAGCCTTACTACCTGATGGAAGTATAGCTGAGGATGAGGGGATATATGAGAACCCTGAACAGCTTTTTAATGAGCTAAGGGCTGAAGGTGCCTTTTTACTCGAATACACTGAAAAACGTGGGCTCCTCCCAAAGTTCTTCTCAAGAAGAGTAAAAAGAAAGGAGATAGCAGAGCTTCTTCATCAACTTTCGATTACCTTAAAAAGCGGAATTCCCTTGATTTCAGCCCTTGAGGATTTAGAACCAGAGATAAAAAATAAAACCTTGAAAGAGGTTGTGCGAAATATCAGGCAATCTTTACGAAGGGGGGCAACCGTTCGAGAAGCCTTTGAAAGAACGGGAGTTTTCAGCGGCATCGTCCTTTCCCTAATCCAGATCGGCGAGGAATCGGGAACGCTTGACAGGACTTTTGAAGAGGCTTCTCAACATCTCTATCGCATAGAAGAGATTATATCCCAAACTAAAAGGGCTCTAATCTATCCCTCCTTTGTCCTCCTTGCCATGACTGGAGCCTTCTCTTTTTGGATGTTCTATGTTCTTCCACAAATACTTAAGGTATTTCACGAAATGAACATTAAACTTCCCACGCCAACGATCCTGCTAATGACCATAGTTAACTTTTTTCTGCACATAAAGTTCGTTTTACCCTTTATCTTCCTTGGTGCTATTTTCTTGTTTGTTTTTCTCTATCGGCACCCAAAAACTCAGGCTCCTATGGAAAGGTTTCTACTCAAAACTCCAATCCTCGGACGGGTCAAAAGGACAAGCTTCCTTGCCTTCTTTTTTGAGCATTTTTCCCTTTTACTTTCTGCTGGGCTTGATTTAAGACGAATACTCTATCTTTTGAAATCAGCCTTTCCCAACAGATATTATCAAAGCATAGTCCTGTCAATGGAGGAAGGCATAACTGGAGGAGAAACCATTACTGATACTCTAAAAAAGCATGAAGTATTTCGACCGATTGACATAAGGATGGTGGCTGTGGGAGAGAGAACAGGAAGGCTTGATACTCAAATGAAAATGCTTTCCGCTTTTTACTACAACGAAGTTAAGAACCTAATGGACCAGTTAACCAAGATACTTGAGCCGGTCATTCTTACCATCTCAGGAATAATTTTTCTTCTGATCATCATAGCCCTTATAGGACCTGTGTATGAGCTTATATCTCAGGTCGGTAAGGGCTATTAAAAATCAGCTAAGGCTTGCTTTAAAGCTAAAATAAACTTTTGGGCTAAAATCTCCCCTTTCTTTGCACTGGCAAGATTTGGTCTTCCCCAGATGCCAGAGCTCCAATATTCTTTTTTGTTGGCAACAACCCAATGCCTTGGAAACTTGGGATAATCCTCAAAACCACCTTCTTTAACTAAATGGGGCTTAAGATAGAGGATTAGAGAGGTTTCCCATTCGCCGGCATGAGAATCTGAAGACGGGATGTTTAACTCAGAAAAGGCTTCTATTAAGAGGTCGCAGATGTTCGCAACGAAAGCCTTGGTTTCTGGATGATCTCTTACGAATTCTTCGCAGGCATCAACAAGATAGCAAAGATGGGTTCCTCCTGCATGTCCAGAAAGGATGATAAATTTTTTCAAGCCAAAAAGATAAAGCTCACAAAGAATATCAAGAAGAAGTTGTTTTAAAGTCTCTCCTCTTAGGCTGATCGTTCCGGGTAG
>Ga0272445_1001064_pt1 | contig 22736 bp, 11 predicted proteins | sample YNPCB0031_FD_194404 | JGI IMG/M metagenome (GOLD analysis project Ga0272445, IMG submission 194404) | Hot spring sediment microbial communities from Yellowstone National Park, WY, United States - YNP-CB-003-1 | ecosystem: Environmental > Aquatic > Thermal springs > Hot (42-90C) > Sediment... | reverse complement strand
AGATGTATGAAGGGGTATCAGAAGCTGAAGATGAAGTAAAAGAAATCCTAAAAGGCTCCCCTTATTTTAGTGTTTCAGATATGACTTCAAGGGAGAACCTTTTAACAAGCCTATCAATGCAGATAGATGTGACAACTTCTACACTTATGGAGAGGTGCAGTCCAGCAACAGTCCAGACACAGGAATATAAAGGAAGTGAAAGCATAGAAAAAGAAGGAAATCCCGATGACCCCCCTGTTATCAGTGGGTATGTTTTGAATCAAGATGGTGAAAAGTTGAAGGGTGTAACTCTTGAGTTTGGAGCTGGTGGATATTGCACACAATGGAGTATTCCGGAGTGTGCAAATGTTCAGTGGGCTCAATTCTGGCTTGATTTGTGGAATTTGTGGCAACCGCGAAGTGTCATAGGTTTAATAATAAAAATTGTTTTCTTCTGGTGGGTTAGATTATTGGCGGTGCTCGTGTGCAATGCTTCCTGTGAAAACTATGTGCCCGGGGTGACATATACCGCACAGACCAATGACGAAGGGGTTTATACAGTAGAGCTTACATCTTCTTTTATCAATTATCATGTTTATCTCAAAGAGGCTACTTATCCATACTTAGCAACTGGCACTCATATTGCAAGCATATATGTTAGCAGTGATAGAACAATACACTTTGTAATCCCATTTGCAGGAACGACAACCCAGTGCGATGATATGGATGGCGACACCATAAACGATTGTGCAGAAGCACTTCTTGCAAATAATCATAATCCTTATTGGAATTTTGCCACAAAAGGAAGAAATTTATGTGTAGAGGAAGATGAAGTAAATTTCCCTGTAAACGCAAAAAATCTTTACAATAGAAGTGTCGGTGTTTGTAAATATAAAGGGGAAGAACTTCCAAATCCTGATACGGAATGTTATCTAAAAGAGAGTATTCCTTATGAAAATCTTCCTAATTTCTCACCACCTGCTGATTGGTCTAAATATGGAATATATGTCTCTAAAAATGGGCACTTAATAAATCGGACCGAAAATAGGGAATATATTAATGTATCTCCAAACTCTATAACATCCCCGAATGCTTTTCGGCTCCAATATTATCTTCTTTTTGATTATAATGACACAGATGTGGATTATAATATAGCTGACCATGAAGGAGACTGGGAGTGGTTATGTGTATATGTTGATTCCCCTTCTGGTGCTTTTTATGATCACCTTCCTTCCGATAATTATCCAGGAGGAATATATAAGCTTCATTATCACAAACATGGGTATGACCCGAGTGACGGGGAAGAAAAATGGGGGCAGGTGAGATATTACTGCTCTCAATGGAGAAATAATGGATGGGAATGGTTTATTTATACCCCAAAAGGGGTTGTTCCGGAGCGACCAATTGCATATGTGGGTGAGGGTACGCATGGTCTTTACCCGGGTCCATTCTGTAGGTGTCCCGAATCCGGTTGTAGGTATGGTGTGTGTGCCCATGAATGTCTAGATGATGAAGGAGCTCCCTATTATTCGAATGATATCCATTCATTTAGTACCCTTATAAGTATAGAGAAATCTTCAAAACTTCCGTATGACCTTACTGTCCGAGATTTCAAGGGAATGTGGGGTGATTGGGGGAATGAGAATGACCCTCCGCAAGGTCCTGCAATGGGTAACTCTGATAGGGATTATCACAAATGGGATCCAGACTACTAATGAAGAAAATGTTGTCAATAAATAAGACCTGCTTTTTTTCAGTATTCTTTATAGGGTTGGTTCTTATAAGTTGTGATAAGGAAAAAATGAGGTGCGATGTGGAGCTTTCTTTCCTTTCCTATCCGCCAGAAGTAACAAATTCTGTTGATGCATCTTTTGAGTTTGTGGCTTCAAAACAGAATACAACTTTCTTCTGCAAAATAGATTCGGAAGAATGGAATCTCTGCACATCTCCAAAGACATATCAAGGTCTATCAGAAGGTGAACACACATTTGGACTCATGGCAACCTCACCCGAAGGATGCACCTCAACCCCATTATTCTGGAGATGGCTTATAGATATTACCCCTCCTGCTGTGAGGTTCCTTTCCTATCCTTCTAATGTTTCGAGCTCTTATGCAGAATTTACATTTGAATGCATAGACGAATCTTGTACAAGGTTTGAATGTCAGTTTGATTCCAATTCATGGGCTGTTTGTTCATCCCCCTATATACTTACGGATGTTCCAGATGGAGAACATACAGTAAAGGTGAGGGGCTATGATTTAGCTGGGAATTGCACACCAAATGGAAAAGAAGCTGTTGACCATTGGTTCGTAATCAAGGAGCTCCTCTGGGCATATGGAGAGGGTTTTCTGGTATATTCTTCTCCTCTCTCATCTGATTTAACAGGGGATGGAAAATTAGAAGTTGTTTTTTCAGCATTATCTTCTTTCTATATTTTAAACGGAGAGCACGGGACACCTTGGCCCATTACCAATTATGAAGACATTATAGGAGGACCCTCACCTGCCATTGGTGATATTAATAACGATGGTAAGCCTGAAATTATAGCGACTACGGACGAAACTCCAAATGTATACTCGCTCAAAGGTGAAGATGCTTCAATAATATGGTCATATCCAATAAATTCTCCAACATGGTCTTCCCCTTCGCTTGGGGACATAGATGGGGATGGAAAGTTGGAGGTGGCAGTACTCTCTTTCAAAGATAATGGGTGTGCCCTCACAGTTCTAAACGGAGAGGATGGTTCACTCTTATGGGTTAGGAATATTGCTACGAGATGCGGAACATCATCTCCATCTTTAGGAGACATAAATAATGATGGAAAATTGGAGGTAATTGTTAGTGTGTATGATACCATTTCTGCCTTAAATGGTGAAGATGGCTCGGTTTTATGGGAATTCCATACAAATGGTATTGCCACATCCTCTCCTTCACTTGCAGATGTTGATGGTGATAATAAAATAGAAGTAATTGTGGATTCATACGATGAAAAGCTTCGCGTTTTTAACGGAGAAGATGGTTCACTCCTGTGGGATTACTCTCATCCAGTGGATGGAAGGGAACATAATTATTGCCTCTTCATTTCTATAGGAGATATAGACGGTGATGGAAAACTCGAGATATTCTGTAGAAACTATGTTCTAAATGGAGAAGATGGTTCACTCCTGTGGGAAGCACCTATTGATATTAGACCAGAAAATTCAGCAGTTATAGGGGATGTAAACAACGATGGAAAAATAGAGGTGGTTGTGAGCAGCGGGGAATGGTTATATATCCTTAAGGGACAAGATGGTTCGGTTTTGAAAAAATGGAAAATTAAAACTTATGATATCATTTCCCCTCCCCTTCTTAGCGATATAAATGGAGATGGAAAATTAGAAATTATAGTAGGGGGAGAAGGAGTTTATGCCATAAAAACCAATTCACCTGTCCCTCCCCCTCATCTCCTTCCCTGGCCGATGGCAAGGCACGATGTAAAAAATACAGGTCTTTACACAGGAAACCCTTATCCACCGTGGTAAAAATTTTTTCAATTTCTTAAAAAATTATAATTTCAGTTGAAACAGCATCATCTCAAGTTTCTTATCCCTGTTTAAAAAGAAAAACCAAAATATCCCCCATCCCAACCCCTCTTAAAACTAAAGAAAGGCTTTTTCAGAAAGCACCTCCGATTTTATTTGACAATTTAATGAAGATGTTTCATCATAAATTCATGAAGAAGTTCTTTCCCTTTTTAGTGTGTATCCTTACAATTCTTTCCTGTTCAAGAAGGATGGATTTTGAAAAAAAGAGACTTCCACGGGTTAAAACTTATTTAAACTATCTTAAGGATGAATACGGAAGGTATGTGTTTTTGAACGGAATAAATGTTGGAAACTGCGGTAAATTTCCTCAGAACGAAGACCCCTGTTTTTTATACGGAGGCAAATGTTCTTTTAATACAGGAAAAGAAAGACCCGTATATACAGGTAAGCTGTTTCCACCTGGTGAGATTGATAAGTATATGAAACAGCTGAAGGACCTTGGTTTCAATCTTATAAGGCTTGTGATGATGTGGGAAGGAATACAACCTGACTCTCCTGATAGATTTGATGAGGAATACCTTGATTACATTGAATATATTGTCAAAAAGGCAAATGAGCACAACATCTATGTCCTTCTTGACATGCATCAGGATTTGTTCAGCAGGCATTTACTGGTTTATTTTCAAAACCTTAGGGATTTACCGGAAGAGGTTTTAAAGTCTTTCGGAAGTTTTTTTTCAATTCCTCCGGAGCTAATTTCTACATTTCTTGCCCTTATTCCATTTCCTGTCGGATATAACGATGCAGTTCGTGGTGATGGGGCTCCGAGGTGGGCAGTTAAGGCTATAATGCCAGAGAAGGATATGGATTCTCCCTACTGGGGTTATCCCAAGTTGCTGGGAAAACTCATAAATCCAACTCCTGAATTTATGGATGCAGTTATAAGGGTTGTTAAAAAGTTTACCGGGATTGATTTTGAGTTTCCCGAGGGTCTCTCTGACATTTTAAAAAGTCTTTCTCCTACCGGTTATCCTTATGATATAACACAAACGACAGATTTTCTTCCATGGACAAGCTGGGGATTGAACGGTGCTTTATCCATTGACCTTCAGAGGTCTTTTGCAGCCTTTTTTGCGGGGAGGACTGTGTATCCGAAGTTGAAGCCCGATGGTGTAAGGAACATTCAGGATTATCTTCAGGATGCATATACGAGGGCATGGGTTGAGGTTGCCAGAAGGGTTAAGGATTATCCGAATGTAATTGGTTATGACATCTTTAATGAGCCATTGGGTTTTTATCTCACTCTGACAATTGCATCTGCTTATCTTGAAATAGGAACTATAGATGGAGTGAAGAACTTTATAAATACGATATTTTATTATCCTGATTACCCTGAATTTGCTTCTGATGTCATAACATTATTGACTGCTTTAAATCTTCTTCCCGAAGACAATTCCGATGAAACAAAAAGAAAATGGGGTTTTGAGTTCGCAAACCTTGTGGGTCTTATGGGTATAAACTACGGGTTTGACAGAAATTATCTTCAACCATTTTATGAGAGGGTAGGAAAGGCGATTTTGAATGTTGACCCTGATGCTATTATATGGATTGAACCTCCGATTGGACTTGATTTATCTCAACTATTTGGAGCTGGAGAAAGTGCCTTTCAAATAAACATGACAAGACCAGAAGGAATAGCTCATGTGGTTTATGCTCCGCACTGGTATCCGGACATTTATCCCTTTCCGGGATTCAACATGCCACCAAGGGATTTTACACCGGAGGAGGTAAGATTCAGGGATTACCTTCCATCTATTAAGAATGTCATTGCGAAATCAACCCATTCCCTTGGAAACATCCCTGTAGTTCTTGGAGAGTTCGGGACATATTTTGATTACGGGGGTATAAAAAATGCGAGAAGCAATGGTTATATGGTGGCAAAAGAAATTCTTGACAACAATTTTGAAGCCCTTGAAATGCTGTTTTTAAGCAGAATAATCTGGGGGTGGTCCTATGAGGTTACTGATGAAAGAGGAGACGGATGGAATGGAGAGCATATTTCTGTGATTGAAAATGGTAAACCTCGCGGTGAAACAGCCTATTCAAGACCATATGCAGGATTTATAAGCGGGAAGCCAGTTCATATGCATTTTTATTCACCGCATCATTATTTTGACGCTGAGAAGGGTATTGTTAATCCTGAGAGGGAGTTTGAGCTGTGGTTTGGGAGCAAGGAATCAGATGCTCCCACGGAGATTTTTATACCTTATGAGGTTCATTATCCAGAAGGTTTTTATGTATGGATTACGGACGGGTATGTTGTATATGACCATCCTAATAGGAAGTTATATTATTATCCCACTGCGGATGAGCCTGGTCATATTCACAGGATAAGGATAAGACCTCCTCTTCGGCAGAAGGAGAACACCGGTTGGGCATACTTTTTTAGAGAAAACACAATGGTTACAGGAAATCCCTCATTTAATCCGGAAGAATGGAGGTGAGGGAAAATTTGATTTGAGATTTGGTTTGGATTATAAATAACAAAAGGTGAGAAAGGAGGAGAAAGATGGCCAGGATTACGATAGAAAAGGAACTGAAGAAGATTCCTAATAAATATCTTCTTACAAAAGCAGCAATAGAGAGGGCTTTGAAATTAGTGGCGGGGGTTAAGCCGTTAATTGAAAATAAAGATAACAACAAAGAAGTAGTTCTGGCTCTCAGGGAGATCGCAGAAGGAAAGGTGAAGCTAGTGAAAAAATCAAAAGGGGAAGAGGAATCTTCAATATTGAAAGAATTTAGAATAAGATAAGGTTTTATTGTGCCTGATATAGAGGAGATTAAAAGAAAGCTGGGGGAGTATAAACCAGATGCGGATTTTCAATTAGTAGACAGGGCTTACAATTTTGCAAAGAAATACCATGAAAAACAATTCAGAATGGATGGCTCTGAATTTATGACCCATCCTTTAAGTGTTGCTGAAATTCTCACACGGCTACATATGGATGAAGTCTCTATTGCTTCAGCGCTTCTTCACGATGTAGCAGAGGATACTGCTGTAACTATTGAAGAAATAAAAAAAGAGTTTGGTGATAAGATAGCATTTTTGGTGGATTCCCTGACAAAGCTCTCTTCTTATCAGTTTAGAAGTAAAAAGGTGCGGGAAGCTGAAAACTTCAGGAAGATGCTTTTTGCAATGAGCAAGGATATAAGGGTCATCCTTATAAAACTTGCGGACAGGTTGCACAACATGCAAACCCTCTCTGCTCTTCCGCCAGAAAAACAGCTTCAGATTTCAACGGAGACCATGGAAATATATGTGCCAATTGCCCATAGACTGGGCATTTACTGGTTAAAAGCGGAATTAGAAGACCTTGCTTTTTCTTATTTAAAACCTGAGGTTTATCAAAGAATTAAAAATTCTCTTGCCTCAATAAAACCGAAGGCTGATGAATATATAAAAAGGGTTTCGGAAATGATAAAAAGGAAACTTGAAGAAAACGGAATAAAAGCGGAAGTAAATGGAAGGTTCAAGCATATCTACGGCATTTATAAAAAAATGGAAAAATACCAGACAGATGTATTTGGGGTTCATGACATTTTTGCCTTCAGGATAATTGTTGACGATATACCAACCTGTTATCATGTCCTCGGACTTGTTCATTCTTTTTTTCCTCCGGTTCTGGGGAGTGTAAAGGATTATATAGCGCTTCCGAAGATAAACAATTACCGTTCATTACATACCATTGTAATTGGTCCTGAAGGAAGAAGGATAGAGATTCAGATAAGAACCCATGAAATGCACAAGGAAGCGGAGGAGGGGATAGCAGCTCACTGGATATATAAGGAGGGGCAAAAGATCTCAGAAGATGAAATTGAAAAATATGTATGGCTGAGGCAGCTAATAGAAGCAAAAAACGAACATCCCGATGCTCTTGAATTTGTGGAGGCGGTAAAGGAGGATATATTTTCAAAGGAAATATATGTTTTTACACCGAAGGGAGATGTCATAGAACTTCCAAAAGGCTCTACACCAGTTGATTTTGCTTATTACATTCACACAGAGCTTGGAAATACATGTGTCGGTGCTAAGGTGAACGGGATAATGGTCCCTCTTGATCACGAACTCAAAACAGGTGACTTAGTGGAGATAATAACCTCAAAGAATCAGAAGCCGAGAAGGGATTGGCTTAAATTTGTTGTAACCGAAAGGGCGAGGAGTAAGATTAAATCCTTCCTCAGAAAAGAGGAAAGGGAAATGAGAAAGGAATTGGGGAGGGAATATTTGTTAAACGATGTAAAGAAAACCGGGCTTCCAAAGTCTATCCTTGAGGACGAAGAGATAAAGGCAAAACTTGTTGCAGCTGCGGGCGTTCAATCAATGGACGAACTTTTAGAAAAGATAGGTTCAAGAGCCATTCTTCCTTCTAAACTTTTAGCCACTGTTTTTCCGGAAAAGAGGGTAGAGGCTCAAAAAAAGAAGGAGATAAAAGAAGGCGAGGTCATCATAGCAGGAGAAAGGGACATTTCGTTCAGGATAGCAAAGTGTTGCAGTCCCATTCCAGGAGAACCTATTGTGGGAATTATCACAAAGAGAGGAGGACTTTCCGTTCACCATAAAGGGTGTGCGAGGATAAAAGATGTTCCTGATGAAATGAGGGTGGTAGTGGAATGGGGGAAAGAAAGCGGAGTGGAGATGGAAGCGGTTCTTCAAGTTATAGGAATAGATAGACCGGGCTTGCTTGCGGATATCTCAAGCAATATATCAAAGCATAAAATCAACATCACAGATTTAAAAATGTGGCGAAATAAGGTCGGAAATGCTGAAGGGAGGTTTAAGCTTGCAGTTCGGAACATTTCTGAACTAAAGAGGGTCATTGACTCAATTGAAAGTGTCCCGGGCGTTATATATGTAAAAAGGCTTGGACGAGAAGGGATCCTCTAAGAGAGGATTTCCTTTTTAGCTTTAAAAATGAAGTGATGTTTTATTCCTTAAATAATTCCCTTGCCATTTTTCTCTGAACCTTGCCCACGGGAGATACGGGAAGCTCTTTCACAAATTTTACAATCTTTGGCTTTTTATATCCTGCTATCTTTCCTTCACACCATTTTATTATTTCTTCTTCACTACAGCTTTCTCCCTCTTTAAGCACAACCAGTGCACCCACTATTTCGCCCCAGGTTTCATCAGGAACTCCAACTACACATACCTGAGCAACTTTAGGATGCTTTGCAATGACCTCTTCTACTTCTCCAGGATATACCTTCTCTCCTCCGGTGTTTATACATTCGCTCTTTCTTTCAACTATATAAATCTCTCCATTTTTCCCCATGTATCCAAGGTCTCCTGATTTGAACCATCCATCTTCAAGAATGACCTCTTTTGTTTTCTTTTCATCTTTCAGGTATCCCTTCATAAGGCTTTCAGACCTGTACCAGATTTCCCCTATCTCACCTGGAGGAAGTTCATTTCCATACTCATCCACTATTTTTATTTCAACACCAGGAACCGGCTTTCCAACACACCTTTCCTTCAGGGTTTCTTCATCTGCATCCACCCTTACTGTGGTTACCGGTGCCATCTCCGTTTGCCCGAAGGCATCAATTAGCAGGGCGTTTGTAAATTTGGAGAGAATTTCCTTCTTAACATCGGCATGAAGCACCGCTGCTCCGCTCAATGCTATTTTGACCGAAGATGTATCATAAAATTTTACAGATAAACTCTCAATAACCCTTTTCCACATGGTTGGAACCATAAAAACCTCATTCACTTTGTAGAGGTCTATGATTTCCAGAATTTCAAAGGGGTCAAAACTTTTCTGAGACGGAAAGATGATACTTCCAAATGGATAATTCCAGTGGTTCAACCAGACCGCAAAGCTTGCAAGGTGAAACATGGGCGGAACTATGAGAAGGTAATTCGGGGATGGTATGTGAGAAGAAAGGTTTGCTTTTACAATAGCCAGTTTTAGAGGAAATTTTGCCTTAGTTTCTATTTCCTTCTTGAACTGCTTTTTTAGAAGAATTGGAAGAAGTTTCATTTTTCCTTTAAGAGTGGAGCTATAAATTTCCAGATTGAAAAATTCTCTCAAGGTTTCCTTTATTTTTACCCTCATTTCAATATCAGGGTTTGGATGGGCAGATGAAAAGAGTTTGATTTCGCCATTTTCTTTTAGAACTGTTATGGGAGGGAACTGCACCCCCTTCTCTTTTTCTATATGAAAGAGGATTACCTTATTCTCAAGGGATTTAGAAGAATATATCTTCTGCACAGCTGTAAACAAATCTTTTCCCACCGCCTGAACCTTTTTTTCTAAACTTGAAGTGGATTCTCCCTTTGATTCCAGTTTCGGTAGAAGGTGGATCAAATATCCTGCTATGGAATCCTGATTTGCGTGAATGTTTCCGTATGTAAGGATTACACCTTTTGGCATTCCAGTTGTTCCGCCTGTGTATATTATTACCATTGGATCATCATAGGTGACATCGGTTTTTATTTCCTTTTTATCTGAGCCTCCTATAAGGCTTTCATACTCTTCTGCCCATGGAAGACCTTTCCCCTTACATATGTAACATTTTACCGATGGAACATTTTTTCTCACGGAGTCTATAATTTCGGTGAGGTCCTCATCAAAGATGAGAAATTTTGCCTCACAGTTGTTCAGAACATATTCCATTTCTCCTTTCACATATCTGTAATTTATGGGAACAGGAACTGCTCCCAGAGCCTGAATGGCAAGCGAGGTTTCCACGAACTCCGGGCGATTGTAAAACACAAACGCGCACAGCTCGCCTTTTTTCAAACCCATGTCCTTTAATCCGTTTGCAAGTCTGTTTATTCTCTCCTTCAACACCTTCCAGGTAACCTTTTTATTCCCCCATATAACAGCAGGAAAATCAGCGGGAAGATATTCTCCTTTGATGAGGGTTAATTCATAAAATGGCGGTCTCATTTTTTACCTCCTTTTATTAAAATTTAAAAACCTTTAAGGCATCGTTTCAATACTTTTCAAAAACCCTTCTTTTCACCACCCTTGAAGGAATATAAAAAAAGAGATAATATGGAAACATGAAGGTAGCATGTGTATTACTTGCAGCAGGAAAAGGCAAAAGAATGGGGTCTGACCTCCCAAAGGTAATCCTTCCTTTGTGCGGGGTGCCAATAATTTTTTATCAGCTTAATAATCTCAAAAAATTGAAGATTCCCATCTTTGTGGTCCTCGGACATAAGAGGGAGGAAGTAGAACGAATTATTCCAGCAAATGAAGTGAAAATAGTGGTGCAAAAAGAACAACTGGGAACAGCCCATGCTGTTAAAACTGCCATGCCTGCTGTTGAAGAATTTTCTCACCTTCTTATTCTTTCCGGAGATACCCCGATGATAAAATCTTCAACAATAAAGAAACTCATAAATACTGCAAAAGAAGGATATGACTGCGTATTTTTAGCTGGAGAGATGGAAAATCCAGATGGATATGGAAGGGTGATAAGGAAAAACGGGTTCCCGGTGGCAATAAAAGAAGACAGGCACCTTGATTCAAAAGAGAGAAAAATAAAAGAGGTGAACATGGGTGCATACCTGTTAAGAAGAGAAGCTCTTTCCTTTGCTCTTTCAAAGGTAAAGAAGAACGAAGAGTCTGGGGAGTATTATCTTACGGATGTTGTAGAAATTCTCTATAAAAATGGGTTTAAGATAACCACCGTTTCTCCCTCTTGCTGGTGGGAGGGAGTAGGGGTGAATACTCCATACGACTTTTATCTTCTGACATCCATTGCCTACCGGGAAGGCGTGAAAAATGCGGTGAGAAGGGGAGCAATAGTTCTTAATCCTGATGTTACTTACATAAGCCCATTCTCTATAGTTAAAAAGGCTATAATTCGCCCTTTTGTCCGAATAGACGGCATGTCAAAAATAGAGAATGGGGTAGAGATTGAAGAGGGATGCATAATTGTTGATACAGTCATAAAGAGAAATTCAAAAATCAAAGCATACTCAGTGATTGAAAAGTCTATAATAGCCGAAAATGTGAGTGCAGGACCTTTTGCCAGGCTCAGAGAGGGCACGGTTCTTAAAACCGGTTCAAAAATTGGAAATTTTGTTGAAGTGAAAAAATCTATTATAGGAGAAAATGTAAAAGCGCAGCATCTCGCATATATAGGGGATGCAGAAGTTGGAGAAGGCACAAATATAGGAGCTGGAACAATTACCTGTAACTTTGATGGATTTAAGAAGAATAAGACTTACATTGGGAAAAATGTATTTGTGGGAAGCGATGTCCAGTTTATAGCTCCTGTTAAAATAGGAGATTATGCGTGGATAGGAGCGGGTTCAACCATTACAAAAGATGTTCCTCCATACGCCCTTGGCATATCAAGGGCTGAGCAGAAAAACATAGAAGGCTATGCGAAAAGAAAGAAGAGATGTGCGGAATAATCGGTTATGTAGGAGATAAAAACGCAGCTCCCATTTTGATAGAGGGTCTCAAAAGATTGGAATACAGGGGGTATGATTCTGCAGGAATAGCAGTAATGAAAGATAATGGCAGGGTGGAAATTCATAAGAGAAAAGGAAAGCTCAACGAGTTGATCCAGACGGTAGATGTGCACTCAATAAAAGGAAATCTCGGTATAGGACATACAAGATGGGCTACTCACGGTGAGCCCTCGGATGAAAATGCCCATCCTCACCGGGTAGGGAAAGTAGTTGTGGTTCACAATGGCATAATAGAAAATTACGAGGTTTTAAAAAAAGAACTTCAAAAAGGAGGGAGGAAATTTAATTCACAAACAGATACAGAAATAATAGCCCATCTGGTGGAGATCAATCTTTCAAATGGAAAAGGCTATCTTGATGCAGTGATTTCCGCATTAAAAAGATTGAAAGGGACATATGCGATTTTGTTTATGTTTCTTGACAGACCAGATTTTCTCATAGGAGCAAGAAATGGTTCCCCTCTCATTGTTGGGAAAGGAGAAAACGAATGTGTTCTTGCCTCAGATCCTCTCGCACTTATTCCATTTGTGAAGAAAATGGCAGTTATGAATGACGGAGAAATAGTGGTGGTAGAGAAGGGAGGTATAAAATTTTTCAATTTCAAAAAGGAGGAGGTAAAGAAGGATTATCTTGATGTGTCCATTTCTCTTTCAGCAGTTGAGAAGGGTAGTTACAAACACTTTTTGCTGAAGGAAATAATGGAACAGGTAGATGGAATCACCAATACCATTCTTGGCACAATTGAAGGTTCAGAGTCACAGTTTGAGAAGTGTGTGGAAGATGTGGAAAAGGCATCTCATATCTACCTCACAGCCTGTGGCACTTCCTATCACGCCTGTATGATAGGTGCTTTATGGTTTGAAGAAATTGCAGGTATTCCAGCCTATCCCGTTTTAGCTTCGGAGGAAAGACACAGAAAGTTGAATTTCAAAGGGAATGAGTTGCTTATAGCAGTTTCACAAAGCGGGGAGACCGCGGATACGCTATTTGCTGTGAGAAAATGGAAGGAGAAAGGGTATCCTGTTGTAGGTATATGCAATGTGCCATTTAGCAGTTTATCAAGGGAAAGCGATAAAGTATTGTTTACAAGAGCGGGGCCAGAAATAAGTGTGGCTTCAACCAAGGCATTTACAGCCCAGTTAACTGTGCTTTTTCTCCTTTCAATTTATGCAGGGAAGAAAAGCGGCAGGATTTCAACTACCAGATTTAAAGAATTTCTAAGAGAAGTGAAGGAAATCCCGTCAAAGGTAAGCTGGATTCTTGAAAGAGAAGAAGGTATAAAAGAACTTGCCAGACTATATCACCATTATCAGAACTTTCTTTATCTGGGAAGATGGGTGAGTCATCCGATAGCCCTTGAAGGCGCTTTAAAACTGAAAGAGATTTCCTATATTCATGCGGAGGGTTATGCAGCAGGTGAAATGAAGCATGGTCCCATTGCACTTATTGATAAAAACATGCCCGTGGTTTTTGTCGCACCACAGGACAGGGCTTTTTCAAAAATAAAAGGGAATATTGAGGAAGTAAAGGCAAGGGAGGGGAGGATAATTGTGGTTACCGATTCCCCTGAGATGCTCAGAAATCTTGCCGATTTTACCATAAAAATCCCAAAGACGAACGAATTTCTTTCTCCTCTCCTTTCAGTGATTCCTCTTCAACTGTTAGCCTATTATATTGCAGTGTTAAGAGGAACGGATGTTGATCAGCCAAGGAACCTTGCGAAGAGCGTGACTGTAGAGTGAGTGCATTTCTTTCTATCTTGATTTTTCTTGCGGACAGAATTCTGATTGATAAGGTGATATTGGTGGTGGAAAACCGAGCATATACGCTATTTGACCTCAAGAAGCATTGCATTCTAACATCAATCGTAGAAGGAGAGGGAGATTGGAAATCATGTGGTTCAGAGGATAAACTGAAATCTATTTTTCCAGAATTTTTGTCCAGGGCAATTCTCCTTGAAAACATCGGAGGAAATTCAAAAAAGATTGAAGATGCAGATGTAAAAGAAGTTCTTGAAAAAGCAAAGAAAACAGGATTGAAGGAGGAGGATGTGGAGGATTGGTTGAAGGATACCATGAGAATAAAAGAATATGTGCGAAAGAGCTTCAAGGGGAAAAAAGAAATTCTCAAAGAATATGTTGAAACCCTGAAGAAAACCATGAGGATAAGGATTTATTTTTAAAAGGAAAAGGGAAGAAAAACCGAATGACCCATCATTAAAAACTAAAGGAAGGATTTTTCAGAAAGCACCAAAAATTTTGCTTGACATTTGATTTCCGATGGGTTAGAATAAAAACATAACATTAAAGGGGGTGAAGTATGAAGGTAGAAGTGAAGAAGATAGAAAGGATGGAAAGAGAGAGAGAGAGGTAAGTGGTGGGTTTTGTTTTTTATCATAATGCTTTCACCAAAAATTTCAAGTGCGTTAAATTTTGAGGAGATAGGGGTTATAAGTGAAAGAGGAAGAGCTCTTTATAATCCATCAATAGCAGTAAATCCGTTGAATGGAGAGGTATGCGTTGCTTATCAGGATTGCTGTGAAGGTAGTTATGCGGATGTGAGAGTAAAGTGTTTAAGGGATGGAAGCTGGCAGGATATGGGAAGCCCTATAAGGTATGGAATTTATGGAGACCTTCAAATAGATGAGAGCGGATATTACATTGCTGTGCTTGATTACGCCTATTCAAGAAACGGGAGTTTGAGGGTATTGAAGTTTGATGGAAGTGATTGGGTTCAGTTAGGAGAGAATATGAGGGCATTTATGGGTGAGAATGAATTTATTCCTGATATAATAAGGAATTTTTCTCTTACTATTTCAAATGGAATTCCATATCTGGCATTTGCGGGTAAGGAAGTGTATGGAAATTATGTCAATATATATGTCTTTTATTTTGATGGAACCTCCTGGGTTGAGATTAAGAGGGATAATATATGTGCGTATCCACAATTTAGTTCTTGTTATTATGCGTCAACCGGAGGGCTCGGACTTTTATCAAGAGATGGGAATCTTTATCTTTTGTGGAATGGGAACAATCTCATTTTTGTAGAGAGGTATAATGGATTTAAATGGGAATTTCTTCCCGAGTCACCTCCAGGGTGGGGGATATACAGGGATTATCCAGAGATAGACAATGCAGCAATTTTTCTAACAAATGAAGGCTTTCCTGGGGTAGTATATTCACAAAGTAGGACACGCCTTTTTATGGATATATGGGATGGGTTTAACTGGGTTCCTATTGATGGGCAGATAAGCGAGGGGGCGTATCCGGCAGGAGTTACAACCCATACGAAATCTGTTATTGTTTCTCCTGATGGAAGCATTTATGTGGGATATGCTGAACAACTTCCATCGGTTGGTTATCTTCCTCAGGGCAGGGTTTTGATAAAGAGGTATGATGTTTCCACTGGAAGCTGGGTGGATGAGTATGAGGCTCTTTATAATGGAACAGAGTCTCCGAGCCTTGCCAAGTATGATGGGTATATTTATATGGCAGAGGCGGGAGGCAAATGGGAGCTGATATGTCAAAATTCATCGTTATGCTACTGGAGAATGGTTCATAGAATATATGTAAAAAGGGCAGAACTTCCCCTTGGAAGGGCGCAGTTTGAGGAGTGTTTCGCAAGGGTTGTTTCATCAAGGGATGCTTTAGAAAATTTAAGAAACAAGAAATGCCTTGTTGATAATATGGTCTTTTACAATGGCTTTCTTTATGATGTATTAAAGGATCCATCAAGGACATTGAGAGAAAGGGTATTTGCAGGTGCATACCTTTTTGAATTTCCGCAGTATCTGAATTCAGAAAGGATTTCCTATCTCAATTCTTCTGAATTTGTTTCTTTATTAAACGATGCACTATTTCAGGAAGAAGATGAATACATAAAGGAAAAGGCAACATTCTCATTGGTGAGGGAAGAGAACGATTACGCAAAAACCCTTATAACTGATGTTCTCTCAGACGAAAGAAGAATTGGGCTTTTCTACATATTGAAGAGGCACTCAACTGGCTCAAAATCAAGATGGCTTGGGGAACTCCTCTTTGACCTCGCCTTCTTTCATCCATATCCTTATACGAGATGGAATGCAAAGAGGATATTGAGTATGATTGACACATCCGCAGTTCCTTTTGAAGGTTTCATAAATATCTTTTCTAAAAATTATGAACTGGATATGAAGGCAGAAGCCCTTCAAAGCCTTCATGAAGTATTGTTATATAGAAAGAAAAGCGAGATTTCCGAAGATATAAGAAAGGCTCTCGGCGATTCTATCCTTCCACTCAAAAATTATCCTGAACTTAGAGGATATGTCATGAAAGTTCTTTCTGCACTCGGTGGATACTGGGAATTCCTTGTTGATGAACTTAAAAATGGAGAATATACATGGGCTCTTCTTCCTGCTATGAGCACAGCAATTGAACTTACAACAAAAGAGGATTTTTATCAAAAAATTGATGAACTCGTTGATATTGCATTGAATCCAGAGCTTGAGGATTGGAGGAGGATATATGCTGCTCAGGCGGGATTCCATACTGTAATAAGAAATGTTGAACCGATGGCACTTATCCCATTATGGGATGTATATCCCTATGCGGTGTCCCTCATATTTGACGAAAGTGTCCCACTTTTTGTAAAAACCGAGGCTTTACAATTTTCAACATCCGTAACCGATGAGGTATCAAGAAGTGAACTATTGATGAGCGTGATTTCATCAACAACGGATTACACAATTCTATCAGAGGCTATAAGGCTTGGTGCACTTGCTGATTGTTCATTTGTCGCTTCACTCACGGATGTCAAAAATGATTATTCATCTGAACTCTCCCTTATAGGTTTTTATAAGGGAAAAATAGAGAAGGAAATTTTGAAGCTTGAGGAGAAATTAAAGAGAAAACTTTCAGTAAATGAAGATTGTCCGAAGGGATGCAAGGGAAAGAACTGTATAAACTGCGTCGGAATTGCTGGAAAGATGGATCAGATAATATCAAAAATAGATGAGGCGGAGAGATATATTTCAGAGCCCGGCATTATAGATTCAATAGATAAATTTAAGAGAGATGCAATTGATTTTAAGGAGAGGGTTTTAGCGGATTATTCCTTCTTATCAGAAAATGGGTATATAAGCCTCAACCCATCTAACTACAGAAATGAGATTAATAGATTAAAATCATTTGTTTTATCACTTCGTGATGAACTTTATGATATAATGAGAATTGTTTCTAATAAAGATGCTCTGGATAAACTCAATGAGGTAGAAGAGAAATTGTCAGAGGTAGATGAAAAGATAGATGAGATGTATGAAGGGGTATCAGAAGCTGAAGATGAAGTAAAAGAAATCCTTAAAGTCTCCCCTTATTTTAGTGTTTCAGATATGACTTCAAGGGAGAACCTTTTAACAAGCCTATCAATGCAGATAGATGTGACAACTTCTACACTTATGGAGAGGTGCGATCCAGCAACAGTTCAGATACAGGAATATAAAGGAAGTGAAAGCATAGAAAAAGAAGGAAATCCCGATGACCCCCCTGTTATCAGTGGGTATGTTTTGAATCAAGATGGTGAAAAGTTGAAGGGTGTAACTCTTGAGTTCAGAGCTGGTGGATATTGCACACAATGGAGTATTCCGGAGTGTGCAAATGTTCAGTGGGTTCAATTCTGGCTTGATTTGTGGAATTTGTGGCAACCGCGAACTGTCATAGGTTTAATAATAAAAATTGTTTTCTTCTGGTGGGTTAGATTATTGGCGGTGCTCGTGTGCAATGCTTCCTGTGAAAGCTATGTGCCCGGGGTGACATATACCGCCCAGACCGATGATGAAGGGGTTTATACAGTAGAGCTTACATCTTCTTTTATCAATTATCATGTTTATCTCAAAGAGGCTACTTATCCATACTTAGCAACGGGCACTCATATTGCAAGCATATATGTGAGCAGTGATAGAACAATACACTTTGTAATCCCATTTGCAGAAACCACAACCCAGTGTGCTGATAAGGATGGAGACCACATAAACGATTGTGCAGAAGCACTTCTTGCAAATAATCATAATCCTAATTTTAATTTTGCCGGTGACGGAACAGATGGAGGAGAGAGATATTTCCCAAGACATCCAAAGTTATATTATAATTGTGCTGAGGATGAAGGGTGTAATGTAAATCAAGAAGGAAAAATTAAATGTGGAAACTCTCCTCCTGTGAGCCCAAAGTATGAGGAGATTTTCAAAACTATTGGCTCCGGAGATAATTGTAGAATTCAGAATACTGGTAATAAGATAAGGATTATGAGAACATCAGGGCATGTGTATTATCATGTGAGAAAACCAAATGAGAGCACTTTCCACATTCAATATTATTTGTTTTTTGATTATAATGATCCAGAAACATTGTATGGGTGGGATGATCACTATGCCGATTGGGAGTGGTTGTGTGTATATACAAATGCGGAAGTCAATGCATACTACGATACTTATCCGGATCATATTGGAAAGATATGGAAACTCCACTATCACCATCATGGAGTTACTCCTTCTAAAGATGCGGGCTCTTGTGGTGATTGGGAAGATGTTCGTTTCATAAGGTATGCTCCTGACAGTGAATGGAATGAGAGGAATACATGCAAAATAAATGGTCAAGAATATCACATAGATTACTGCTACCTTTATAATCCAAATGTAGTGCCCGAGAAACCAAGGGTATGGATTGGAGACGATGTCCACGGGTTCTGGGATGGATATCCTGAAGTTCCACGGACTGCTTGCTCCAATCCTTGGGATTTTAATGAGTCCATTGATAATTATCCAGCAAGACTACCGGATAATTCGCCTATTCACACCTTCCCATATCTTATAAGCATAACTCCTTCTTCGTCTCCCTCTGTTGATTACGACCAAACTGTTCATATGTATATGGGACAATGGGGGTCCGATGCTGATTCGCCAAAGGGACCATTTGCACCCGGAGGAGACCGTGATTTTAATGAAGTTTATGATGGATATTAAAAAGGTAAATTTTTTAATTCTTTTTGTAGGAACCATTATGGTTTTTTATAGTTGTGAAAAGAAAGAAAATGTGCCACTGTATGAAATCCCTCCACTTCCTAAAATAGAACTGATTTTTGTTGAGGAAAATCCACCAGGAAACGATGACAGAATTTTTGGGCTTCCAGGCGCGGTATGTAATAATTGTAAAGTTATTGTGTTTGGAAATGAGGAATTGACCCGTGAGATAAATTCCCAGATAGCCAATGATGATGGAAGTTTTTTACCCATTAGTATAGGAGATAATCTTTATGGAAAGGTATTCCTTCTTGTTGAAAATGAAATTGGTTTTAGAAGCCCATATATTGTCCTTCAAAATGACATAGTTCCTCCAGATACGGAGATTACAGAATTTCCATCAAATCCAACTGAAATCACTTCTACAATGTTTAAGTTTTCATGTAATGAAAATGAATGCACATTTGAATGTAAGATAGACAATGGAGAATGGGAGAGATGCACATCTCCGAAGACCTATTTCTTGAACGGCGGAGAACATACATTTGAGGTTATAGCAATAGATAGGGCAGGAAATAAGGATAGTTCTCCTTCATCCTATTCATGGCGTATTGAACCGAGGTTTCATGGTTCTATCCTATGGTCTTTCTCACAGATAGAAAAGGTTCCAGAAAGGGTAGGAGAAGGATATGCGCCAAGCCCACCCTTTGGTGATATAGACGGAGATGGAAAACTTGAGGTTGTAATAGCTCCTTATAATGTCGTCCATGCATTAAACGGAGAGGATGGCTCATTGCTGTGGTCATATCCAATACCATTCTCTTATTCTATCCCCTCTCCATTACTCGCCGATATAGACGGAGATGGCAAACTTGAGGTCGTGGTAGGCGGAGACAAAATATATGCCCTCAATGGAGAAGATGGTTCAATTTTATGGTTTTATGAAACGGGGAACGGGTTTGTTATGCCCTATTCTATAGGAGATGTAGATAAAAATGGGACACTGGATGTTGTTGGGGGAGATGGCTTCAGAATTTATGCAATAAATGGCGAGGATGGTTCTTTAATGTGGTTTTATGATGCAGGAGAGTGGCTGTTCCCATCTTCCCTTGGGGATATAGATGGAGATGGAAAACTTGAAGTGGTTATTGCTCCAGCCTGGACGAAAAACAAAATTTTTGCCCTTAATGGAGAAGATGGTTCACTCTTGTGGACTTCATCTGTGGAATTAGAAGGTGCGCTTCCAGTACTCGGTGATATAGATAGCGATGGAAAGATTGAAGTAGTTGCCAATTCAGATGCTAATATTTATGCTTTTAATGGTGAAGATGGCTCTCTTCTGTGGATGTATGAAATACCTTCAGGGAGCCAACCTCCCTCTCTGGCTGATATAGATAACGATGGAAAACTTGAAGTTGTAGTGCCTGTTTATAGTGAAAAGAAAATTTACGCTATTAACGGTGAAGATGGCTCATTGTTATGGAAATCTTGCAGGACATCGGATGATGTGAGTTATCCTGCAATTATAGGAGATATAGATAACGATGGAAAAGTTGAAATTTTGGGAGTGTCTGCAGGAGTTTATCTTTATGCAATAAATGGTGAGGATGGTTCTTTATTATGGATTTTTGATGAACTGGCATGTTGCATAGATGCTCCGTCCCTTACGGATATAAACGGAGACGGAGTAATTGATATGCTCATATATGATGGAATGAATCCAGAAATGGTTTATGCAATCTCAATGAATGTTCCAGCCCCTCCCTCCGAACTTCTTCCATGGATACTGGGAAGGCATGATGTAAAGGGCACAAATCTTTACACAGGAGGTCCAAACCCACCATGGTAAAGAGACTATTTTTATTTTTTTTCTCTTTTGTTTTCATTTCTTCTAGCTGTGAAAAAAAAGAAAAAGACATTACCCCTCCCGAAACAACAATTACTTCATATCCAGAACACCTTACCAATTCAACATTTGCGAGGTTTGAGTTTGCCTGTAATGAAGACCACTGCATATTTCAATGCCAGTTATACCCCGCTCATTCTGAGTTTTGTTCATCTCCCAAAACCTATAATGAACTCTCCGAAGGAAGCCATATATTCTATGTATGGGCAATAGACTCTGCTGGAAATGTTGATAGAACCCCTGCAAGTTGGAAATGGACTATTGATTTAACCCCGCCTGAAACTACAATTACATCTCAACCATCTAATCCAAGTGGTTCACTTTCTGCAGAATTTGAATTTACCTGTAATGAACCCCCATGCACTTATGAATGCCTGCTTGACAATGGTGAATGGGAAAACTGCACATCTTCAATAGAATATACAGGGCTTTCTGAAGGTTTCCATACCTTCAATGTTCGCGCAATTGACCTTGCAGGGAATAAAGATAAAAGCCCTGCCTCATATACATGGAAAATTTTAATCATGCCACTTTTATGGTCGTATACAACAGGAGATTATGTGGCTTCTTCCCCATCAATTGCTGATATAGATAATGATGGAAAACCGGAGGTTATAATTGGGTCAGGAGATTCTTATCTATATGCTCTTAATGGAGAAAATGGCTCAGTTTTATGGGCATATCAAACAAATGGTGATGTAACCTCTTCCCCAGCCATTGCTGATATAGATAACGATGGAAAACTTGAAGTAGTGATAGGGGGTAATAAAGTATACGCGGTAAATGGAGAAGATGGGACATTGCTTTGGTCCATTACATCCGGACAATGGGATTCTGTATATTCATCCCCTTCTATTGGAGATTTGAATAATGACGGAAAACCCGAAGTTATTGTAGGGTGCTCGGACAATCATCTCTATGTCCTGAACGGAGAAGATGGGTCGCAATTATGGGTATACACAACCACAATAGATGTAAAGGGGTCTCCATCATTAGCAGATATAGATAACGATGGAAAACTTGAGGTTGTTTTCGGTACGAGAGATGGAATTTATGCCTTAAATGGAGAAGATGGCTCAGTTTTGTGGGAATATTGGGAAGGAGGAAACGAAGGCTCTCCCCCATCCATTGCAGATATAGACAATGATGGGAAACCTGAGATTGTAATTGGCGTGGGTCATATTCTCACGGCTCTTAACGGTGAGGATGGGTCAGTTTTATGGTCGTATAATATGGGGGGCGATACAGTGTATCCAGCCCTCGGTGATATAGACAACGATGGAAAATTGGAAATTGTAATAGGAGTTATGGACAATAATCTCAAATCTTATACTTTAGCATTAAATGGAGAGGATGGTTCTTTGTTATGGGTAAAAGAAGGACCTGATGGGGCTCCTTCCATTGCTGATATAGATAACGATGGGAAACTTGAAGTAGTAATCGGTTCGTTTTGGAAGGCTCTTTATGCTTTAAACGGAGAGGATGGTTCGCTTTTATGGATATTTGAAACAGAAAGTTATGTGGAGACTTCTCCAGCTATAACAGATATAGATAACGATGGAAAACTTGAGGTTGTTTTTGGCTCTTACGATAAAAAAATCTATACGATCAAAACCAATTCCCCAGTTCCTCCCCCTCATCTCCTCCCCTGGCCAAAATTTAAACACGATGTAAAAAATACAGGTCTTTACACAGGAAATCCTTATCCACCCTGGTAGGTAGTGTTTTGAATTTTGTGTATGAGATGAAAAGAGAAGGGGGAGATAGTAAAATACCCCCTGATGGTAATGAATACCACCAGGAGGTGCAACATGAATAAAGAAAGACTGAAAGAGACTATTCA
>Ga0272445_1001062_pt1 | contig 22749 bp, 30 predicted proteins | sample YNPCB0031_FD_194404 | JGI IMG/M metagenome (GOLD analysis project Ga0272445, IMG submission 194404) | Hot spring sediment microbial communities from Yellowstone National Park, WY, United States - YNP-CB-003-1 | ecosystem: Environmental > Aquatic > Thermal springs > Hot (42-90C) > Sediment... | reverse complement strand
CGCTCTGCGTGTACCCCACGGTGACGGCCACCACCCACCAGCCGTCCTTCCGCTGGTAGATGGAGCCCTCGCCGGGGGAGCGGTGGACTCTGGGGCGGGTCATCGCAGGACCTTACTGAGGTAAGCTTTGTAGCCCTTGTGGCTAACCTCTAAGGTGTAGAGGGACGGCGGGTTGCCTGAAAGCTCCATGACCACCTCCCCCACCCTTCGCTCCACGGGCCGCCCCCGCCGCACTTTCCCCAGGGCTTCCTCGGCCCACCGCTTGCTCTCCACCTGGGGGTTGCCGTCAAAGGGAGCAGTGGCGAGGAGGGGGATAAACCAGGTCGCGGTCAGGTCAGCCCCCAGCCCCGAAACCATGGCCTCGTACAAGACCACTTTGTCCCCGTAGGAAACGACCCTGACCAACATCTCCGCCCCGGTGTCCGGGTCTACGTTCTTCGCCCTTCGCTCAAAGGTGGGCGTGAGCTTGTTCCGCTCCAGGGTAAACCGGAAGCCAAAAGGCTCCCTTTCCAGATTGAGAGTGATGTCTACCCAATGGAGTCCGGGTATGACCGGAGGGGCGAGCTCGTCCCCTTGAGCGGGCTTCTCCTCTTGAGCGGCGTTCGCCTGAACCTCTTTCTCCTGGGGGGTTGGCTGCGCTGGTTGAGTGGTTTGGGTTTCTTGGGCGGCTTGGGCGGATTGGGCAGGTTGCGTGGGTTGCGAGGGCTGTGAAGGGGGAGCTCCTACTATGGTGAAAACCCCCCCGAAAAGGAAGGCGATGACGCCGTTCCGGAGGAAGACCTTAGAGTTCTTCAACCTGAGCGCCCACATGACGAGGCCCGCGAGGATGCCGAGGACGCCCAGCAGGGTAAGGATGACGCCGATAGCGAGCATGCTAACCCCTTCAGATCTTCCGCACCAGGTTGACCGCCACCCCCAAGACCTTGTCCGCCTCGAGCAGCGGGACGGGCGGGTGCTCGGGGTTGTCGGAGTAGAGGTACCAGGTGTCGCCGTGGCGCTGAAGCCGCTTGATGACCACGCCGTCCCAGTGGACGTGCACGGCCACGATGCGCCCAGGCTCCACCGCCCCCTGGGTCCAAAACACCACCACGTCCCCCTCCCTCAGCGTGGGCTCCATGGAGTCCCCATGGACCCTGACGGCGAAGAGCTCCCGCTCCGACTTCCCGCGAAGCTCGGGGATGTGGAGGACGATGTACTCGGCCTCCTCGCTCCACATAGGGGGACCAGCCCCGGCGTCCACGACGGGTATACGATACCGCGCCACGGGGCTGAGGTCCGGGTGAGGGGCTTCCAAGGGGATGTGGATCCCGGTCTCCCTGGCGAACTCCTCGGGGGTCCAGCGAAGAACAGACAACATCCGATCCAGCGTCTCAGGGTCCCTATAGGCGAGGTACCGCACCGCCCTTTCCACGTCAGGGAAAAACCGAGCGGCCGCCCAACCAGGGCTCTTACCGAGGCGCTTTGAAAAATCCGCCTGGCTTAGCCCAAGCTGCTTCAGTCGCCTCTTGATGGGGACCGCTGAATCCACAAAGCTTGCTGTCATAGTCTCCCCCCGCTCAATACCTAGAGTAATAGGCAAACGACTACCGGTGGTATTGACTTTTGGTTTCCGAGGTGCTACCATTGGTAGTGATGACCGGGATAGGTGAGCGCATCAAAGAGATGCGGTTGAAGAGGGGGCTTTCCCAGGGTGAGCTTGCTAGGCGGGCAGGCCTCACCCAGGGCTTCATCTGGCAGGTAGAAGCCGGCAGGAAAGAGCCTGGGAAAAGGGCTCTGGTAGCTCTCGCAAGGGCTCTTTCTGTTTCGCTTGATGAACTACTACCTGTAGTCAACCAGGAGGCCCCCCATGCTTGAACCCACGCTTCCCGTCATCGCCCTCTCGGTGCCCCAGGCGGCCAAGGCCATCGGGGTCAGCGAGAGGACCATGTGGAAGCTGATCCGCGCCGGGAAGCTCCGCCACGCCCGCGTGGGCGACCGGGTCCTCATCCCGGTCAAGGCGCTGGAAGAGTTCGTGCTCGCCGGGGGCGCGGCCTCGCTGGAACCCGCCCCGGTCCGCGATAGGCACGACGGGGCCCTGCGGGGGTAGGGCCCCTGTGCGAAAGGAGGGCAATAGGATGCTCAAGACCCAGGATAGCACGAAGGCGGCCAAGTTGGAAACCAAGCTCCAGAAGGTCCTTTGGCGCTTGGAAGAGGTGGAGCGGGAGCTTCGGGCGATGGAGGAGGGCTGGGGCGGGTCGCCCCTCCTCGTGAACCCCGCCCAGTACCAGCACAACCCCATGATGCTCGTTTACACCGCCCAGGCCCGGGAGCACTACGCCTACCTCCAGCAGGAGCGGGAAGTCCTGCGGGAGATGGCCTACGCCCTCCAGCGGCGGCTGAAGGAGGTGCGGCCATGACCCGCCTGGCCAAAGCCGTGTGGGCCTGGAGGCTGTCCGGGCGCTCTCTCATCTCCCGGGCCTGGGAGGCCCGGCTGGAGGGCCGGGAGGACCTGGCCCGCCGCTGGGCGGAGGGGGCTTTGGCCAACGCCCACCCCCTTTTCCGGGAGGGCGTGGTCCGGGACGTGACGACGGCCCCCGTGATGGACCGCCCCGGCCTGAAGGTGAGGGCGCGGCGCCCCTGCCCCTTCTGCGAGGGGACGGGGGTCAGCCCCGTGCCGTTGGGCCGGAGCCCCCTCACGCCCCGGACCCTGCCCCCGGACGACGACTGGGGCGACTGCCCCACGTGCCGGGGGGAGGGCGTGGTGCGGCTTTTCCTGGACGAGGACACGGAGGAGGTTCTCCGGGCCATGACCCCGGAGGGCACGGCGGACATCTCCTGGGACTGGCCCCCTGAGCTGTACAGCGGGGACTTGGCCCAGGAGTTCGGCCTTCTGGACGAGGGCTACGACGGGCGGGAAGCCCAGTAGCGAATGCCCAGGATGGGCGAAAGGAGGAACCATGGGGATCTTTAAAGGAGTGGTAGTCCAGCAGAACGGCGAGTTCACGCTCAGGGAGCCCGGGACCTACGAGTTCCGGCTGGTGGAGGTCCAGGCGGGCCTCCGGGACACCAAGTTCCAGGAGGAGCCCAAGCCCGCTCTCCGCTTCATCTGGGAGGACGAGGAGGGGCGCCTCTCCGACATCGTCAACATCCCCGCCCTGGTCCGGCTGCCCAGCGGAGAGTACGGCCTCAGGTGGAACGAGAAGAGCCGCTTTTGGGAAGTGGTGGGGGCCCTGTGGGGCCGCATCGTGAACGAGGAGGACGCCCCGGCCCTGGAGATGGACATCCCCGGGGTGAACTCCCCGGAGGACCTGGCCCGGCTTCCCCACTTCTTCGTGCCCGACCAGGAGCCCGTGCGGGGGGTGGTGATCCGCGTGGGCGGGGAGGTCATTTCCGAGGCCGGGCGGCCCGTCCTGGTCACCGTGGCCAAGCGGCCCGGGCAGAACCGGGAGGTGAACGTCATCACCGGGTACGCCCCGGTGCCTAGGAAGAAGACCAAGGCCCAAGCCGCCAAGGTCGCCGATTCCCTCTGGTGAGCGCCATGGCCCACCGCGCCCTTTACGACCGCGAGCCGCACAGGTGGAGGTACCGGGCATTCGCCCCCGAGGCGGTGCGGTGGGCCAGGATAGCCCTTGAGGCCGAAGGTTTTGAAGTGGAGAGCCACGCCACCTTGCTTGAAGAGGGCATTCTCCTGGCGGCGTGGCACCCCACTCGGCGCGAGGGCTACCTCCTGGACGCCTACGAGGTGCACCTGGTGGCCCGCCACGGCCCCGAGGCCATCCGGAAGGGGTTTTTGCGGGGCTACGTGCGGACGCACGTTAACCAGGACGAGCCCGGCTACCTCATCCGGCGCTACGCCGAGGCGGCCCTGGCCCGCATTGTCAACGAGTTCAAGCAGAACGCCCACCCCGGCAACCGCAACAACGCCCTGAACCGCATGGCCTACCAGCTGGGGAGGCTGGTGGGCGGCGGGCTCATCTCGGAGGAGGAGGCCAGGGAGCTCATCTTCGGGGAGGCCTCCTCGGTGTTCGCCCCGTCGGAGCGGGGTGAGGTGGAGGGGACGGCGCGGTCAGGCCTGGAAGCTGGGAAGAAGCGGCCCGCCGAACCGGTGTTCCGCCCCAAGGGGGGTAGGAGGGAAGGATGGAAGCCGGCGCCTTGAAGCCCCCCGAGATGACTAGGGAAGAGGCCCTGGCCTACCTGCGGGACGAGTGGGGCTGGCCCGGCCTGCAGGAGATCCGCCGCTACCTCTCCACGCCGCCCCGCTACGTGGCCGTGGTGAACGGGCGGCACGTGGAGCTGGGGACGGCGGAAGCCCTGCTCAACCAGCGGCGCCTCCGCCTCAGCGTCTTCCAGGCCACGCATCACCTCCTTCGCTGGGTGGACCAGCGCTACTGGGACATCGTCGTCCAGGTCATCGCCCAGGCCACCGTGGACTACGAGGCCCCGGAGGCCGAGGAGCTGGACTGGCTGGTGAGCCTCTTGGAGGCCTACCTGGACGCCTACAAGCCCGCCAGCGAGGAGGACGAGGCCGCTTGGAAGAGCCACGTGCGCATGGAGCTCCCGGTGGAACGGGGAGGCAGCGTCTTGGTGCACGCCACCCACTTGGCCAAGTGGAGCACGGAGAACCGGGGGCAGCGGATTCGCCCCCGGGAGATGGCCTACCTCCTGCGCCGGTATGGGGCGGAGAGCGTCCGGCTGGCGCTGAGGTCCAGCGGGTACGTGCACAGGCGTTACTGGGCCCTGCCCGCTTCCTTGCTGGACGGGCAGGGCGAGGCCGAGACAGATTTCACGGGTGTTGCCACGTTGCCACTTCTCCGCGGAGAAGTGGCAACGCTCTCCGCCCCGTCCAGCACGGAGAAAAAGGAGGGCGTTGCCACATTGCCACTTCGTGACGATTCCCGGGGTGGGGACCCGGAAAAAGAAAAAGGAAGTGGCAATGTGGCAACCGGGGGAGAAAAGCGTGTCCTGAACGGCATAAACCCCGTTGCCACTTCTTTTGAGGGAAGTGGCGATGTGGCAACGCCACCGGCCCAAGGGGGGGTGGACGATGACTGGTTCTAGCCGCGTGAGGGTCTACGGACCGCCGGGCACCGGGAAGACCACCTGGTTGGCCGGCGAGGTGGAGAAGCTTGTCACAAGTGGAGTGCCCGGAGAGGCGATCGCCGTGGCGTCTTTCTCCAGGGCGGCGTTCAAGGAGTTTACCGCTAGGATCGGCGGGCAGGTGCCTCGGGACAACCTGGGCACGATCCACTCCCTGGCTTACCGCGCCCTGGGGAACCCCGAGTTAGCCCTCACCAAGGAGCGGATCGCCCAGTGGAACGCCCAGGTCCCGGACACGTGGCGGCTGACGCCCCGGGTGGACTACCGCGGGAACACCGTGGACGCCCTGGACCCCTACAGCGAGGAGGAAGGAGGCCTCCCCGGCGACCAGATCTACGACCAGCTGGTCTACCTCAGGAACACCACGCGGCCCATGGCCCAGTGGCCCGAGGAGGTGCGGGCCTTCTGGGCCCGCTGGAGGGCTTGGATGAGCCAGGAGGGCCTGGTGGACTTCCCGGCCATGTTGGAGAGAGCCCTCGTCCTGCCGGGCCTGGGCGTGGACTACCTCTTCGTGGACGAGGCCCAGGACCTGACGCCCCTGCAGCTGGAGCTGGTGAAGAAGTGGGCCGCCGGCGCACGCTACACGGCGCTGGTGGGGGACGACGACCAGAGCATCTACGCCCACCTGGGGGCGGACGGCACCAGCTTCCTCTCCTTCCCGGTGGACCGGGAGATCGTGCTCTCCCAGTCCTACCGGGTGCCGGCGAAGGTCCAGGCCCTGGCCGAGTCTATCATCGGGAGGGCGCGGAACCGGGCCGAGAAGCGCTACAAGCCCCGGCCGGAGGAGGGGGAGGTCGCCTACCTGCGCGTGCCCCCCGATGCCCCCCGCTGGGCCGTGGAGGACGCCGAGGGGGCGATTCGGCGGGGGGAGAGCGTGCTCTTCCTGGCCACCACGCGCTACTACCTGAAGGATCTGAAGGGCGTTCTGGCCGAGAAGGGCCTCCCGTGGGGGAACCCCTACGCCCCCAAGCGGCCCAGCCTCAACCTCTTCCCCGATGACGAGCGGGCCGGGTGGCAGAAGGCCAGGGCCTTCCTCTTCCCGAAGCGCCTGGGGAAGGACGTGAAGGCCTGGGCCAAGTACTTGACCCGGGTCCCCTTCTTGGGGAAGAAGGCGGAGGCCCTGGAGGCCATCGCCGCCCTCCCGGACGAGGCGGTTATCCCCGACGACCACCCCATCTGGGGCGTCTTCAGGCCGGAGCACCGCCCCCACATTGCGGCCAGGGACCCGGAGTGGCTTTTGGACCACCTGCTGGGGAGCGCCCCAAAGGGGATGCGGAGCGCCCTCATGGTGGCCACGCGCCACCCGGACCTGGTCCTCCACGGGAAGCCCCTGGTTTGGATCGGCACCGTCCACTCCGTGAAGGGCGGTGAGGCCGACCACGTCTACGTCTGGCCCGGCTACACTCGCAAGGCGGCTGAAGGCCTTCGGGAGAATCCGGACGCCCTTCACCGCCTGATGTACGTGGCGGTGACCAGGGCTCGGCAGCGGGTGGTTCTCATGGACCAGGGGAAGGCCCCGCACGGCTACCCGTGGCCGAGAGTGGGCGAGTACTGGGGGGAGGTGTGGGTATGAGCCTGGTGGAGCTGGTGAAGGCGCTGGACGAGGAGGGGCTGACCCTCGCCGTGGAGGATGGGCGGCCCAAGTTCGTGGGGAACCTTGAGGCCGCCCGGGCCTTTCTGGCCCGCCACCGGGAGGAGATGGCCCATTACCGGGACCTCCTGGCCCACTTCTTCGTCACCACCCAGGACGACACCCAGGAAGCCCGAGAGGCGTTCGCCCTGGCCTACGAGGCCAAACTGCGGGCCGAGGCGGAGGAGGAGATCGGGCGGAACGTGCCCTACTGGCTGGCCTACGCCTTTTGGTGCCTCCTCACCGACGCGCTCTCGGGCTACGTCCGCTGGGGCCTGGAGCGCTACACCTGGGCGGCCCTCCTGGAGGCCGTGGAGGAGGGTCAGCACGTGGCTCTAGAGGTCAGGGCCCTGGAGCGGTGGGCTCAGGCCCACCTCGCCAGAGAGGCCCACCTCGCCGCGCTGCGGTTTGAGGAGCCGGCCTGGGTAGAGAAGAAGGAGGAGCTGGCCAACGAGGCCGAAGCCTGGGCCTGGCGGGCCTGGCTGGTGGCCCTGGCCATCCGCAACCGGCGTGGGGTGAGCCGGCTGGATCCGTGGGCGGACCTGAGCCCGTGGGTCCGCCTGTTGGCCAAGCACGGGCGGACGTGGAGGCTGGTGTTCAGGGAAGAGGCGGCGTGAAGGAGGGAGAGGAAGGTGATAGGGATGATGGCTATCCTGGTTAGCTACCTCCTAGCCCTTCTGGCCACCATCGCCACTGTGGCCTGGACGCTCAGGGGCGGCAGGCAGGTCCCTGAGGGGGCGGTGGTGGGGTACATGTGGATCCTCCTCTTCTGGTGGGGCGTCATCGCCCTGATATGGGGAGCGCTGAAGTGATTTGCGCGTTGCGTTGGCCGCGGCGAGTGTTGATCCTCACGGGCGTCACGCCCGAGGTACCGGCCTACTCGGGGGGTGGCCCCGCCCCCTCACCCACGGGGCTCCTCCATAACTTGGGGCTAGCACCCCTCCTCTGCGGGGCCTCGGGGGGCCGGGGGGTCCCGCGGGAGGAGGGGAAAGGAGGTGAGGCGTGAAGACCCTGGACGTGCTTTTGCCCTGGCCCCCTTCAATCAACCACTATTGGGGGGCTAAAGGTCGGGGCCGCTACCTCTCTCCCCAGGCGCGTCGGTGGCACAAGGAGGCCTGGGCGGTCCTGAAGGCCTGGGGGGTGCGGTACTCGGGGGAGGTGGCGGTCTACGTGTTCGCCTACCCACCAGACCGCCGCAAGCGGGACCTGGACAACATCACAAAGGCCCTTCTGGACGCTCTTGTAAAGGCTGGAGTCCTGAAAGACGACTACCAGGTGGCCGTGCTGCACGCAGAACGAAACCTTCCCGAGCGGCCGGGCAAGGTGCGGCTGGTGGTGGGGGAGGTGGAGCGGAGTTGACTGGCTTTGACACACAGGAGGGGATATGGAGAAGCTGACCAAGAAGAAGGTGGAGGAGGCCATCCGTGCTTCCCGGGGCGTCCTGGCCGTGGCCGCGCGGGCCCTGGGCGTGACCAGGCAGGGGCTCTACGCCGCCATCCAGCGCCACGGCCTGGAAGGCCTCCTGCGGGAGGTCCGGGAGGAGTTTCTGGACGATGTGGAAAGCCGCCTCATCCAGGCCGCCCTGGCGGGGAAGCCCTGGGCCGTCATGTTCGTCCTGAAGACCATCGGCAAGGAGCGGGGCTACACCGAGCGGGTGGAGCAGGTGAGCCTGGAGGGCGTTGAGCTCAAGGTAGTGGACGGGTGAAGCGGGTCATCCCCCTGGTCTTTCCGCCCCCCCACCCCGCCCAGCGGGAGGTGGTGGGGGCCGCTCGGCGCTTCAACATCCTCCGGTGCGGGAGGCGCTGGGGGAAGACCACGTTGCTCCTCCGCTTGGCGGCCCAGGCCGCGGCGGAGCGGGGGCGGGCGGTGGGCTGGTTCGCCCCCATCTACTCCCTCCTGGCCCCGGCCTACGAGGAGCTTCTGCGCCGGACCAGGTCCGGGGTGGTCAGAGCCGCCGAGCGGCCCCAGCCTGTCATCCGCTACGCTTCCGGGGGACGCATAGAGTTCTGGTCCCTGGACTCCAAGGACGTGCCAGGGCGTGGAAGGGCCTACGACCTCGCCATCATAGACGAGGCCGCCTTCGCCCCCAGTTTAGCACGGGTCTGGGAGGAGGCCATCCTCCCCACCCTCTTGGACCGCTTGGGCTCGGCCTGGATAGCTTCCACGCCCAAGGGGAGGAACGCCTTCTATGAGCTGTGGAACCTGACCCTGGACGACCCGGCGTGGGCCCACTTCCACGAGCCCTCCCACCGCAACCCCTTCCTCTCCCAGGAGGAGCTGGCCCGCATGGCCGCTACCATGACCCGGGAGCGCTACCGCCAGGAGATTCTGGCCGAGTGGGTGGACGCCGAGGGCCGGGTCTTCAGCGAGGACGCCCTGGAGGCTGCCCTCCTCCTTCAAGGCCCCGAAGACCCGAGGCCGGGGGAGCGCTACGCCGCCGGGGTGGACCTGGCCCGGAGCCAGGACTACACCGCCGTGGCGGTTCTGCGCCTGGGGACGCAGCTAGAGCTGGTGCGGGTGGAGAGGTGGCGAGGGCTCTCCTACACCCTCACCGCCCGGAAGGTGGCGGCCCTCCTGGCCCGCTACGAGGCCTATGCCCACGTGGACGCCACCGGGGTGGGGGACGCCGCCTGGGAGGGCATCCGGGCCGAGTGGCCGCGGGTGAGGCCCATCCGCATCACCGGGGGTAGGGACGACGGGCGGGACACCAGGTCCAAGGAGAATCTGGTGGGGCGCCTCCAGTCGGCCCTGGAGACTCAGGAGCTCCTCCTCTACCCCCACCCCGAACTCCTGGCCGAGCTGAGGGCCTTTGAGGCCCGTCCTCTACCCTCGGTGGGCTACGCCTACTCCGCCCCCGAGGGGCTTCACGACGACCTGGTCATGGCCCTGGCCTTGGCCCTGGACGCGGCGAGGGCCTCGAAGGGGACCGGGCAGGTTCTTAAAGTGCCGGGGCGCTGGAGCGGGCTCCGGGGTGGTGTATAATGCCTCGTAGAATCGGCATAGTTTACGCCAAGGTGCCCTGCCCTAGGTGCGGGAGCGGGGAAGTGGAGTCCCGCGGTCGCGTGGGATTGGAGGGGGTATGGCCGGACGTGGTGTTGGTGAGGCGGTACACGTGCAGGCGTTGCGGGTTTACCTTCGTGACATACGAGGTGGCGGACGAGCCCGGGAGCGCTGGGCCCTCGCCTTCCACGGAGCGCTGAGGAGCCGGATGCGGCGGGCGGGACCGCCTGGGAGCAAGTGGGAAGCGGGGGTTGAGCCCGTGACGGGACGGCCTGGAAGCTACTGGATCCGCGTGGCCGGGCGCTGGTACCCCTGGGAGCGCGTGCGGCTGGTCCTGCGGGAGGCCCTGGAGCTCCACCTACCCGAGGAGGAGCGCAGCTCAGAGGCCCTGGACCTGGCTCGCTTCCTGCACGCCGACCGCCCCACCCTGGTGGAGTACGCTCTGGCCCGGCCAAAGTTGGAGGAGATATGGCGAAGAATCCACGAAGCTTAAGTGACCTTGTTCGGGAGCCTTCCCCGTGGGGGTGGCGGGAGTGGGCCCCCGTAGACCTGACCTACGCCACCCGGGCCGCCATGGGGGGAAACCTCCTCCCGGCGGCGGACCTGGTGGGCGCCATGCTGGCGGACGACCGGGTGGCGGCCACGGTGGGGGTGCGGGTGCGGGGGCTTTTGGGCCTGCCCTTCCTCGTAGAGCGGCCCAACGACCGGGAAGGGAAGACCATCGCCCGGGCCCTTGAGGTGGACTTCTTCCACTTCGCCCCCGAGGACGCCCTCTACCAGGTCCTGGCCTGGGGGCTCCTCCTGGGGGTGGGTCTGGCCCGCCTGGACTGGCGGGAGGACGAGGAGACGGGGAGGCTCCTTCCCCACCTGGAGCCCTGGCATCCCCGGAACCTTTTTTGGGATCCCCAGGAAGAGCGCTGGTACGTGCGGACCCGGGAGGACCCTAGGCACCCCCTGAAGGAGGGGGCCTGGTGGCTTTACACCCCCTACGGTCCCAGGCGGCCCTGGGAGATGGGCCTGTGGCGGGCCATCGCCCTGCCCTGGCTCATCAAGCTAGACGCTGCCCGGTACTGGGCTCGGGACAACGAGGTGGGGGCGGTGCGGGTGGCCAAGGCCGGGGAGATGAGCGCTCAGGAGGAGCGGGAGGCCCTGGCCCGGCTTTTGGCCGACATGGGAGCTGACACCGGGCTGGTCCTCCCCCCGGGCTACGAGATGGACATCCTCTCGCCCTCGGGGGAGGTGTGGCGGGGCCGGGAGGCGGCCATCGCCTGGGCAGACCGGGCCATCGCCGTGGCCGTCCTGGGCCAGAACCTCACCACCGAGGTCCAAGGTGGCTCCTACGCCGCCGCCCAGGTGCACCACATGGTGCGCCAGGACCTCTTGGAGGCGGACGCCGAGGCCCTGGCCACTTCTCTGCGGGAAGGGGTCGTCCGCTGGTGGGCCGAGTACAACTGGGGTTCCGCCCGCCTCGCCCCCTGGCCCAAGTGGGACACCACGCCCCCCGAGGACCGCCAGGTGGGGGCTGAGACCCTGGCTAAGTTGGCCCAGGCCATCCAGGGGCTTACCCAGGCCGGGGCGCCGGTGGACCTCCGGGCCATCCTGGAGGCCTACGGGGTGCCGGTGGCCCAGGAGGCCTCCACCCAGACTGTGCGTCTGGCCTCTGGGGACCGGGCGGTCCTCTCCAGCGGTTTTGTCCAGGGGCAGCTCTATGCCGACCGGGTAGCGGACGAGGCCATTAGGGCGGCCATACCCCTCCTGCGCAGGCAGTTGGACGCCGTTCTCCGGGCTGTGGCGGAAGCCGGGGACTACGAGGCCCTTCGCCAAAGGCTCATAGACCTCATCCCCGAGGCCGGCCCTGGCGAGTTAGCCGGCCTCTTGGAAGCCGCCCTCCTCCTCTCGGAACTGGCGGGGCGGTACGCGGTGGCGCGGGATGTGGCGGGTCAGCGCTGACCCCACTCGGCCCGAGGAGGCCATCGCCTGGTTCCGGGCCCGGGTGCCCCTCCGCAAGGAGGAGTGGACCCGCCTGCGGGAAGCGGCGAGGCGGAGGGCCTTCACCGTGGCCGGCGTGGCTTCCCTAGACCTTCTGGCCGAGGTGTGGGAGTCCCTGGTCCGGGCGCTGCAAGAGGGCACCCCCTACGAGGAGTGGAAGAGAGGGGTGCGGCAGAAGCTAGAGGGCGTCTGGGGGAGGAGGGACGGCCAGCGGGTGGAGACCATCTTCCGCACCAACGTCCAGATGGCCTACCAGTCGGGGCGCTGGGCCCAGCTCCAGGACCCCGAGGTGCGGGCTACCCATCCCTACCTCATGTACGACGCCGTCCTGGACAGCCGCACCACGGAGATATGCCGGGCACGAAACGGCACCGTCTTACCAGCCGATGACCCGTGGTGGCGCTGGAACTGGCCTCCCCTCCACTTCAACTGCCGCAGTGGGGTGAGGCCCCTCACCGAGGCCGAGGCCAGGCGAAGGGGAGTGGCCCAGGAACCCCCTTCCGAGCCTCCTCAGCAAGGGTTTGGCCTCGCCCCTGACTTCGCCGAGTGGGGACGTGCTTACGCCAGAGGCGTCACGGACACCGCCAAGCCGGGGCAGTGGGAGCCCGCGTTTATCGGCCCGCCCCCGGACTGGCGGACGTATGACCGCCCGGAGCGCTTACCCGTTCACCCCCCTCCCACTCCCCTCTTGCCCACGGTGGAGGAAGCGGGGAAGGAGGGGTTCAGGAAGGCCCTTGAGGGCGCCTGGGGGGCTGTGCCGCTCTACGTCCAGGACCCCACAGGCATGATGGCCCTCCTGGACGAGGCGTTTCTCAGCCACCTGAAGCCTGATGGGCGAGAGCGCTTCCTCTCTTGGCTCCCAGACCTGGTGCGGAACCCGGAGGAAATCTGGCTGGTGCCCATGCGGAAGGTGGACGGGCGAGCCGTGGTGTTTCGCCTGCGCTACGTCAAAGTTTACCAGCACGAGCGCCTGCGGAACGTCTTGCTTGTGGGGGAGTTCCAAAAGGGGGTATTGGTGGCGGGGTACACGTTCATTGAAACGAGCGATGAGAAGTACATCAACAAGCAACGGCAGGGGTTTCTTCGTTTCGCTAAGTAGCTGGCAGCCGGCTCCTGGAAGCCGCTGCGTCCTGCACCGGGGTATCGGGAACCCAGGCCCACCCCGGTGGGTTAGCCCTATCTTACCACGCCCCACGCCGGGAGTAAACGGGGGCTTGCATTAGGCTCCGCTCTGTGCTAGGCTAGGGCTAGAATCGGCGTACTCTAGACCTCCGGGTTCACCCCGGGGGATTTTTCGTGCCGCCATGAAGGTCTTGAGCTCGTTCACCACGGAGATTCCCGCTGGCGTCCCGCGGGAGTTCCGCATCTTCCCCTTCGGAAAGGTGGAGACCACCAAGGGGGTTTTCCTCTTCACGCCCGAGGACGCCCAGCGCGTCCTCCAGGCCTGGCGGGACTGGGGGAACCGCCTCTCCCTGGACTACGAGCACCAGGCCCTGGAGCCCGTGGCCAACGGCCCCACCCCGGCGGCGGGGTGGTTTGACCTGGAGATTCGCCCGGACGGCCTGTGGGCGGTCAACGTGGAGTGGACGCCTCGGGCCCTGGAGCTCCTGCGGAACCGGGAGTACAGGTACTTTTCCCCTGCCTTCCGAGTAGAGGACGGCCACATCGTGGAGCTCATCAACATCGCCCTTACCAACCTGCCCGCCACCAAACGCCTGCAGCCCCTGGTGGCCAAGGCGGTGCCCTTCAAGGGGGGCGAGGTGGTGGACGGCTCTTGGGACGCGGACGCCGCCATCGCCCGGGTGCGGCGGTGGGCCTCCCGGGACGGGTCCGGGGAAAAGGGCACTATTGACTGGGAGAAGTACCGCCAGGCCTTCGCCTGGTACGACGCCGGCGACCCCGAAAACTTCGGGTCCTACAAGCTCCCCCACCACGACGTGCGGGACGGGGAGCTGGTGGTCCACAAAAGGGGGGTGATGGCCGCCGCCGCGGCCCTGCAGGGGGCCAGGGGCGGCGTGGACATCCCCGATTCGGATTTGGCCGCGGTCAAGCGGCACATCGCCCAGCACTACCACCAATGGGGCGAGAAAGCCCCGTGGGAAAGGGACGAGGAGGCGAAAATGACGCGAGTTCTGACGGCTCTAGGTGTAGAGGACGAGGTGGCCGCTCTTGAGGCCATCGCCCGCCTCAGGGCGGGGCTGGCCGAGGTGGTGGCCCTCACCGGCAAGGAGGACCCCGCCGAGGCGGTAGGGGTAATCCGGGCCTGGAAGGAGGCCGCCCGCCAGGTGGAGGCCCTCACCGCCCGGGTCCGGGAGCTGGAGGCCGAGCGGGAGGCCCGGGAGCGGGAGGAGCTGATCCGCCAGGGCAAGGCCGATGGGAAGCTCACCCCCGCCCTGGAGCGGTGGGCCAGGGAGGTGGACCTGAAGACCCTCAAGGGCTTCCTGGAGGCCGCTCCTCGCATCGTGGGAGACGGGGTCCGGGAGCCCGCGCACGAGCTCTCCTTGGAGGAGTGGAGCAAGCTCTCCTACAAGGAGAAGGAGCGCATCTACCGGGAAAACCCTGACCTTTACCGGCGCATGCAGGCGCTGACGAGGAGGAAGTGAGATGCCCGTGACGACCGTTAACGACCTGATCATCCCCGAGATTTTGGCGGACGCCATCCAGGCGGCCTGGCCTAACCGGATCGCCTTGGAGGGCACCCCAGCGGTGGTGGAGTCCCCTACCCTGCCTGGCGGGGCGAGGGGCGGCACCAAGATCAAGGTCCCCTACTTTGAAATCATTGGCGAGCTGGACGATGTGGGCGAAGACGAGGAGCTACCGCCCGTCAAGCTGACCATGACCTCCGAGGAGGCCACCGTCCAGCGAGCGGGTAAGCGGCTGCCCATAAGCGTCCTGGCGGAAATATCCACCCGCTATGCGGACCCCTACGCTGAGGTAAGCCGCCAGTTCATGGACGCCGTCAAGAGGCGGTTTGACGCCGCGCTAGTCGCCGCCGCCAACGCATCGGGAGCAGGGCAGACCACGGTAGACCGGAGCAGCGAGACCATCACCTACGACGCCATCGTGGACGCCCTGAGCGCGTTTGGGGACGCGCAGGTGGACGTGGCCGCCGTGGTGGTGCACTCTAAGGTCCTGGCGGACCTCCGTAAACTGAAAGACCTTGGAGGCCTCCCTATCTTTGTTGATGCCCAGCAGGGTGGTCTGCCCAGAGTTTTGGGCTTGCCCATCATCAACTCCGACCGGGTTCCCACCGTGAGCGGCACCCCCACCAAATACGTGACGCTGTTCATCTTGCAAAGTGCCCTCGCCCTCTGGTACAACGGGGAGCCCACGATTGAGAGGAGCAGGGTCCCAGAGCGCGATAGGGACGAACTGGTCATCAACACCTACTTCGTGGCCCACCGCTACAAGAGGCTGCCTCAGCACGACAAACCCCCGGTGGTTCGCCTCATCACGCAGTAAGCCAGAGAGTCATGGGACGCAGGCGCAGCTACATCGGGGTTTTGGCGGGGCAGGCAGAAAAGACGCAGGACCAGCAACCCGCTGCCCCTGCCCCCGCCACCCCTCTGCCCCCGGGATTCCCCGGCGCGTCGGCCCTGTCGGCCGCGGGGTACACCACGCTGGAGAGCCTCCGCGGCCTCAGCGAGGCCGACCTCATCGCCATCAAGGGGATTGGACCCAAGCTGGCCAAGCAGATTCTGCAGGCCCTGGAGTCTGAATGACCTACGCCACCCAGGACGACCTCTTCCGCCTGGGGCTACCCGAGGGAGCCCTCAGGGGCGTCTCGCCGTCCACGATAGAGGAGGCGCTGGAGGCGGCCTCCCGGCTGGCCGACTCCTATCTCCGGGCCCGCTACGCCCTTCCCCTCACCGCCTGGGACGAGGCCCTGACCCGGGCGGTAGCCGCCATCGCCGCCTACGACCTTATGGCGGTCCGGGGCTACGACCCGGCCCGGGGGGCGGACGAGGTGCTGCGGCTCCGCTACGAGGACGCCATCCGCTGGCTGGAACGGGTGGCCGCCGGGGCGGTGAGCCCGGAGGTGCAGGACTCCACCCCCGACGTGCGCGAAGGGGCGTTTTCCGCCGTGACCAGCCCCAAGAGGTGGCCGTGAGCGCCTCCCTCATTGGCGACTTCGCCGGCCTCAGGCGGCTCATCCGCGCCGCCCGCCACCTGGCCACGCTCCAGGGCCAGGCCGGTGTGGTGAAGGCGGCGGCCTGGGGGGCCATGAGCGCCCTGGAGGAGCGCTTTGCCACCGCCACCGACCCTAAGGGCCAGCCCTGGAAGCCCTCCCTTCGCGCCCAGCTGGAGGGCGGGCAGACCCTCTCGGACACTGGGCGGCTCCGCAGGAGCTTCAGCGTGCGAGCCGCCGGCCCCCGTGGGTTTACCATCGGCACCAACGTCCGCTACGCCGCTCCCCATCAGTTCGGGGCCACCATCGTCCCCAAGCGGGCCCGTTACCTCCGCTTCCGCCTGGCCGGGGGGCGGGGGAAGCGGAAGGGCGGCAAGGGGCGCTGGGTAACGGTTGCCAGGGTGGACCTCCCCGCCCGTCCCTTCTTCCCCGAGGGGAACGACCTGGGCCGCTACGCCCCCCACATGGCCGAGGCCATTCAGGCCTACCTGAGGAGGACGCTCGGATGATCGGCGACTTCTACACCGCCCTCAAGGCCGCCCTGCCCGCCCTCCCCTTCTACCTGGGGGCGGACGCCTTGGGCGAGCGGGCCGCCCCACCTCGGCTGGTCCTGGTGCCCACGGACGAGGGGTTCGCCCCTGTCAGCGCCCTCACCTACCCCCAGGTTCCAGCCAGCTTCGCCACCCGGTTGGTGGGGCTCCAGCTTTGGCTTTGGGGCGAGGGGTACGAAGAAGTGGAGGGGATGCTGGCCGAGGTCATCACCGCTCTGCGCCGGACGTTCGGCCCCGGGGTGGTAGAGCTGGAGCGGGGGAGATGGGAAGAGGGTGGGGTCATCTCCCGAGGAGTGGCCTACGTCCTGGACATCCGAGCGCGTATGCCCGTGGCGGAGACGCGCACCTACGTGACGCTTGAGGCCATCGCCCAGAGGTGCGGTGGCCTAGGAGGGTGATATGCCGAAGGAGAAGGAGACGCAGACGCAAGAGGATGTCCGCCGCCCCCACGAGGAGTGGGCGGCCCAGAAGGGCTCTCCTCCCTGGCTCCTCGCCGCCGCCCGGGTCAAGGCCGGGTGGGCGCTGGGGCAGGAGGTGACGGAGCGGGAGTACGACCGGGCGGTTGAGGCCGCCCTCAAGGAGGTGATCCGCTAATGCCTCTGCCGGGTGTGAGCATAAACGTGCAGGACGGCAACCTGGGCGTCCTCCCCGCCCTGGGGGAGGGGGTTCACGTCAAGATCGGCGTGGCCCAGCAGGGGCCTGTGAACGAGGTCCTGGCCATCACGTCCACCAAGCAGACTCGGGAGCTTTTTGGGGGTGGGCCCCTGCCCGAGGCCATCGCCGTGGCCATCGCCCAGGGGGCCGGGCTGGTCTACGCCGTTCGGGCCAGCGCCAGCGTGGCGGGCACCATCGGCACGGTGCAGAAGACGGGCACGGGCACGGGCACCCTTACGGCTTCCGGGAGCCCCAACGACGCCTACGAGGTGGTGGTCCGCATCACCCGGGCCGGAGGTAGGGGCACCGCCGCCTTCATCTACTCTTTGGACGGAGGTGACACCTACTCTCCGGAGGTCGCCATCCCCTCCGGCGGCACCTACGCCATCCCGGGCACCGGCATCAGCCTCACCTTCACGGACGGGGCTAGCGGCACCTCCTTTGAGGTAGGGGACGCCTACACCTTCACCGCCACCGCTCCCGCCTACTCCCTCGCTGACCTGAACGCCGCCATAGACGCCCTCTTCGCTCAGGCCCAGCTGCGCTACCAGTTCATTCACGTGGTGGGGGCGGCCACTCCCACCGTGGCCGCCGCCGTGGACGCCCGCATGGGGGAAGCCGCTCAGGCCCACCGGTATATCTGGGCCATGCTGGAGGCCCAGGACCTGAGCGACAGCGATCTGCGCACCGCCTGGGCCAGCTTCGCTAGTGTCCGGGTGGGCGTGGGGGCGGGCTACGCCGAGGTGGCGAGCCCCCTCACGGGCCGCGTCCACCGCAGGCCCATCGCCTGGCTCTGGGCCGGACGCCGGGCGGCCAGGCCCGCCCAGGAGGACGTGGGCCGGGTGGCCTCCGGCCCCTTGGTGGGCGTGGTGAAGCTGCACCGGGACGAGTATGTGACCCCGGGGCTGGACGAGGCCCGCTTCACCACCGCCCGCACCTACCCCGCTTACGCCGGGCACTTCCTCACCCAGGGGCGCATCATGGCCCCCCCGGGCAGCGACTTTGAGCTGGACCAGTACCGGAGCGTGATGGACCTGGCCTGCACCGTGGCGTACCAGGCCGGGCTCAGGTTCGTGAACGAGTCCATTCAGGTGGACCCCGCCACCGGGGGCATCGCCGACCGGGACGCCAAAAAGGTGGAGGCCTACATCCGGGGCATGCTGGCCACAGCTCTAAAGGGAAAGGTCTCTGAGGACGGCGGCCAGCCCGCCGTGCGGGTCACGGTGGACCGCACCGAGAACATCCTCTCCAGCCGCCGCCTCCCGGTGGAGATCGCCATCGTGCCCCTCGGGTACGCCAAGTACATCAGCGTGACCATCGGCTTTGAGAACCCCGCCCTGGCGGTGAAGTGAGGAGGTGAGGCATGCAGCTGAATCCCAAGCGGGCCTACGACTACCAGGCCGTGGAGCTGGTCATCGACGGGGAGACCATCCCCGTGGACGCCGAGGTGGAGTACGCCGTCCCAGAGCTCCAGGAGGAGTACCTGTACAAGCGGGGCAAGCCCGTGGCCAGGACGCCGGGCATGCAGGAGCCCGTGGAGGTGACGGTCAAGCTCCCCGCTGACATCTGGCACCAGCTCCTGGACAAGTGGGGCAACGACTACCGGATGAAGGAGTTTGACATCCAGGTGATCTACGCCGATACCGACGGGATGACCACCGTGGACCTCATCCGCCAGTTCCGCCCCACTTCCGAGAGCGTGAGCGTGTCCAAGGGGGCGGAGCCCGTGGTGGTGGAGCTGAAGGGCAAGGCCCTGGACGTCTGGCCTCGAAGCAAGAACCCCCTGGCTAGGTAAGCATGGAGACCCTGGAGCGTCTAGAGGGCGAGGAGTTGTACCTGGCTAAGGGCTCCTGGGGTGAGGCCAAGTTCCGGCCACCCCAGGAGCCCGAGTTCCGCCGGTTCGTGGCCACCAGCGCCCGGGACGGGGCGGACCTGTACGCCGCCCAGAAGGCCCTGGTCATGGACTGCCTGGTGGAGCCGGATCGGAAGACGTTCTCTCAGATAATCGCCAAGAAACCCGGCCTAGTGGTCAAAATAGCCTCCGACCTCATCGCCCTGGCCCAGGACGAAGAGGCCCGATTTCTGGAGCGCGTCGGCTGAAAGGGCCGCGGAGATTCTGAAGCGGAGGGACCTGGTGGCGGCGGCGAGGGCGCTTTGGGCCTACGCCCGGGGCTACCGGGACCAGGAGGCAGGGGCCGGGGCCGTCCTGACCGCCGCCCACTACCTGAGCACCATCCCCAGCGGAGATGAATAACGCCCTGGAGTGGATCTTCCGGGTCAAGGCCCAGGTGGCGGGCATCCGGGCCGCCGTGGCGGACCTGACCCGGGTGCAAAAGTCCCTGGAGGGCGTTCGGGCCTCCAGCGCCAGGACGGCCCTGCCCCGCCTGTACCTGACCGGGGTGGGTTCGGTGCTGGCGGGTCTTTCCGCCGTTGAAGGGGGCTACCGCAGGCTGGCCGGGACGGCGGGCTGGGCCGTTCGCCAGATCACCTCCCTCCCCGGCCTAGTGACAGCGGGGGCGGTGGGCCTTGGGGCCAAGATGGTGCTGGACGCCGTCACCTTCCGGCAAAACACCGAGGTGGCCCTCAAGACCGTCCTGGGTTCTCGCGAAGCCGCCAGTCAAGCTCTTGAAGAGGTCATGAGGTTCGCCTCCCGTACCCCATTCACCACGCAGCAGGTGATGGATGCGTATACGCGTTTAGTTGTCTCTCAGTTCAAGCCAGTGGAGGTTCCCGTCCTTCTAAGAGCCATTGGTGACCTGTCGGTCATGAAAGGTTTTTCTCAGCAGGCCGTGGATCAGATCATCACAGCATTTAGCCAGATTCGCTCTATAGGCCGGCTAATGAAAGAGGAGCTCAATCAGCTATCCCAAGTTGGGGCACCGCAAGCTAAAATCTACGAGCGCATCGGCGCCCGCCTAGGCGTGACGGCCCAGGAAGCCCAAAAGCTTGTTGGAGCTGGGCGCGTGTCCGCCGACCTGGGCATTGTGGCCGTCTTGGAAGCTATTCGGGACACGATATCCGGAGGGAGGCTGGGCAGGCTCACAGAGGAGTTCTCGGCCACCCTGACGGGGTTGTGGTCCACCCTCCGAAGCCGGCCCTTTGAGCTCTTCAAAGACATTCAGGTCGGGCCTCTGGAGAACCTGTTGCGCAACCTGGTGGCCATCACCGACACGAACTCCGACCTGGGGAAACGGTTTAAAGCCCAGGTAGAAAGCGTTATCGGGGCTGGCGTGGAGGCCATATTCGGCCCCCTGGCCAAGGCCACGGACCCCAGAGCCCTAGAGCCCGCCCTCACCGCTTGGCTAGACCAGCTCAAGGGGTGGGCCAGGCAGTTAGGGCCCGCCCTGCGCTCAGCCTGGGCGCAGGTGCGGGAGTTTATGGCCGGGGTCAAGGACGCCTTCGCCATCATGCGGGAGGCCTGGGGCTATCTGCGCCCCGTCTTGGCCTTCGTGAGTGGCCTGGTGCGTCCCCTTGGGGACGCCGAGGTTCAAGCGGCGGGGGCGGCCTCGGGTTTCACCCGCCTGGCCGGGGCGGCTCTGGGGATGGTAGCGGCCTGGAAGCTCCTCAACGTTCTGACCCTGGGCCTACCTGGCGCCCTTCTGCGGCTGAGCGCGGCGCTCCTGCGGGTGGGGGCTGTGCGCCTGCTTCCTGGACTTCGCCCGGCCTTGGTTCAAGCGTGGAGTATCTTGAGGGTTTTTCTCCCTCGCATCCTCATGGGGGCGGGGCGGCTCATCATGGGGTTGGGGCCGTGGGGATGGTTGGTGAGCGGGGCCATTGCGGCGGGCTATCTCATCGTCAAAAACTGGGACCGGATTAAGAGCTGGTTTAAAGGGGCGTGGGACGCCGTGTCCGGGTGGGCGAAGTCCACTTGGGACGGCGTGGCCCAGGCGGCCAGTGGGGCCTGGGCCAAAACCACGGGCTGGTTCTCCGCCCTGGCGGATAGGGCCCGCTCCACCTGGCAGGGCGTCCTGGCCGCGGCCAAGGGCGCTTGGCAGGAGCTGCGAGACACGGTGGGCGGGGTCGTCAGCTCCATTGTGGACTGGTTCAAGGGGCTTCCGGGCCGCATCGTGGAAGGGCTGAAAGGCCTGGGGGGCCAGCTGGTGGAGGCCGTCAAGGCCGAGGTGGCTCGGGTACCCGGCGGTGAGCTCGTCCTCCGGGCCCTCACCAGCGTCACCGCTGGGGTTCGGCGGGTGTGGGAGGCCGGGGCCACGGTGGCCGGAGCCCTGGCCCGGGGGGCGAAAGACGTGCTCCAGGTGCGCTCCCCCTCCAGGCTCTTTGCCCACTACGGGCGGATGGCCATGGCGGGCCTGGCTCTAGGGGCCACCGCCATGGTCCCGGCGGTGGCTCGGGTCATGGAGGCCTCCGTGCGGCAGGTGGTGCCCGAGGTAGGGGCCCCCGTATTCGGCCCGCCCTCGCCCACCCTCGCCGCCCCCGGGATGGCAGAGCGGAGCGTGGTGGTGAACATCCACGTGGACGGGGCTCGGGACCCCAAAGCCGTGGCTAGGGAAGTGGTAGAGGCCCTGGACGAGTGGGCTGCCGGGCGCATCGTGGTGCGGGGCCTGGAGTTCCTGGCGTTGGAGGACGGCCATGCATGACGAAGTCGTCATCGTGGGCCAGGGCCGCTGGCGCATAGCTCCTGACCCCCGAGCGGACATCGTGGGGGAGTGCCGGGTGACGGTGCGGGGTGGAGGGCTTCGGGAATCCAGCGTGGAAGTGCCAGGTCAGGACGGCGTGGTCGCTACCCGCCTGGGCTACGCCCCCGCCGAAGTGACGGTAGAGGTGCGAGTAGCGGACTTCCGCCAGCTGGATCGGCTCCGCCAGTTCGCCGAACACCACCGGAACAGGCGGGGGGCGCAAAAACATGACCCCGTGCAGATAGTCCACCCCGCTACCCGCCGGTGGGGGATTGCGGAGGTGTACCTGACCGACATAGAGGAAGCTCCCCTCTCCTGGAAGGAGGGCTACCGGCTCACCATGACCTTCCGCGAGTGGTGGCCGGAGACCAAGCGGACCACCAAAAAGGCAACGGCTCAAAAGGGCGGCACCGGCGAGGAGCCCATGCTCGGGACCGGGGTGAGCGTCCTGGAAGTGGACCGCCCGTCCAAGTCCCCACCCAAACCCTGACATGCCCGCCTTCACCCTAAACGACAGCCCCATCGCCTCGGGGTACCTGAGCCTGCCCCTCCGGGGGAGGCCTGTGGGGGGTTTCATTGTGGCCGAACCCTGGGAAGAGCGCCGGCTTCAGGACGGACAGGCCACTCTGCGCATGGAGCTGGACGACCAGGTGAGCACCTGGCAGGGCACCGTCCGCCTCTCTCCCCACCCCGAGGGCTGGACGGTGGCCCGCTTCGTGGGCGGGGCGGACGGACTAGAGAGGCCCCTCCGGCCCCGCTACTACGAAGGCATCCCCTACCGCACCGTGCTGGCGGACGCTATTCGCGAGGCTGGGGAGCGGCCCGGAAAGCTGGAGGTGGAAGGCGTGGCCACCCGGTACGTCCGACGGGCCACGCCCCTGGCGGACCTCCTGGAGCTCTTGACCCCAGAGAAGAAGGTCTGGCGGATCAACGAGAAAGGGGAGGTAGAGGTCGTAGCTCCCGCTTGGGCCGCGTTGGGGCCGGCCTACGCCGTGGAAGAGGTGGGCCACGGGGCCTGGGGGGTGGTCATGGACCCCGCTCTGCGCCCCGGCACCACGCTGGAGCTCTACCTGGGCGGGGCCAAGA
>Ga0272445_1001061_pt1 | contig 22753 bp, 18 predicted proteins | sample YNPCB0031_FD_194404 | JGI IMG/M metagenome (GOLD analysis project Ga0272445, IMG submission 194404) | Hot spring sediment microbial communities from Yellowstone National Park, WY, United States - YNP-CB-003-1 | ecosystem: Environmental > Aquatic > Thermal springs > Hot (42-90C) > Sediment... | reverse complement strand
AACCTCGGTAATAATTTAGGATACGCAAACGCTGTATATGACATATTTTTTAGAAATGACACAATGTATGTTGGAACAGGAAATTATGGAGAAGTCGCTAAATCCGTTAACTTCGGACAAAACTTTGACTACACAAGAAACGCAGATGGCGCCTCTTATGTGTATAAAATACTTGAAAAATCAGGAAAATTATACATAGCAACAGGCGGATACGGAGATATTTTCCGCTCCGCTAACCTCGTCCCTGATTATACAATAGCTGACCTCCAAGGCGCTACTAACATATTAACACTTGAATTCTATAACAATGACCTATACGCAGGAACCGATAATAGCTCCGGAGAAATATATAAATCAACTGACTTCGCACAATCCTTCACTAACCTCGGTAATAATTTAGGATACGCAAACGCTGTATATGACATATTTTTTAGAAATGACACAATGTATGTTGGAACAGGAAATTATGGAGAAGTCGCTAAATCCGTTAACTTCGGACAAAACTTTGACTACACAAGAAACGCAGATGGCGCCTCTTATGTGTATAAAATACTTGAAAAATCAGGAAAATTATACATAGCAACAGGCGGATACGGAGATATTTTCCGCTCCGCTAACCTCGTCCCTGATTATACAATAGCTGACCTCCAAGGCGCTACTAACATATTAACACTTGAATTCTATAACAATGACCTATACGCAGGAACCGATAATAGCTCTGGAGAAATATATAAATCAACTGACTTCGCACAATCCTTCACCAACCTCGGTAATAACATGCCTACTGCTAATGCTGTTTATGATCTTTTATTTGTTGGTCAATATTTATTCGCAGGAACATCCCCAAATGGAGATGTTTTAATGTCAGAAGATTTTGGAAACTATTGGGTAAATACAGGCGATTTACAAAATGCTACTTATGTCTATAATCTACTTTATAAATCTTATCAACCATATCAATATAGAATATATGCAGGAACAGGACAACTGGGTGATGTTTTTAGAAGCACTGAATTTCTCGGTGAAGGAGAACAACCTCCTATACCTTCAAAACCATCTGATTCTTTATATACAAAGATTTTTGAAATATTCCCTCCTTCTACATTTTTCAAAGATAAAATTGAAATCAATTTTTCTCATCCTTTGAAAAAACCTTTAAAAATAGAATTGTTTAATGCATTAGGAGAAAAAATTTATGAAACTTCAATGTCTTATACCTACTCTTTAAAAATTTCTGATGACAAAATTAAAAATTGTGGAAAAGGAGTTTACTTTTTAAAAATTTATATAGAAGGAAAGGAAGCTAAAAAATTTAAACTTGTTAAAAAATAAAAATTAAATATTTTTAAAAATTCTTAAAGCGGGAGGGGGGGAAGGGATTATTATTATTTCTCCATCAATAAAATAGTTTTCCTTTAAATTTTCTCTGACATTGTCATTTTTCTCAATAACTCCAAACTTATCAACTATACATTTTCTAACTATCCCTTTTTCACAAACCCTCACACCATAATGAAGTATTGAATTTTCAACTATTGCATTTTCCTCTATTATACAATTTCTACTTATTATTGAATTTATTATCTTTGCACCTTTGAAAATTTTTGTCCCTTCTGCAATTAATGAATTTTCAATTTCTGCACCCTTTGCTACATAAAGAGGCGGGTCTCTATAACTTACTGTTCTTATTGGCCAATCAGGATTATGAAGATTTAATTTCCCTTCTAAAATATCCATGTGTGCTTCATAATATTCCCTTATTGTTCCAACATCTCTCCAATAAGGAAAAGGTTCATTTTTTATTTTGTTTTTTGAAAAATCATATACAAACGTGTTTGAATTTTTATAAATTTTTGGTAAAATATCTTTTCCAAAGTCATGAGTGCTATTTTTGTTTTTTGCATCTTCTAAAAGAACTTCTTCGAGAAATTCCCTTTTAAAAATATAGTTTCCCATTGAAGCCAACAATTTCTTATTTTTTGCTTCTTCTGGTAAAGATTTTGGTTTTTCCCAAAATGCACAAACCCTTTCATTTTCATCACAACATATAATTCCATATTGAGAAATCTTTTCAATTTCAAAAGGTGTTCCAGAAATTGTTAAATCAGCATCCTTTTCTAAATGAAATAAAAGCATTTGTGATATATCCATTTTATAAACATGGTCTGCTGCAAAAATAAGAACAATATCAGGGTCAAAGTTTGATAAAAGATGTAAATTTTGATAAACAGCATCTGCTGTTCCAAGATACCAGTGTTCACCTGTCCACATCTGGGCAGGTGCAATTGTTATAAAAAAGTTTCTTCCCCTTAAAGCAGAACCAAGATGCCATCCCTGTTCAATGTGTTCAGTTAAACTTTGTGCTTTATATTGAGTTAAAATATAAATTGATAAAATTTCAGAATTTGTTAAATTTGATAAAACAAAATCTATTATTCTATATTTTCCACCAAAAGGAACAGCAGGTTTTGTTCTATACTTTGTTAATGGATAAAGTCTTTCGCCTCTTCCACCTGCAAGAACAAATGCCAAAATTTTTAAATTTCTAAAGTTCTTCATAAATCTTTTTATAAAGTTTCAAATATTCCAAACTACTTTTTTCCCATGAAAAATCAACTTCCATACATTTTCTCATTATCTTTTTCCATTCCTCTTTATTTTTATAAATACTTATTGCCCTATCCAATTTTTTAATAAAACTTTCCTTTTCATATTTATCAAATAAAAATCCATATCCCCCTTCATCAAAATCAATAATACTATCTTTTATTCCTCCTATTTTAAAACCAAGTGAAGGTGTTCCATATCTTGCTGCTATCATTTGAGTAAGTCCACATGGTTCAAAGCGGGAAGGTATTAAAAATAAATCGCAAGAGGCATATATTTTTCTTGAAAGTTTTAAATTGAATTCATTAAAAAATCTAAATTTATCCTTATATTTTTCTTCATAATTTTTTAATGGCTTCACATATTTTTCTTCACCTTCTGCAAGTAAAATAAATCTTAAATCCCTTTTAAAAAATTCATCAAAACTTTCTAAGAGTAAATCAATTCCTTTTTGATATGTTAATCTTGCAATCATACCAATCAATATTTTATCACTTTCATTTCCGAAAACCTCTTTTTCTAAAAACTTTTTATTTTCCCATTTTATTTCAACATTTTCCTTATCATAATTTTTAAAAACATCTTTATCATTAATGGGCGACCATTCATCATAATCAATTCCATTCAAAATTCCATATATTCTATCCTTCTTTTTATTTAAAATTTCTTCAAGACCACATCCAAATTCCTTTGTTAATATTTCCTTTGCATAAGAAGGACTAACGGTGCTTATAAAATCTGAAAAAATAATGCCACCTTTTAAAAAATTAATTTTTCCATAAAAATGAAGTTTTTCCTTTAAATTTTCCTTCAAATTTATTTCCTTTAAAACATTTTCTTCATATATTCCCTGATAGGATAAATTATGAATTGTTAAAAGTATTTTTGTTTTTTTGAAAAAATCGTCATCTTTAAAATTCTCTTTTAAATAAATTGATATAAATGAAGTATGCCAATCGTTCAAATGGATTATATCGGGTTTAAAATTTATGTTTTTTAAAAATAAAAGAGAGGAATAGGAAAAAAAGGCAAATCTTTTATACTGGTCGTCTTCAAAATTTTTTGAAACATATATGTAATCCCTTCCGAAAAAATTTTCTTCTTTTATTAAAAAAACATCAGAATTTTTATAATTTATTCTATACCATCTTAAATTGTATATTTCATTATTAAAGGAAATTTTATGATTTATTTCATCTGAAATTTTAAATTTTTTAAGAGATGCAAATTTTGAATAAAAAGGGGTTAAAATTATTATCTCAATTCCCTTATTTTTTAACAAAAAAGGGAGTGAACCTGCAACATCTGCAAGTCCACCAACTTTTGAAAAGGGATAAACTTCTGCTGAAAGGTAAGCAACTTTCACATCAAAATTTTAAAGTAAAAAATTGATTTTTTTCAAAAAGATGAATTATAATTAATTTTTATGAAAAAATTAAATCTTTCCATTCTCTGGCATTTTCATCAACCTTCATATTTAATTTTAGAACCTGATAATGAATATTTCTTTTTCCCATGGACATTCTTACATTCAATAAGGGAATATTATGATATGGGAAGAATTTTACTTGATTCTCCTCAAAATGTTAAAGTAAGTTTTAATATAACACCAATACTATGGTTTCAAATTAAAAAATATGCTGAGGGAAAATTTTTTGATAAATGGATTGAGATTTATAAGAAAAACCCTTCGGATATGGAAGAAGATGAAAAAATATTTATTTTAAGGAATTTCTTTTCTTTGAATTATGAAAATCAAATTTTTCCTTATGAGAGATTTAAATATTTATTTATGAAAAGGGGGAGCATTCTTGGTCTTGAAGAAAAAGTTAAATATTTTTCAAATGATGAGTTAAGGGATATATCCTTTTATTTTCTTTTTTCTTCTTTTTCTGAAATTGTTAAAGAAGAAAACAAAATTTTAAAGGAATTTTCAAATAAAAAGAAAAATTTTAGTGAAGAAGATAAGGAGATTCTTTTAAAAATTGCTATAGAAATAGTAAAGGAAGTTGAAAAAATTTATAGAAAATTAATTCATTTGAAAAAGGTTGAAATAACAACAAGCCCTTTTTCTCATCCAATTTTGCCTCTTTTGATTGATTCAGATTCATTTGAAAAATCAACCCCACATTTAAGAAATAAAAAAATTAAATTTTCAAATTTAGAAGATGCTGAAAAACAAATTGATATGGCAATTTCTTTTTTTAAAAAAGAGTTTGATTTAAAAATTAAAGGGATATGGCCATCTGAAGGTTCAATATGTGAAAACACATTAAATCTTTTAATTAAAAAGGGAATTTTATATACATTTTCATGTGAAAATGTTCTTTCAAAAAGTATAGGGGAGGAATTAAGGATAAAGGATTTTGTTAAAAAAGAACTTTATAAACCTTATATTTTTAAAGGGAAAGAAGGAGAAATAACTATATTTTTCAGGGATAGAGAAATTTCTGATAGAATTGGTTTTGTTTATAAAAATTACAATGAAGATGAAGCAATAAATGATTTTTTAAATTATTTAAAGAAAATAAAGGATATTGATGAAAATTTATGGGTTTCTATAATACTTGACGGAGAAAATCCATGGCCTTATTATAAAAAAGGAGGAATTTTATTTTTAAAAAAATTTTATGAAATCCTTTCAAAAAAGGATTTTATAAATTTTTCGTTTTTTGAAGAAGGTTTAAATTTTAAAGAAAAAAGGGAATTAAAAAATATTCATCCTGGTTCTTGGATAAGGGGTGATTTTTTGACATGGATGGGTGATGATGAAAAAAATGAGGGATGGGAATTTTTAAAAAAAGTAAGGGAAGATTTAAAGGAAAAGATATTTGAAAATGAAAAATCATTTTTATCAATGCTTTTTTCAGAAGGAAGTGATTTCTTCTGGTGGCTTGGATATGACAATCCAACCTTTTATGCTCCTGAATTTGATCTTTTATTCAGGGAACATTTAAAAAATGTTTATAAAAATTTAAACATTCCTTATCCACTTTTCCTTGAAAAACCAATAAAAGGTAAAGCATATAGGATTTATATTAAAAAACCAACAGGATATTTATATCCTGTTATAGATGGTAAGATAACAAATTTTTATGAATGGGCAAATAGTGGCATAATTCCTCTTTCAATTAATAAAAAATCAATTTTAAAATATCTTTATTATGGATGGGATGAAAATGGAAATTTATGCATAAGAATTGATGGTATAAAAAATATTGAGGAGATTATAAATGAAGGATTTAAAATAATAATTGGAATGGAAAGTGAAAAGAGAGAAGTTTTTATAAGTATTTCAAAAAAAGAACTAGTAAAAAAAGGAGAGGTTGATGGAGAGATAAAAGTTTCAAAAATTATTGAAACAAAACTGAATTTTCCAGGAGAAAAAATTTATTTGTTTTTATGCCTTGAAAATAAAATCTTTGAAAGATACCCTGAAAATGGTTTTTATTTACTTGAAAAAGAAGAGATTGAATGGTATGATTTTGCATAAAAGGAGGATTTATGCCCGAGTTAAGATATGACCCTATAAGATGGAGATGGACTATAATATCTCCTGAAAGAGGAATAAGACCAAAAGATTTTATAAAAGAAAAAAAAGAACCCCCACCAAAAAATAATTGTCCTTTTTGTGAAGGGAATGAAGATAAAACACCACCGGAAGTTTTTTCAATAAGAGAAGATAAATCAGAAAAAAATAAACCTGGATGGAAAGTAAGGGTCGTTCCAAATAAATTTCCTGCTTTAAGGATTGAAGGTGAACTTATAAGAAAAGGGGTTGGAATATTTGATAGTGTTTCCGGAATTGGTGCACATGAAGTAATAATTGAAACCCCAAATCATTTTTTACAGCTCCAGGATATGGAAATTAATGATATTAAAAAAGTTTTAATTTCATATAAGGCAAGATACATTGATTTAACTAAGGATGTAAGATTTAGATATATTTTAATATTTAAAAATTATGGTGCTGAAGCAGGAGCATCCCTTTATCATTCTCATTCACAACTCATTGCAACTCCAATAATTCCTCTTGCAGTTGTTGCAGAGCTTGAAGCAGCAAGAGAACATTATAGTGAAAAGGAAAGATGCATTTTTTGTGACCTTTTACAACAGGAAATTTCCTTTTCTGAAAGAATTATTTTTAAAAATGATAAATTTGTTGTATGGGCTCCATTTGCATCTTCATTCCCATTTGAAACATGGATTTTTCCTTTAAAGCATAGTCATGATTTTTCAGAATGTGATGATGAAGAACTTTATGAACTTTCTTTTGTTTTAAAGGATACACTTGAAAGGATAAAAATTTTGCTAAATGACCCACCTTATAATTTTGTTATACATACTGCTCCTATCCCAAGACCAAGACCTGGAAGACCCGGATACTGGGAAACATTGCCTTATGATTATCACTGGCATATTGAAATAATACCAAGAATAACATATATAGCAGGATTTGAATGGGGGTCAGGACTTTATATAAATCCAATTTTGCCAGAAGAGGCAGCAAAATATTTAAGGGAAATAAAATAAATTTGATTTTTTATTTTTAAAGAAATTATAATTAAAATATGTTTTGGCTAATATTTTTGTTTTTGCAATTTCAGAGGGAAACTTATTTTTTAAAGGAAAATGAAGAGATAGAAAGATTTGAGAATTCAGGAATTTTTGTAAAATGGGATACATCAAACTTTTATTTAAATTATGAAGGCAAAGAAAATATAGTAGTTTTTATTGGAAATGGAGATTATGGAATGAAAAATATAAAACTTGAAAAAGAATATGCTTTTGTTAAAAAAATTCATCTTATCCTTTATTCTGATAATAAAAAATTTATGGTAAGGGATTCAATTTTAATCCCAATTATAAGTGATTCAATTTTAATTAAAAATAACTTTTTTAAAATTCCAAAAAATTATTTCCCTGATACAACCGTTTATATTTATCTTGGAATTAAAATAAAAAAAGAAGATACATCCTTTTATTTACCACAGAAAAAGGAATATCAGGTCATAAATCCTCTTTATAAATTTCTTGTAGATGCAAATGTTGATTTGAAATGGGATATTGATATTGTTCCAAAGGCAATATGTGAAAAAATCTATCCACCTGAAGAACTTTATATTTTAAAAATGAAATTTGGTAAAACAATAATTAGAAAAGGAGAAAGTGCTTATTTTGTTATATCACCTTATGAGGATGGATTTGTTTCAGCAGGTATTTTTAATGAAATGGGACAAAAGATAGAGGATTTAGAAAAAGGGAAATGGATGGAAAAGGAAAAGGATTATTTAATTGAATGGAAACCAGAATTCACAACTTTAAAATCTGGGAAATACTTCTGCATATTTTATCTTAATAATTGTCCTGTCTTAAAGGTTCCTGTCTTCTTAGTAAGATAATGGATATATATAAAAGATTTTATTTTTTAAAAAATATAGGAAAAGATAAATTTGAAAATTTAAGAGGAAAAAAAATTCTTATAATTGGAGCAGGTTCACTTGGTTCAAACATTCTTTTAAATTTGGCAAGAATTGGTTTTAAAGAAATAACCATTATAGATTATGATGTTGTTGAACAAGAAAATCTTTGTGTTCAGGAATATGACCTTGATGATTTAAAGGAAGGAAAACCAAAAGTTTTTGCTTTAAGGGAAAAATGTGAAAAAATAAATAAAGAAATCAAAATAAATGCAATTCATGAGGAAATAAATCCTGAAAATTTTCATAATTTTTTAAAGGGAATTGATTTGATAATAGATGCAACTGATAATTTTGATACGAGATTTTTAATAAATGAAATTTCATATAAGGAAAATATTCCATGGGTTCATGGGGCAGTTATAGAAGAAAGAGGGGAAGCAGGTATTTTTATTCCTGAAAAAACAGGTTGTTATAGATGTTTTTTACCAAAAATTCCAAGAGGATATATGGAAACATGTGATATAATCGGTGTTCATCCTTCAATAATAAAAATAATTTCCGGTTTTGAGGTTTATCTTGCAATAAAATATCTTTTAGGAGAAAAATTGCCCGAAAACAAAATATATTATTTTGATTTGAGTAAATTTGAGTTTAAAGAATTTGAATATGAAAAAAGAGAAAATTGTCCTGTATGTTCTAAAAAAGAATTTCCATTTTTAAAAGGGAAGGAAGGTTTTAATGCTTATGCTCTTTGTGGTGGAGGAACATTTCAAATAAAATTTCAAAAAGGATTAGACATTGAAAAAATTGAAAAGAATCTAAAAAATTTGGGAGAATGTGTATTGAAACCTTATTTTTTAAGATTTAAAAAAAATACATTTGAAATAATGTTTTTCAAAGATGGGAAAATTTTTATAAAAGGAAAAGATATTACAAAAGAAAAGGCAAAATTGATTTTAAAAAAATATCTTGGTATATGAGAAGAAAAAAATATATATTTGTAACAGGAGGTGTTGTATCATCGCTTGGAAAAGGAGTTGCAACTGCTTCAATAGGCTTTCTATTAAAAAAAAGGGGATTAAAAGTAACAATTCAAAAACTTGACCCTTATATAAATGTTGATCCAGGAACAATGAATCCTTTTCAGCATGGGGAAGTTTTTGTAACTGATGATGGTGCAGAAACAGACCTTGACCTTGGACATTATGAAAGATTTCTTGATGAAAACCTTTCAAAAATAAATAATGTCACAACAGGTCAAATTTATGGAAGTGTTATAGAAAAGGAAAGAAGAGGCGCGTATCTTGGTGCAACAGTTCAGGTTGTTCCTCATATAACTGATGAAATAAAATCAAAGATAAGGGAAGCGCTTGATGTTTATGACGCTGAAATTGGTATAGTTGAAGTTGGTGGAACAGTTGGAGATATTGAATCTTTACCATTTTTAGAAGCAATAAGACAACTCAGGCTTGAAGAAGGTATTGATAATACGTGTGCAATCCATTTAACGCTTGTTCCATTTATACCAACTGCTGGAGAACTTAAAACAAAACCAACACAGCATTCTGTTCAAAAATTAAGGGAAATAGGGATACAACCCGATTTTCTTCTTTGTAGAGTTGATAGACCACTTTCAAGAGAGGCAAGATATAAAATTGGGCTCTTTGCAAATCTCCCTCATGAAAGGGTTATTGAAGCAAGGGATGTTAAGGAAAGTGTATATGAAGTTCCTCTTATATTTCATGAGCAGGAACTTGATTCAAAAATTCTTTCTCATTTGAAAATATATGCACCATTACCCGATTTATCTGAATGGGAAAAATTTACTGAAGGAATAATGAATCCAAAAAATGAGGTAAATATTGCAATATGTGGGAAATATACAAATTTAAAGGATTCTTATAAAAGTATAATTGAGGCATTTGTTCATGCAGGATATGAAAATGATGCAAGGGTTAATTTAAAATTTATTGATAGCGAAAAAATTGAAGAAGATGAAAATATTTCTGAAGCCTTAAAGGATGTTCATGGAATACTCATTCCAGGAGGTTTTGGAAAAAGGGGAACTCTTGGTAAAATAAAAGTTATAAGTTATGCAAGGGAAAGAAAAATTCCATTTTTTGGAATATGCCTTGGAATGCAACTTGCAGTTATAGAATTTGCAAGAAATGTATGTAATATAAATATGGCAAATTCAGAAGAATTTGAACCTGACACACCACATCCTGTTATAAAAATATTGAATGGTAAAGAAGGAATAAAATATTATGGAGGAACTTTAAGAAGAGGAAGTTATCCATGTGTTATAAAAAAGGGAACACTTGCCTATTCAATTTATAAAAAAGAATTAATTTATGAAAGACATAGACACAGATATGAATTCAATCCTGAATATAGGGAAATTTTTGAAAAAAAGGGACTCGTAATAAGTGGTGAATCACCTGATGGATATTTGGTTGAAATAATTGAATTAAAGGAACATCCATTCTTTATAGGTGTTCAATTCCATCCTGAATTTTTATCAAGACCTTTAAAGGCACATCCAATTTTTAGGGAATTTGTAAAAAGTGCCTTAAAATATAAAAAAGATGTATCCTGAACTTTTAAGAATAGGCAATTTTGTGATATCTTCTTATGGTGTAGTTGTTGCAATTGCTTTTTTAACAGCAACAATTCTTGGAGAAATTGAATGGAAAAGAAAAAAAATGGATATAAGGGATTTTAACAATATTTTCATAATATCTCTTATATCTGCAATAATAGGTGCTAAACTTATGTTTGTTTTTGAAAATTATTCTATTAAGGAAATAATTAGACAACCTTTTGAAATAATTTTCTCAAGAGCAGGTTTTACCTTTTATGGTGGATTTCTTGGAGCAATTTTTTTTGTAATAATATATTCAAAAATTAAAAAAATTAGTATTTTAAAAATTGGTGATACTTTATCACCTTCGCTTGCAATTGGTTATTCAATTGGAAGAATCGGATGCTTTCTTGTAGGTGATGATTATGGAAAACCAACAAATTCCTTTCTTGGAATTGCATTTCCAAAAGGGTCTCCCCCTACATATGCTAAATTTTTAAGAGAAAATTTTGGAGATATTATAAAAATTCCTGAAGAAATTCCAGATGATGCTCTTTTAAAGGTATGGCCAACACAGATTTTTGAAACAATATCAATGTTCTTTGTATTTTTAATCCTTTTTAAATTAAGAGATAAATTGAGAAATGGAAAATTGTTTGGTCTTTATCTTTTATTATCAGGAATTGAAAGATTTCTAATTGAGTTTTTAAGGATGACAACAAGAAGTTTTATAAAACCTTTAAGTATAGCACAGATAATAGCAATATTTATAATAATTACAGGAATTATAATAATATGGAGGAAATCAAAAGAATAATTTTATTTACAGGTAAAGGGGGGGTTGGGAAAACAACAATTGCATCAGCAACTGCCTGTTTACTTTCTGAAAACAATTTAAAAACACTTGTAATTTCAATAGATCCTGCCCATTCTTTAAGTGATGTTTTTGAAAAAGAACTTTCACCTGAACCAATAAAAATTAAAAAGAATTTATATGCACAGGAAATTGATGTTTATTATTCAATTCAAAAACATTGGAATGCATTAAAAAAATATTTAAAAGCAGTATTTGAATGGAGAGGACTTGATGAAATAATAGCAGAAGAAATGGCAGTATTACCAGGAATGGAAGAAATTGCTGGATTTTTATGGGTTGATTATCACTATAAAAATGGAGAATATGATGTCATAATACTTGATTCAGCACCAACAGGAGAAACATTAAAGTTTTTATCAATTCCAGAAATTACTGAATGGTGGTTTAGAAGAATATTCCCAATTCAAAAGAAAATAGTTACTACTATAAAACCTGCCTTAAAAAAATTAACTGATTTTCCCCTCCCAGAAGAAAAAACTTATGATGATGTTCAAAGGTTATTTGATTCCCTTTATTCATTGCATAAAATAATGCAGGATAGTAATGTTTCAAGCATTAGAATTGTTACAAATCCTGAAAAAGTTGTTTTAAAGGAAACTCAAAGAGCATTTACATACCTTCATCTTTTTGGTTATCCAGTTGATGCTGTAATAATAAATAGAATTATGAAGGATAAAAATTTTGAAGATTTAATGAAGGTTCAGGAAGAATATGTTAAAAAACTTTCGGATTTCTTTGAACCAATTCCAATTTTTTATTCATCCTTTTATAAGGAAGAAATAACTGGTTATGAAAAACTTCTAAAATTTGCAAAAGATTTATATAAGGATAAAAATCCAGCGGAAATTTTTTATAAAGATATTCCAATTGAATTTAAAAAGGATGAAAATGGATATAGAATAATTTTAAAAATTAAGGAAGTTAAAAAGGAGAAAATTGATATAATTCAAAATGATGAAGAAATATCAATAACAATTGGAAATTTCAGAAAATACTTATATTTACCAAAAAATTTATCAAATTATAAAGCAAAAAGCGCAAAAATAGAAGAAAATAAATTAATAATTTTTCTTGAAAAGTAAAAAGAAAATTCGTTATAATTTCAATAATTTAAAATGATTTTTGACCTTATAAAAAATATTGAATCTGAAGAAGATAGGATATTAAGGGAAAGTGTGAGGAAGTACGTAAAGGAAAGGATTTCACCAATTGCAAACAAAATTGATGAGAAGGATGAATTTCCAAGGGAAATATTTAATGAAATGAGTGAGCTTGGTTTTACAGGAATACTTATTCCTGAAGAATATGGAGGCATTGGAGAAAGTGTTTTGCAAGCAATCATTGTCCTTGAAGAAATAGCAAAAGAAAGTGCATCAATTGCCCTTTCACTTTTAGCACATTCAGTTTTATGTGCTCATCCAATTTTAAGATTTGGAAATAAAGAGCAAAAGGAAAAATATTTACCAAAACTTGCAAAAGGAGAAATAATAGGTGGTCTTGCAATAACAGAACCTGATGCAGGTTCAGATGCAGCAGGTATTAAAACAACTGCAATTTTAAAGGAAGATGGTTTTATAATAAATGGAAGCAAAATTTTTATAACAAATGGGGATATAGCAGATGTTTTAGTATTGTATGCAAAAACATCGCCTGAAAAGGGAAAAGACGGAATTTCAGCATTTATATTTGAAACGAAAACTCCTGGATTTTCTGTAAGTAAAAGATTTGAAAAAATGGGTATGAGAGGTTCACCAACTGCAGGTCTTTATTTTGAAAATTGCTTCTGTCCAAAGGAAAATCTTTTAGGAGAAATAGATAAGGGATTTAATATCCTTGTTAAATGTTTTGAGATTGAAAGAATAACAATTGCTGCAATTTCAACAGGTATAGCAATTTCTGCCCTTAACTGGCAAATAAAGCATTCAAGAGAAAGAAAGCAATTTGGACAGGAAATTGGAAATTTTGAAATGATACAGCAAAAAATTGCTGATAATTCAGCAAATCTTGAAGTTATAAGAACTTATCTTTATTTTTTAGCAAAAAATTATGATTTTAATAAGGATAACAGGATAGAAAGTGCAACAGTTAAACTTTTAGCAGGAGAACTTGGAGTAAAGATTTCACTTGATGCAATACAGATACTTGGTGGATATGGATATACAAAAGAATATCCTGTTGAAAGGTATTTAAGAGACGCAAAATTGATGGACATAGGTGCAGGAACAGCAGAGATAATGAGATATATAATAGCAAATGTTTTATTAAAAAAATATTTAATTTAGGAGGTTCTATGAAAGAAAGGGTTGCAATAATAGGGATTGGATATACACAATTAAAGCCAATTTCACCTGAAGTTTCTTTTAGAGAAATGATATATGAGGCAGCAGTAAAGGCATACAATGATGCAGGAATTGAACCAAAGGATGTTGATACATTTGTGGCAATATCAGAGGATTATTATGAAGGAACTGCAATATTTGATGAATATGTTCCTGACCAAATTGGTGCAGTTTTAAAACCAGTCCATACAATAACACAGGATGCAATTACTGCACTTGCTGCATGTGTTATGCAGATAAAAACAGGTATTTTTAAAATAGCAGTTTTAGAAGGACATTCAAAAGCATCAAACATTGTGTATCCTTCACATATAGATGCATTTGCACTTGACCCAATCCTTGTAAGACCCCTTGGATTTAATCCAATTTTCCTCGCAGGACTTGAAATGCAAAGATTTTTAATTGAAACTGGAAATACTGAATATCATACCTCACTTGTTGTTTTAAAGAATAAAAGGAATGCCCTTAAAAATCCAATTGCTGCATATCCAGGTGAAATCTCTATTGATGATGTGCTTTCATCAAATCCTGTTTCTTTACCTTTAAAGGAACTTGATATATCAAAAAAAGCAGATGGTGCATTTGTTATAGTTCTTGCAAAAGAAAGTATTGCCAAAAAACTTGTGGATAAACCTGTTTATATAGAAGGAATTGGATGGCTACAGGAAACACCAAATATAGAAAGAAGGGATTTTGTAAATGCTATTTATTTACAAGGAGCAGCAAATATGGCTTATAGGGAAGCAGGAATTAAAAATCCTCTTGAAATAGATTTTGCAGAAATTGATGATACATTTTCTTATAAAGAACTTCAACATATTGAAGCACTTGGAATTGCTCGTTTTGGTGAAAGTGGAATAATGCTTGAAGAGGGTTATTTTGATTTTGATGGGGCAATTCCTATAAATGTTTCAGGAGGTTCCTTAGGATGTGGAAATTTACATGATGCAAATTCTTTAAGGGGTATTGTAGAAGCAGTTTTACAATTAAGAAATGAAGCAGGTGAAAGGCAAATTGAAAATGCTGAAATAGGACTTGTTGCTTCATGGAGAGGTATTCCAACTGCATCAGGAGGAGTCGTAATTTTGTCAAATAGAGAATAAAAAGGAGGTAATCATGCAAAAGGTTGCTGTTCTTGGTGCAGGTTTAACAAAATTTTCAAGAAGAGCAAAAGAGACAGGGAAAGAACTTGCCTTTTATGCAGCAAAAATGGCATTAGAGGAAGCAGGGCTTGAAATAGATGATATTGATGCAGTCGTTTGTGTTTCTGCCCCTGATGCCTTTGATGGAGTTCATATGAAAGGTGAATACCTATCAGATGGTTGTGGTGCTTCAAAAAAACCATTTATGAGAAGTTATGTTGGTGGCGGTTCTGGTGTTTTTGGAATAATAAATGGATGGTATCATATAGCATCAGGACATTTTAATACATGTCTTGTTGTTGCAGAAGAAAAAATGTCTTCTTCAATGCCTCATCCACAAGGAATTTTCAATGCAATATATGACCAGTTTTTAGAAAGACCACTTGGAGTAAATCTTTTATGGATATTTTCACTTGAAATGCAAAGATATATGAGTGTTCATAAAATACCACTTGAAACAATTGCACTTGTTGCAGTTAAGAATAAGAAAAATGGACTTGACCACCCATGTGCACAAGAAGGAATACCAGGTAATTACACAGTTGAAGAAATTGTAAATTCGGAAATAATGTGCTGGCCAGTAACACGACTTATGGTATCACCTGTTACAGATGGTGCTGCTGCGATTGTTCTTGCTTCTTATGATTTTGCAAAAAAATTTGGAAAGGATGTAATATGGATTGAAGGTGTTGGATGGTGTCTTGATACATCTTATTGGACAAATAGAGATTTATATTATCCAAGATATGTGGAATATGCAGCAAGAATGGCTTATGAGATGGCAGGGATAAAGGATCCCAAAAAAGAGATACATGTTGTTGAACCTTATGATCCATTTGCCTATAAAGAATTGCACCATCTTGAAGGTCTTTTACTTGCAGAGAAAGGTGAAGCACCAAAACTTTTAGAAAAAGGATTCTGGGATAGAGATACTGAAAATGGAATACCCTCTTCACCTTCAGGGGGACTTTTAGGCGTTGGTAATCCAATTGCAGCAGCAGGTCTTATGAAAGTTATTGAAATTTACTGGCAATTAAAAGGAAAAGCAGGAAAAAGACAGGTAAAAAGAGAAGTAAAAAGGGGTTTAGCACAGGCATGGGGAGATTTAATGCAAGTAGGAACAGTTGTTATTCTTGGAAAATAGGAGGTAAAAATGGAATTCAAGGGAACACCTTTAAAGGATAGAGATATAAAGGAAAAAAAGGTTTTTTATGTTGACTGGCATGTTAAAGCACATTACGCATGGGATTGTGGAATTGCACTTTCATATTTTTTTGAAGGTCTTAAAAATGGTAAAATTTATGGAAGAAGATGTCCAAAATGTAAAAGGGTAATGGTTCCACCAAGAATGTTTTGTGAATTATGTTTTCATCCAACAGATAAATGGATTTTATTAAAAGATACAGGAAGAGTAAATACATTTTCTGTTTCATACTTAAACTGGGATGCATCAAGAAGAGAAAAACCACAAGTTCCTGCTGTTATTGAAATTGATGGTGCTTCAGAAGGAATGGGAATATTACATTTAATTGCACATCCTGAAAAAATTGAATGGGAAAATCTTGAAGAAGTTTTAAAATATATAAAAGTTGGAACAAAGGTTAAGGCAGTATGGAAAGATGAAAAGGAAAGGGAAGGAAAAATAACAGATATAAAATATTTTATACCAATAAAGGAGGGAAAATGATAGAAAAGATTGATAAATTTGATAAAATAAAAATTTTAAAAGGTGAAAAGGTTGGATGGCATAGATATACTTATGGGAATGGAGAAGAAATATTTTTTAAGAATTTGATTGATAAAAAATTTTTTGCATCAAAGTGCAAAAATTGTGGCAAGCTGTTTATTCCAACAAGGATATATTGTGAAGATTGCTTTGAAGAAATAAATGAATTTGTTGAAATTAAAGAACTTCCTTACATTTATTCATATACGCTTTTATTTAAAGACCTTGAAGATAACGATTTAAAAGAGCCAGAAATAGCTATTTTTTTAAAATGGGAAAATGTAGAAGGGGGAATAATTCATAGATTAAAAGAAATAGATTTAGATGAAATTCTAATTGGGAAAAAAGTTGAACCTGTTTTTAAGGAAAAAAGAGAAGGAAACATAAATGACATTTTATATTTTAAAATAAAGAAATAATTTATTTGCTTTTTTATTATTAAATGCTTTAAAATTGAAATTCAAAATAAAGTTTGTTGGGTAAGGTAACGGGAAGCGGGGTGAAATTCCCCCACGGCCCCCGCCGCCGTGATAGGGGTTTCTCCTTTCCAATATGCCACTGGGTAAAAGGGTCCTTTTAAAAGGGCTCTTTACCTGGGAAGGCGGAAAGGAGAAGTATTCCCCTTAAGTCGGAAGACCGACCTTACCCAAAACTTTAAACCTCCGGGGGTAAGGGGTTTAAAGGAATCCTGATTTTTCCCCTCCCTGGAGAATTTCAAAAAGGAGGTATTATGAAAATCTTAATAGCAATAATAATCATCCAAATCGGAGGGATAAGGGATACAATAAAAGAATATATATTTCCAACATATGAGATAACATCAACACCTTATCTTGAAGAAAGTTATAAATCAAAATCCCCAATGACATACATAACTTCGTTACAGATAAATGCATTAAATCCAATATCCTTTGAAAATATTTTCCTTTCACTTCCAGGCTTATTTTTCCTTTCATATGGAAATCAAGGAATGCTTTCAACTTCTCTTTTAAGGAGTTTTTCATCAAAAGAAAGTTATCTTTATATTGATGGTTTTAGATTAAATACAAAAAGGGTTGAATCCTTTAACTTGTCAATTTTACCTCTTATAAATTATGAAAGGATTGAAATTTTAAAAGGTGGAAATAGTGCATTTTTTGGAGAAGGTCCTTCTGGCGGAATAATAAATTTTATAATACCAAGTATAGATAAAAGGTTTGCAAGTTTGAAAACAGAATTTGGCTCGTTTGGATATAATTTACAGGAATTCATTTTCAATCTTTCTTATGAATACAATCTTTTATTTTTATTTTCAAGAACCCATAAAGATGGAAATGACGAGGTAAATTTCAGAGGATTTAAATTAAAAAGGGAAAATTCTGATTTTACAAAAAAGACATTTTTAATAAAACATTCAAAAGAAAATTATGAGCAGATTTTTCTCCTTTCAGAAAATAAATCAGGTATTACAGGTCCCCTTTATAATTTCTTTTTTGATTCAGCATATGTTTCAACTCCAAATGCAAGAGAAAATGATGAAATTATTCTTTATGGAATTGGATTTAATTCAGAAAAATATTATTTCAGAAATCAAATTTTAAGGGATAGAACATATTTTTCAAATCCAGATTTTTCGGATACTTCCTATTATCAAAGTTTATCATTAAGAAGCTGTGGTGGATATAAGATAAATTTATGGAAATCAAAGATTCATATGGGTTATGAAGGTTATAGGGAAGATATAAAAGTTTTTAAAGGAAATACAAAACAAAATAAAGATACGATTTCATCATTTACAATTTCAACCGGTTTTGAAATTCCTGAAAAGGTTGAACCATTTTTATTTTTAAGTAAAGATATTCTTTCAGAAGAAAAATTTTTCCCCGTTAAAGGTGGTTTATCCATTTATATAAATGAAATTTCAAAAATTTCCTTTATATATTCAAAATCCTTAAAAGAGCCAACTTCTTTTGAAAAAATATATTATGAAGAATATCCTGGACTTATAATAAGGGGAAATGAAGATTTAAAACCGGAAAAATCAGAAGGATATGATATTTTATTTAAAATCTTTCCAAAAAATATCCCTTTATATTTCTCAATAAATAATTTCAGAAAAAATTCAAGGGATTTAATTGAATGGATCCATTATTTTAAAGGTGATACTCTTATATATGAGGTAAAGAATTTTTCAAAGGGATATTTAAAAGGTTATGAACTTGAAACAAGAATTGGGAAAAGAAATTTATTTTTAAACATTTTCTATACATATACAGATGCAAAAAATTTAAAGGAAAAAAGAAGAATATATTATATTCCATGGAATTCTTTAAGAACTGAAATAATTTTTGATAATGAAAAATTCTCATCAGGAATTTCTTATTCTTATAATTCAAAAAGATTAACTGACCCAGAAATAAAAGGTGACATCTCAATTTTAAATCTTTCCTTTAAAATTAAAAAAATTTATTTCTTTGACTTAGGATTTTCAATTTATAATCTTTTAAACAAGAATTATGAATTTGCTCCCGGTTATCCAATTGAAGGAAGAAGTTTTAAAATAGGTATTGAAATGAAAAAGGAAGAAACATGGTTTTAATAACTTTAATTTTTTCAATTTTACTTTATGATGACCTTGGGGAAAAAGTAGAAATAAGGTCTCCCCCTAAAAGGGTTATCTCGCTTTCTCCAAATCTAACCGATTTTCTAATATACCTTGATTTAACCGATAAGGTTGTTGGAAAAACATATATTGATAAAATAGATGCAGAAAATTGCTTACTTGAGGGAGGTTTTTTATCAAGAGAAAAAATTTTAAATTTAAAACCTGAAATTGTTTTTGCAAGTGATATAAATTCAACTTTTGATATTGAATGGATGAGAAAAAACAAAATAAATGTTTTTTATATAAAATGTGAGGATTTAGGAGACATAATAAGTGCATTTATAAAATTTGGAAAAATATTTAAAATAGAAGATAAGGCAATTTTAAAATTAAGGGAATTCCTTGAAAAAATCGTTGACGAAAAAAAATTTAAGGGGAATGCATTTGTTATAATTGATTTAAAAGGGGGAATATGGTCAGCAGGAAAAAACACATTCATTGATGAAATCCTTGAAATTTCAGGATTTAAAAATTTTGTTGATTTTTTTGAAGGATATAAAATAATTTCACCTGAAAAAATTGATTTTGAAAAAATAGATTATTTTATGATATCCCATCCGAATCTTTTAAAGGATTTAAAGGAAGAATTTTTTTATAAAAAAATTAAAAATAAAATTTATGTCGTAAAAAATTATGAATACTTTACAAGACCTTCACCTTTTATTTTTAAAGTGATAGAAGAATTAAAAAATATAAAGTGAAAAAGATTTTTATAATTTCAATTTTTGTTTTAATAATTTCAATTTTTATAGGACCTGCAGGAGTTCAAAAGGAAATAATTTTAAATTTAAGAATACCAAGAGTTTTAATGGGATTTTTTGTTGGTGCTTCTCTTTCACTTTCTGGTCTTTCACTTCAAGGAATTTTTAAAAATCCGCTTTTAGAGCCATATTTAATTGGAATATCATCAGGTGGAGCACTTTTTTCCTTTCTTTCCTATTTAATACCTTTTGATTTTATTTTGAAAACACCCTTTTTTTCTTTTTTTGGTTCAATTCTTTCAGTCATACTTGTTCTTTTAATTTCAAGATTTTCAAAATATAATACCTATTCAATTTTACTTGTTGGTATATCAATTTCAATATTATTTTCAAGTATCTTAGCATTCTTAATTTATATTCTGCATTCAGAAAGAATACAAATATTTTTTTATTTATTTGGAAGTTTGTCAAGGTCTTCATGGCTAAAACTTTCAATAACTTTCTTTTTCTTCATTTTTTCCTTCATTTTCTTTTTAATAAAAAATAAGGAACTTGATATAATTTTATTACACGAAGAGGAGGCATTTTCTCTTGGTGTAAATCCACAAAAATTTTATATTGAAATAATATTTTTTTCATCAATTCTTGCTTCAATTACTGTTGCCTTTAACGGAATAATAGGATTTATAGGATTAATTGTCCCTCATATTTCAAGAATTTTAATAGGTGAAAAACATATAAATTCAATTCCATTTTCATCTATTTTAGGTGGGATAGTTTTAGTTTTATGTGATGATTTATCAAGAATTTTAATAAAAGGAATTGAAATTCCAATTGGAATAATAACATCTTTTATTGGTGTCCCATTTTTCATTTATCTTCTTTTTAAAAAATTATGAAAATAATCATTAAAAATTTATTTTTCTCATATAAAAATGGATTTAAAATTGAAAATTTAAATTGTGAAATTGAAAAATTTACTCTCCTTTTAGGACCAAATGGATGTGGGAAAACAACGCTTTTAAAATTAATTCTCGGTATTTTAAAACCAGAAAAGGGGGAAATAATATTTGATGGAAAAAATTTGTTAAAAATTCCTTATAAGGAAAAAGTAAAATTAATATCATTTATACCTCAATTTTATTCTGAAATTAAGGGATTCAATGTATTTGATATGATTATGATGGGAAGATATCCTTATAAAAAAGGAATTATAAAAAAGGAAAGTAAAACTGATTTTGAAAAGGTAAAAGAAGTTATTGAAAAAATATCTTTAAAAAATCTTGTAAAAAGGGATTTTTATTCTCTTTCAGGTGGTGAAAAACAAAAGGTTATAATAGCAAGGGCACTTGCCCAGGAATCAAAAATATTACTTTTAGATGAACCAACTGCTCATTTGGATTTAAAAAATCAATTTGAAATACTAAAAATTTTAAAAGAAATTTCAAATGAAAAAATTATTCTTGGTGTATTTCATGAACCATTTTTATCTTTAAAATTTGCTGACAAACTAATTTTTATGAAAGAAGGAAAAATAGAATATGAAGGTAAACCAGCAATTGAAAAAATTTTTGAATTTTATAATGTAATCCCTTGACATTTTAAAAAAATAATTTTATAATTAAATTCTCAATTTAAAAGGAGGAGAAAATGTGGTGGAGTATTTTAATAATGATATCTATGGAAGAAAACAAAATAATGCCTTCTTTAAAAGAAATCATGCAAAATACCCCAAAAAATGAAAAAATACCAATAATTGTCCATTTAAAAGAAAAACCTGATTTTGAAAAAATTAAAAATTTGAATCCAAAAGAATATGTGGAATATTTAGAAAATTTCTGTGAAAAATCCCAAAAAGATATTATAAAATATTTAAAGAAAAATTTCCCTGAAAAAATCTCTGATTTAAATCCCTACTTTATTTTCAATGGATTTTATTTAAAAGCAACAAACGATGTTATAGAAAAAATTTCTGAAAGAGAAGAAGTTGAATACATAATTGAAGATTTCATAGTTCAAATTGAAAATAAAGAAATTTCTTATGAAATAGAAGCACCTGAATGGAATATTATTAAAGTAAAAGCAGATTCATGCTGGATGGAAGGATTTACAGGAGAAGGAGCTGTAATAGGGCATATGGATACAGGAGTAGATATAACACATCCTGCATTAGAAGGTAAATGGCTTTCTCCTTATTGGTATGACGCAGTCAATAACCAGCCAAATCCTTATGATGACAATGGTCATGGAACCTATACAATGGGAATAATTTTAGGGGGTGATGGATTTGGTCCATTTGAAAAAGATATAGGGGTTGCTCCTGGTGCAAAATTTGTAGCATGCAAATGTTTTAATTCAAGTGGATCTGGATCTTCTTCATGGATACATGCCTGTTTTCAAAAAATTCTTGAATGGAAAGGTCAAGGAGTCCAGATTGTTGCTGCATCAAATTCATGGGGTTCAACTATTACAACTTCAACAGAATTTTGGCAAGATTGTTTAAACTGGAAAAATGCAGGAATAATACCTGTTTTTAAAATTGGTAATACAGGACCGAGTCCTTCTACAACAATAGCACCAGCAAATTTCCCGATTGTTATAGGAGTTGGTGCAACTGATAGTGGCGATAATATTGCATCATTTTCTTCAAGAGGACCTGCACCAAATCAAGCGCCCTGGAATAACACACAATACTGGCCAAGACCTGACT
>Ga0272445_1001060_pt1 | contig 22817 bp, 24 predicted proteins | sample YNPCB0031_FD_194404 | JGI IMG/M metagenome (GOLD analysis project Ga0272445, IMG submission 194404) | Hot spring sediment microbial communities from Yellowstone National Park, WY, United States - YNP-CB-003-1 | ecosystem: Environmental > Aquatic > Thermal springs > Hot (42-90C) > Sediment... | reverse complement strand
TGCAGATTTTGTTGGAAGAGGAGAACTTGCTGAAAGACAGCAGAAGTTAAACAAACATTTACATCAGTTGCAAAGAATTGCAGACGCTTTTAACTTAGCGATATATGTAACAAACCAAGTTATGGCTGATCCTTCTGTCCTCTTTGGCGATCCAACAAAAGCAGTTGGTGGGCATGTGTTAAGCCATATGTCTTATTTAAGGCTTTACTTAAGAAGAGGGAGAGAAGGAACAAGAGTTGCAAGGGTGGTAGATGCACCAGATTTACCTGAAGGAGAAGCAGTTTTCAAAATTACAGAAGATGGGATTGCAGACGTCTAGTTGTTAGTTTATGAGGATCTTGTACAAAGGTGCAGAAAGCTTAATATATTTGGATAGATTTGAGGGCGAGACTGTAATAGTCAAGGAAAGGCTCAAAAAATCTTACAGGATAGAACAAATAGATGAGAAGCTGAGGAAATACAGAACAAGAATGGAAGTAAAGCTTTTGACAGAAGCTAGGAAAGTTGGAGTTTGTACTCCTAGGATTGTTTTTGTTAATGAAAAGGAAGGCAAAATATACATGGAATATATAGACGGGATAAGGGTAAAAGAACTCTTAGAGACAGGGGAAAAGGAAGTTGTTAAGAAGGTATGCTTAAAAATTGGGAGTTACGTTGGAAAACTTCATTCAGCAGGTATAATTCACGGTGATTTAACTACTTCAAACATGATACTAAAAGATGATAAGCTTTACTTTATAGATTTTGGACTTGGAGAATTTTCTAGTAGGATAGAAGACCAAGGTGTAGATTTGAACTTATTGCAAGAAGCTCTAAGAGCTACACATTTCAAGCTTTTAAAATTTTGTTGGTCAAATATAGTTAAAGGTTATAAAAAGGAATATAGGCTTGCTGACAAGGTTTTAGAAAGGGTGGTAGAAATTGAAAAACGTGCTAGGTACATGGTTAGATAAGCTTAAAGGAAAGGATAAGTTTGAAACTATGGAGAATTATTCAATTCTAAGCATATTAATAGGTTCAGCAATTCTTTCTATTGGCTTAGCTCTTACAATCTTTACACCAAAAGGTCTACCTGCAATTCTTGCCATGTTAGGAAGTTTAATTGCATTTATCTCTACAGTTATCCTAATTCTTATCTGGCTAGCAAGGGAAATTTTAGGAGGTTAAAATGGGAGGCCGTAAACCACCTGTTAGAGTAGCTCCAAGATGGTTGAAAGGTCAGAAGTCTAAGGTAGAGGAATTGGTAGTTAAGCTAGCTAAAACATACAGTTCTGCAATGATAGGAACTATTCTTAGAGACACGTACGGAATACCAGATGTAAAAGCTGTTACTGGTAAGAGCATAACACAGATAATGAAAGAGCATAAATTATATCCGGAATTTCCGGAGGATCTGCTAAATCTCTTTAAGCGTGCTGTAAACTTAAGCGAGCACTTGAAAGTACATAAGAAAGATAAGCGTTCAAAGCATGCTTTTGAAAATTTAGAATCGAAAATAAGAAGATTGATTAAATATTACAAGAAGAAGAAAAGAATACCGCAAGACTTCGTTTATGATATAGAAAAAGTAAAGTTGATAGTTCAGAAGTGATAGGCTTGTTCTTGGAAGAAATTTCTAAAATAGCGGAGACTGTTAAGGGTTTAATGAAGGAGAAGGTTGTTAAAATTGTTGCTCAATTTGATGCTGATGGTCTTGCTTCAGCTGCTATATTTTCTAGAATTCTCTTACGAGAAGGATTGAACTTTGAGCTAAGGGTAGTAAAACAGCTAACACCAGAGGAAATAGAAAAATTAAGGTCAGATAAAGAAAAGTTCCTAGTTTTCTTGGACTGTGGAAGTGGACAATTAGATAAACTTAAAGAATTGATAGAAAGCACGAAGATCCTTGTTATAGACCATCATTCACCAGTAGAATATAAACATCAAAATCTTTTCCACATAAATCCCCTCCTTTTTGGAGAAGACGAATTATCAGCTTCTCTAGTTACTTATCTCTTTGCTAAGTTTTTCAACAAAAGAAATACAGATCTAGTTGATCTTGCAATAATAGGTGCTGTTGGTGATGCACAAGATGAAGATAGGGGGTTTACAGAAAAGCTGAAAAAGATAATTCCTGAAGAAGAACTCTTAGCTAAAGTTTCTATAACAAAAGGAATAAGAATTTATGGTCGAGCTACAAGACCAATTTTCAGATCTCTTGCCTATACTTTTGACCCATTCATACCAGGTATATCTGGTTCAGAATCTAATGCAATACAATTTTTATCAGATTTGGGAATTCCACTGAAAGAAGGAGAAAGGTGGAGAACTCTAAACGATCTTACAATTGAAGAGCAGAGAAAACTGGCTTCAGCAATAGTATTAGAATACTTGAATTTAGCAAGTGATGTAGAGGCAATTTTTGGCGATGTCTTCACACTTTTAGGATATCCTCCAGATTTCCAGGATGTGAGGGAGTTTTCTACCGTGATAAATGCATGCTCAAGGTTAGGAAGTCCAGAAATAGCATTTAGAATTTGTTTAGGGGATTTTTCTGTAATGGAAAAAACAAAAGAAATCTTAGAGGAGTACAGGAAAGTAATAAGCGATGCTTTATTTTCGATTAAAGGAAACTTCCACATTCAAAAAGAGAATGCTAATTTTTTTGTGGTAGGAAAGAATGTAAGGGATACGCTTATAGGTACGATAATATCTATTGCTCTTCGCTCCAATCTTGTGGAAAAGGAGAAACCTGTTTTTGGTCTTGCAGATTTTGATGAAAAAACAGTAAAAGTTTCTGCAAGAGCTTTTAAGGATTTAGGTATAGACTTATCTCAAATTTTAAACAAAGCAGCAAGTATGGTTGGTGGGTGGGGTGGAGGGCATAAATATGCAGCAGGTGCATTTATACCAAAAGGAAAAGAAGAAGAATTTATTAACATAGTAAATAATTTGCTTAGTGAGATGAATGCCGGTAAAGAAAGTTAAAGAATGGGTTAGAGCATTGGCGCCTAAGTTTTTAGGGCAGAAAGAAATAGGTAAGATCTTGGTTACTGAAGAAAAGCATGCAATAGGAAGGAGGATAATAACAAATGCTGTTTTCTTGTTGAACGACTTTAACAAATACTACTTAAATTTTTTCTTTAGAGTTGTTAAGATTGAAGGTGGTGTAGCCTATACAGAGTTTGACGGTTTTGAATGCACTAGAGATTATATTTCACGAATGGTCTTGCACAAAGTAAAAAGGATGGATGTAGTTCAGGATCTTACAACAAAAGATGGTGTTAAGCTTAGAGTAAAAAGCTTAATAGTTGCGTATAAAGGGGTAGGAGAAAAAGCAAGGAAAGTTATGAAAAAGAAAGCTGCTGAAATGATTTCTGAGGCTGTAACAAACTCTGATTTAGGGGAGCTTGTGAATAAAATAATATCGGATGAAATAAAGAACAAGGTCTTTCAAGAGCTGAAAAAAATTTATCCTTTGAGATATTTTGAGATAAGGAAAATAGAAGTACTTAGATAAAAGTCCTACTTATAAAACCTACAAACAAGCTGAAAACTACTAGAACAAGTACAATCAATTCTATTGCTCTCATTAAAACTTTGCTCTTTTTCCCAACTTTTCTATTTAGAATTTCTTCGCAAATTAAACCACCATCTAATGGTCTAAGAGGAAGCATGTTAAAAATTCCTACTCCAGTATTAAACAAGAAAAGCCAGAAGAGAAGGTTTAGCCAAGTTTGAATCGATGAGATAACGAAATCTGGGACAATACCAGAAAAAATCCATTTATATTCATAAACATTAGTCAAGTTTGCAATTCCTATAAAAGGCAAGGTTTCATTTTCTGGTCTTCCAATAAGTTTTATACTGTAAACACCTTTGTCAGTGTAAACAGTTATTTCTTGACCAACACTTGCGTTTTTAAGAAAGGCATCCAAATCGCTTATACTTTTTATTCTAAAATTGTCTATCTTTTGCAATATTCCGCTTATACTAGCATTGTATGCAGGAGTTCCTGGTATTGTAGAACCAATCTTAACTCCAGTACTTTCTATAAATGCATTAATAACAGCAATGCTACAAAATGCAAGCAAGTAAATAAAGAGAGCAACTATAAAGTTGGAAAAGCTTCCTGCCGCATATGTTCTCAATTTTTCTTCAAAACTAGAACTTTTTAGCCTTTTCGTATCAGGATCTACGAAAGCACCTATTGGTAAAGCGAGAAAAGTTACTATGCCATAATTCTTTATTGGTACTTTTGCCAATCTTATGAATAAGGCATGCATACTTTCATGTACTGTAAGAACGATGAATATGCTAACTAGCCAATACCAGAATGGAACAGAAATTATGGGGGCTGGATATCTAAATGCACCTGCTGTCGGCAATACAATCCCAAGGGAAGGTTTTAACCTTATAACACTATAAAGCAAAAATCCAATTCCGATAAAGCTTGCCATTAAACAAATTACAATAGCAGCATCTCCAACATTCTTTAAGAATTTTTCTCCTTTCTTAACAATCTTGTCCAGAATCTTTACTCCACGTTTCCACCTTCTTAATATGATCCCATACTGAAACTGAATGTTCTTCCTGTCCAAGATTATTAGAATGCTAACAATTAAAAAGAAAGCAAAAGTAGTTATAACTTCTAGGTCAATCATAAATCAAATTTATTTTTCATCATTTAATACTTGTAAATCTATACAAACTTTCCACTTCCTTGGTGCATAAGGCAATACAAGCCTTTTCCCAATTATCTTGTAAGCTTTAACAAACTTCTCTATAATTTTCATACCTTTTACATAAGGATCTTCTTCTAATCCCCAGCTGTAAAAGTGTATATAGCCTCCTTTTTTCAAACAATAAACTGCTAGTTCTAAAAATTCTTCCCCACCAAGAGGAAGAGGCATTACAATTCTGTCAAAAAAGTTTTTAAAATTTTTGTAAACATCCCTTACATCACCTTCGATTAGAACTATTTTATGTGATAATTTGTTTATTCTTACATTCTCTTCTGCGTACTTATGGGCAATTGGGTTTATTTCTATTCCATATACTTTCTCGACTAATGGTTGAAACTTTGCTATTGCAATACAATACGGCCCAACTCCACTAAACATGACTAAGACCTTTTCTCCAGCCTTAACTTGTTTTGCTATTCTCATTCTTTCAGTTGCTTCCCTAGGTGAGAAGTAAACTTTTTGCGGATCTAACTTGAGAATGTAGCCATTTTCTTTATGCAAGACTTCTGTATTAGGATTTCCAGCCACCAATTCAAATTCTCTCAACCTAAGATCTCCCCTTCTTCCAGAAATTTTTCTAAGCACACTTTTTACATTTTTATTCAGCTTCATTATAGCTTCTGCTATTAGACCTTTTTTCTCTTCCAATTCTTTCGGAATTTCTATAATTGCTACTGCTTTTTCTTTAGAACCAACTATATCAAAGCTACTTTTTACTAATTTAAGTTCTTCTTCGGTAAGCTTATCTTTCAGCAACTCTTTTAGTTTCCTCACACAAATATTATTAGCATGAAGCTAGTCTTTATATCAGATGTTCACTCAAATCTAGAGGCTTTAGAAGCTGTTTTAAGAGAAGTAGAAAAAATTAATCCAAGAGAAGTTTATTGCATTGGCGACTTATGTGGGTATGGTGCAAATCCGGAGGAAGTAATAAACAGGATAAGAAGTTCAAATATACCTTGTTTAATGGGAGATTACGATTTTGCTGTAGCAACTGGTGATACAAGTTTGTTAAATGATGCAATTGAAACAATAGAATGGACTAGAAAACAGTTGAATGAAGAGGCTTTAAGCTTTTTAAGCAATTTAAAGCTAAGAATGCTTGTAACAGTTTCTGGTATAAAAGTTTTCATGGTTCATGCCTCCCCTAAGGATTACCTTCACAATTGTTTGCATGAGGTGAAAGAAGAGATGCTTGAAGAATTAGGGTGCGATGTGCTGGTAGTTGGTCATACTCATATCCCATTTATTAAAAGGTTTGGAGACAAGTTTGTATTAAATGTGGGAAGCGTTGGTCAGCCAAGAGATAAAGATCCGAGAGCCTCTTTTGCAATTTTGGATACAGAAACAAGGAGAGCTGAAATAGTAAGAGTTAAGTATGACGTAGAAAAGGCTTCTAAGAAGATAATAAATGCAGGTCTACCTAAGATTTTAGCAGAAAGGTTGTATAAGGGTGTTTAAATGCTAGTTTTTGTTGGTTTAGGTTTGTGCGATGAAAGAGATTTAACTTTACGTGGAATAGATGCGATAAAAGAGGCAGAAAAAGTTTATGCAGAATTTTATACAAGCAAATGGCTAGGAGATATAAAAGGGCTGGAGAAGATTGTTGGAAAAAGTGTAGAAGTAATAAAAAGAGTTGACTTGGAGGAAAATTCTTTAAGGATCTTAGAAGAAGCAAAGGAGAGAAATGTTGTTATTTTAGTTCCAGGAGATCCGCTAGTTCAAACTACTCACACATCCTTAATTTTAGAAGCTAGGAAAAGAGGGGTGGAGACTAAGGTAATCCATAATTCTTCTATAATTTCTGCTATAGCTGAGACTGGTTTGCATTCGCAAAAATTTGGACCTTATGTTACAATCCCTTTTCCAGAAAAAACAAAGGGATTAATACCAGAAGCATTGGTCAAAACTATAAAAGAAAATAAGGAAAGAGGCTTACATACCCTTTGCTTGCTTGATATAGCAGATAGATGTATGAGTGTTAAAGAAGGGTTAGAAATTCTATTAAAAGCTAAGATTTTAGCAGAAGATTCAGAAGTTGTAGTTTGTTCAAAACTTGGTAGTAGCGATGGTAAAATAATTTATGGGAAAGTGAAAGAATTGATAAAAGAAGAATTCGATGCACCGTCTGTAATAATAATTCTAGGTAGCTTACATTTTACAGAGAAAGAGTTCATTTCCCTCTTTCGCCTTTAGTGGTGATCCAGACTATAAGACCTAACACTGCTATAAGTCCTATTACAACTGCTATTGAGATCATGAGATCTTCGCTTATACCACCACCGATGCCACTTGGAAAGAATATATTGATAGCACCACTTGAAAAGAGAACACCAAAACCTATCAATAAACCTAAGATTATAATTCCGATAAGCCATCCAGGCTTTAGTTTTTCGCTTAGTGTTTCTCCTAGACCTTTTGGCATGAACATGCTGATTATCAAGAGCCCAATGATCACAACCAAAGTTGCTAAAACACCTTGAAAGAAGAATGTTGAAAGCATAACCTCAACATTGACACCAGCCAAAATTGGGTAAGCCCAAACCATAAACGCAGCTACTAGTGCTACTACAGCATTTACAGCTACATTCTCTTCAGGCTTGCCAAATATTTGCGACCTTCTTAGCAAGCCATAAAAAACAGCAGCAGTAAGCATGAAGGGAAATAGAAAGTTGAATGCTCCAATCTTCTGCAAGTTCAATATTACAACTTCAAATGGCGACGTCATTTTGTCATCCTCTGTATGCTTCCTGCAATCATTATAAAAACTACAAAAAGAAAAATACCTACTACAAGTATAATTACATCTCTAGGCGCTGTTGGTTTTCCTGGTTGTGAAGGACCACTAATCCCTAATGTAAGCGCACCAACTAATCCGCTAGATATAAAAATAACTATAGCAATTACTACCATAATCATAAGCATGCTCCTACTCGTAAAGACTTTAGGCAACCATTCGCTTATGTTAGGGTAGAAGAGAGTTGCCATAAGAAGGCCTACGAAAAAAATTATCATGAAAACAGATATTTGCATGAAAAAGGTAGACCAGTAAGGAGCTAAATTAAGGCCTGTTGAAATTGGTATACCAAAAACTGCTATGAAAGATACACAAAGGGCTATTAAACCATTCAGAAAAGTTGATTCACCTAGAATCTTAGATTTTTTAAGCAATCCAAAAACAACAGCAGCAATTATGGCAAAAGGGAAAAAGTATTGATAAAAACCAAATTTTTCCATCAGCTGAGCTGCAATTTCAAAATAATTTGTCATACCAATATAAAATTTGAATTCCAGAAATTTAAGCACTACTTTTGAGTTTATGGACTATATCGCTTAAGGCTCTTACAGACTCTATTAGAGCAGGCAATGCTTCTTTGAAAGCCTTTTCAAGGTTTCCAAGCCTTATACTAAGCTCGTTTATACTTTCTACTATATTTTCAATCTTTTGTATCAGTTGCTGTTGCTCAGCAGGTCTTGCTTTTATTAGTTCATTTAATTGCTCATTTATGCTACTAAGCCTTTTTTCCATCTCTCCATACTTTATAGAAAATTCTTTCAATTTTTCGTCGACTTCAGAAATTCTCGCTTGAATCAATGTATCAATATAATCCTCTATAGGATATTCATAATACTCTTGAGGGAGAGAAGTTTCTGGTACCTCTGGTTTTTCTTCCTTTTTTGGTGGTACTAACTCTTCTAAAGTTGGTAAGCGAGGCTTCTCTTCTTCCGGAGGCTTTGGTGGGCTTACAGTCATTTTTAAAGATTCTGTTAAGGCTTTATCTATTTCTTCAGGCCTGTATCCTTCTTTCCTCAGGATTTCTATTATTTCTGGCTCAGAAAATCCTTTATTAGCAAGCTCTCTTACCCTTTCTGAAGGGGTTGCTTTTGGAATAGCAAAACTTTCTTCTTTCTTCTTCAAGAAAGGTAATGCCATATTTTAATTTATGTTTTTATCAATATTTTAACTTAAGCTCTTTGCTCAAAGTTTCCTTTACATAAGATTCCAATTCTTGTTTGGTAACAAAACTGGAAGTTATCGGGTTTATAAGATCTATGAAACCCTCTATTTGTTTAATATCTGACTTTTTTGCAGTTTTCATCAGCTCTTTATCTATCCTCTGTATTTCATTTTCCAATGCATTCAGCTTTTCTGCCAAGACTGATAGTTTGTTGCTAAACCTTTCAAGAGTTACTTCTAGATTCTTCATTTGTACAAGAACATTTTCTTCTACTCTACTAAAACTTGTTTCTAACTTTTCCATCCTTTGTTCCAAAAATCTTATCCTTCTATTATCTTCATTAGCTCTAATTATCAATTCTCTTAGAACTGCAGCTTCTGTTGGTTTTTCAGCCATCTAATAAAGAATTTGTAAAAGGATAGATAAATTTAAATAGGACATGGTCGATTACGAAGTTGTAGACAATACCCTCAGGATAAACTGCCTTAATTGGGTTATAGCACCTAGTATAGAAGATTCTGCAGCAGCCATGGCAGTAGTGATAGATAGGCTTTTAGAAGCAAAGAATGTTTTGAGAGTAGTTTTGGTCGAGAGAAGAGAAATAGAATATGGTTTTGAAGAAACTAGAATGTTGCAGGAGATAGCAGAAGTCTACAAGAATGCGATAACTTCTGAAAATTTAATGAGGATGGAAAATTTTGGATGTGCTAAACATGCGCCTAAAAGATTTTCTGAGTTTCGATTTTTAGTTTCAGAAGTCCTAAGAAAAGATCCTATAGGAGCTTACGTTAAAATAGGTCTTATGATGAGAAGTGCTGAAAGAGAGTCTAAATCTGCTGGAGACGATTGTTTTAAGACTTATGTCGAAAAGGTTCTTTTACCGCTTAAATCCATGCTAGAAAGAACACAGATGATAAGGAAGGTAAAAGAAAAGCTAAGCCTTTTTAAGTTTGGTGATAGGTCTTTATACAGAACCTTGTTTTATCCAATGATAAGACCAGCTTTTATGCTTACTCGTTTTATCCTTACAGTACCAAGGGAGGCAATACTTCTTGATAAGTATAAGGTTGGCACAACAGATGTAGAAATATATAAGATACCGGGTAAAGTTAAGCATTTTTACTATGTGGTTCCTGAAGAGTTTAGACTTTCTGAGGACATGTATAATTTAATAGAAAGGGCAAGACAATATCTTGCGGCTCATAAGCCAACAGAAGCCGAACTAGCTGATCCAAGAAGGGTACGTGATCTCTTTTTCAACATTTCTAAAGATTTGATAAAAGATTTGGCAAAAATGATGAAAATAGAGTTAAGCGAAGATGAGGCAAACAAACTTGCAAACATCCTTGTAAGATATACAGTAGGTTATGGAGTTTTAGAGCTTCTGTTGGCAGATGAGAAGATCCAGGACATTTATGTAAATTCTCCTATAGGCTATATGCCCATATACATTTACCATTCAGATTTTGAGGAATGTGAAACAAACCTTGTACCAACAAAAGATGAAGGAGAATCTTGGGCAACGAGGTTTAGGCTTTATTCAGGAAGGCCTTTGGATGAAGCAAATCCTGTTCTAGATACAGAAATTATTGTTCCAGGTGGGAGAGCAAGAGTTGCAGCAATTACACGTACACTTTCTCCAGAAGGTCTAGCTTTTGCTTTTCGTAGGCATAGAGAAAAGGCATGGACTTTCCCACTTTTTATAAAAGTTAAGATGTTTAACCCTTTGTATGCTGGACTAATGAGCTTTATTGCAGACGGAGGTAGAGCAGTACTTATAGCAGGTGGAAGGGGTGCTGGTAAAACATCTTTACTTTCTGCATTAATGCTGGAAATAATGAGGAAGTTTAGAATTTTAGTGCAGCAGGACAGTGTTACAGGCGATTGTGAAATACTTGTTAGTAGAAATGGTAAAATTGAAAGGACAACAGTAGGAGAGCTTGTTGATAACCTGTTGCTAAAGTACGGTTACAAGAGAGAAAGCGGAAGAGAGATTTTGGACAAAAATCCAGAAAACATAAAAGTTTTCACTGTCGACAAAAACGGTAAAGTTCGTTTAGCTTTGGTAAGCAAATTCATTCGTCATAAAGTTTCTAAGAATATTTTTGAAATAGAGACAAGAACAGGAAAGAAAATAAGGGTAACAGAAGATCATTCCTTGTTTTCACTCAGCAAAGATGGTAAGTTGCAACCAATAAGTGCTAAGGATGTTAAAGTTGGAAGCTACTTAGTTACTCCAAGAATTCTTCCAGTAGAGAGTGAAAAAGTTGAAAAGTTAAATGTTCTTGAATTTTTAGAAAAGTTGAAAGACGTTTATATAGTAGGACCAGCTATTAGAAGTTTTATACTAGCAAATAAACAATTAGTAAAAGAAATAGCTAAAGAATTAGGGTATACTATTTACAAAACAGACAAATATCCTAAGAGTGCTTTTAGCTATTGGTTGCGCAATTCTATTTTACCTTGCGAAGTTCTAAAAAGGATGCTAGCTAAGGGCTGTAAGATTGATACAAGCCTATTAAAGTTTAAGGTTAAAGGTAATTCTAAACCAATACAGGTAGAAATTACTCTTGACCAAGATTTCCTTTCTTTCATAGGCTTATGGTTAGCTGATGGTTGTTATGCTAAGAATGGGGTAATAGTTTCTGTTGTAGACGAAGATACAAGAGGAATAGTATATAAAATAGGGAAAAGGTTTAGTGTTAAGCCTAGGTTGTGTAGCGACGGCTTTTCATTAATTCTAGGTTCTACTGCTCTGAAGGTTCTTATGAGGGATGTTCTTGAGCTAAACGGTAATGCATACACAAAAAGGATTCCTGGTTGGGTTTTCAAACTCTCTAAAGAACAAATTGCTCATGTTTTGAAAGGGTTGTTCAGTGGTGACGGATATCTAACAAATTATGAAGCAGTAATAACTCTTGCTTCTTTCGGATTAATAAAGGATGTGCAGACAGCATTGTTACTTTTTGGAATAATTTCTAGAGTGAACAGAATGAACAAAAAAGATAAGACATATTCTTGCAGAATTAGCAGCCAAAAATTCTTAAAAACATTTTATGAAAAAATAGGTTTTCTGCAAAAAGAGAGAATGGAAAAATTGGCAAAAATGTGCGAAAGAGTACCAAGCCATGATACTACTGACGTTGTTCCATTGCCTAAAGAAATTAAGGAAGAAATTACCAAGCTTTTACCAAGCTTTAATTATAACGATTATGTAAAGAGAGGACAGAATATAGGCAGAGAAAAATTTGCTCAAGTTCTTGAAAGTTTAGGCCCAAACGATTGTGAGTTAGAAGAACTAAAAAGCCTTGCTAGTTCAGACATATTTTGGGATGAAGTAAGAAGCATTAAGTGTATAGGTAAGATTAATGATTATGTTTATGATTTTTCTGTCCCAGAAACAGAAAATTTTGTTTGTGAGAACATTTTAGCTCATAATACTCTTGAACTTCCTATAGATCAACTTCGTCAGCTTGGCTACAACATTGAAAGCTTAAAGTCACGTTCAGTAATTACACATGTAGAAACTGAACTTTCTCCAGATGAAGCTTTAAGGACTGCATTAAGGCTTGGAGATTCTGTTCTAATAGTTGGTGAGGTAAGAAGTGTAGAAAGCACAGTACTTTTTGAAGCTATGAGAATAGGAGCACTTGCAAATTTGGTAGCTGGTACCATTCACGGAGAATCAGCTTATGGTGTTTTTGATAGAGTTGTTCATGATTTAGGTTTGGCTCCAACTAGCTTTAAGGCTTTAGACCTTCTTACAATTTGCAATATGTTGCGTTCACCAGATGGTCTTCATCGTTTTAGGCGCGTTACAGAAGTTACTGAGATAAGAAAAAAGTGGAAGGAAGATCCTTTGGAGGAAGGGGGTTTTGTTACTCTTATGGAATATTCTGCTAAAGAAGATACTTTGAAACCAACAGACACTTTGCTTAATGGAGAATCAGAAGTTTTGAACGAAATTGCTAAGCGTGTAAGGGAATGGCACGGTGCTTGGGATTTAGTCTGGGAAAATATTTTGCTAAGAGCTAAAATAAAACAGACTATGGTGGATTTTGCTGAAAAGCTGAAAAGACCAGAAATTCTTGAAGCAGAATGGGTAGTTCCAGCAAACGAGATGTTTCATTCAATTTCAGAAGAAGTTTTAAGAGAAGTTGGCTCAGTAGATTCAAAGCTTGTTTATGAAAGATGGCTAAAATGGCTTAAGGATGCGTTAAGATGAGAGAAAGTGCTTACTTAAAATTCTTAGAAGAAGAGTATGCTAGAAGAAAGCTCACTCTTTACGAAAGAATTTGCAATTTTTTTAGCTTTCTCAAAATTCCCTTACCAGAATTCTTGGAAAAGAAGTTTCAAGCTGAAATAGACTTTTGCCATCTAAGAGTAAAACCCATAGGAGTCTTTTTAACATCAATTTTTCTCCCAATCATAATTTGCTTTTTGTTAGGTTTAGCCTTTTTTGTTGCAGGCTTGTTTTCTGGAGCTATGATAGCAATGATAATTGTGCTTGGCATTGTCCTTTTCTATTATCTTTTCTCTTATACTCACTTCCTGAACATAATGTACAGGTCCAAAGCATCTTCTGAAATGGCACTTTGTATCATTTACATGTCCATATCATTAAAAATTACTCAAAGCTTGGAATCTGCGGTTGCTTTTGCTGCTGTAAACTTAACAGGGCCTTTAGGTCTGGATCTTAAAAAGCTTCTCTGGGATTTGTATCTTGGCAACATCTTATCGGTTTCTGAGGGTTTAGACGAGCTTTGTAGGAAATGGAAAAGTGAGAGTGAAGAATTCGTTGATGCAATTACCCTCTTGAAAAATTCAGTAAATGAGCCGCCTGAAAGAGCTAGTAAGAGTGTAGAAGAGGCAGTATCAATAATCTTAGGAGGAACGAAGAATAGAATGAAAGGTTATGCTCTTGCCATGAGAACTCCTTTAAAGATCTTAAATGCTTTTGGAATACTTTTACCATTGTTAGGGATGATCTTCTTTCCTGTTTTAGTAATTTTTACGCCGGAAATAGCAAGACCTGAACTCATTTCATTTTCTTACATGGTTTTACTACCATTTATCCTCTATCTTTTTTTGCGTCAATATTTTTACACAAGGCCCTATTCTTATCATCAAGTTGCGATTAAGGAAACAGAACCTTTTAGAGCTAGAAAGTTGCTTGCTATTACTGGAGTAGGAATTTTGTGCATTTCCTTGATAGCTTATTTTTTACATGAAATTGTAAAGGAGAAGGAATTATTTACACAATCTTTGTTTCTTAATTCTCTTGGAATAGTACTAGCTTTAGGAGGTTTTTTTGCTCTCTATCCTTTATTTTCCATCCTTGGTTTCACTAGAAGAAATAAGGAAGTGGTAGCAGTTGAAAGTGAGCTGCCAGTAGTTCTTTTCCAGCTTAGCATAGTTTCTAGCATAGGAAAGCCTTTTGAGAAAAGTATAGAAGAGTTGCAGCCAAGAATAAGAGAGCTGAAGATAAATAAGTTTTTCCAGAAGATCCTTACAAACATAAAGATGTTTGGGGCTACTTTGGAAGCAGCAATTTTTGACAATAAGATTGGTGCAATAAAAGATTATCCTTCTAGAATAATTAGAGCAGCAATGAGTTTAGTGATAGATATATGCTCACGTGGCATGGCTTTTCTTTCTGAAGCTTTAAAGTCTATGTCAGACTTTCTCAAGGATGCAGATGAAGTAAATAGAGCAGCTGATGAGATTCTTTCAGAAGTTACTTCAGACATGCAAGTTCAGGCATGGGTTTTTGCACCTCTTGCTGCTGGAATAGTAGTTGGATTAATGGCAATGGTAATATACCTTTTTGCATTTTTCGGTCAATCTTTGGAAAAAATAGGCTACTTCTTTAATCAAACAGGTGCTGGTCCTTCAGGCTTGGCAGCATTTAGCTTTTTGCTACATGCAGGGAAGCAAATACCATTTCCCTTTTTTCAAATAATAGTTGGAACTTACATGGTTGAGGTAGTCTACATGATTGCAAGCTTTTTAGGCGAACTAACTTATGGGGAAGATGAAGTTAGCAAGCTAATGAATGTAGGAAAGATAATGCTTATTGCTTTAACAATCTATACTATATCTGTATGTGGAATATACTTTGGAATAACAAGTTTTGTAAACCTTTCACAGTTCCAAGGATTAACATGAAAGGAAGGATGACCGGCAGGTTAATGTGGTTAATAATCTTGCTCATTCTTGTACTTTTAGCCATAGCTTTATTTTGGCTTGTTGGCAAGCAAATATTAGAGAGAATACTCTTGAGAGGACCTGGTTGAATGAAAGGAATAGCTGTGGAAACAGTTTTGTATGCAGTAGTCCTAGTTTTGGCTCTAGTGTTGTTAACTATTATTTTCATGAAGGTTATACCTGCTTTTGGCCAGTTTGTCACTTCTGCTACTGCTGGGATAAAGAAGTTTATATGCGACCTCATGCCATGGCCCATTAGAGGGCTTTGTTAGGTTTTTAAGTCAATAAAAAGCAAAAATATTTTTATGGGGAAAGGAGATTTTCACGTTTCTACCATCCTTGCTTTGATAATAGCAGCGATAATCCTAATAGTTTTTGCTCCTATACTAATTAAGTCAGCATATGCTGTTTGGGACAAAATACTTGAGGCACTAGGAATAGTTAAGCCAAGTATGTTGGAAAAGGCGGTTGAATGCTCTTATTATAGATGTACAGAAGGGTGTGTAAAAGCTCAAGAATATTGTAAGGATTTTTATTTAAGTGCATGTACACTTCCAGTGGCTAATGGGTTTTACGAAGGAGATTTTCAGGTATGTGGATGGAATGCTCTGCAATATCCTGTTGAATTATCTGAGGATGCTCTTAAGGATGATGAAAAAGTATACACTACAGAATCGTTTGACAAGATATTCACTTGCATCTTACCAGCAGAAACTGAAACAGGAATATCATGGGGTCGTGTTGCTGTTGGTACAGCAGCTTTAGGTCTTGCAGGTACGGGTTGTGCTCTTGCCTTAATGGTTGGTGTACTACCTGGTTTAGTTGCCTGTCCAGCATTGTTTACTGTTTCTGCACTAATAAATTGGGCTGTAAGTTACAATCATCTTATAATTGATACTGCGCTTATAAGGTCCTCAAAGACTGGAACATGCACCTATGGCGATGAGACTGCTACGAGTCTAACAGAGTTTAAAGTTAAATCAAGTGGATTTTTTGAGGAGCACTTAAAACCTTCTCCTACTGTTTACATAGCTTCTAGCAAAGATGAAGGAATAGCTAGTAAAAAATATACAACTGTTGTTCTGTCAATGCCAACTTACATAACGATTCTGAGCGATGAGAGAGAGTTTTCTTTCAATTTTACTTCTAGGGACAAATTTTTAAGAGTCAAAACACCAGAAGATGAAGTTGCACTCAAGGTGCCAGAAATAGCCACCGACCATGTTACAGTGGAACTTAAAAATGGTACAGATTATAAGAGTTCTCAACTTTCTTGGACATCGCCTTCCGATTCGATAAGGATAAAAAATAACTATTATTTTTATGTAACATTGTCTAAGATATATACCGATCAAAAGTTAGTTGAACTAAAGCTTAAAGTTTCATCCACTCCTCCGGTTCAACTAATTGCAAAACAACCTACGGATGGTGACCAATGGACAGAAGATCAACAATTCCTACAATATTGGTATGCAAGTGGCGCACCTTTTGATCTTTCTAATGACAAACAAGTTGGCCAAAAGAGCGTGCATACTAAAATACACTTATGGGATATCTATTTCAAGCTTAGAAAGGCAGGCATAAGCTTGAAACCAGCTGAGTACCCGTATATGCATTTCTATTTTAAGACTGACAAGACACCTGTTGAAGGAGCAGGGGTATCTATAAAACTTAAGGGTGTACAATTCTATTGTACTTGGCCGATATATCAAGTAGTGGAGAAAGATAAGTGGGTAGAAGTAAAAATAGACTTGAGTAAAAATCCATGGTCACCTACAAAAGATTATAATACTTGGTACGACTGTAACTCTTTCCAGTATTTTGCCAACGGTGGTGATAATCACTGTTGTGATGAGATAGAAGATATAGTGTTTGGTGGTTTTGATGGTAATGTGTGGATAGATGGTCTGTATTTCTTTAAGTAAAAAGAGTAAAATTTATATATGAAAGCTTTTGCTACAGACGCAATTTTCGTAATAATCGTCATCGGTTTGATGATAGGTGCAGCGCTATTGCTTTATTGGAAATGGGTCTCGCTGCAACCAGGTATAGCAAATGAGGTAAACTGCAGAATTAAACTTCAAAGCTATTGTAACGAGCTTTTAGCTGGTAAAAAACCTTCTTGGAACGACTTAGAACCCAAAACAGGATGTGAAAAGTTTGACATATACGAGCCTACTAAGCAGCAGTGTGAAAGCTTGTTCCCAACGTGAAAGAATGAAAGGTTTAACAATCGCAGATACAATAGGCATAATGATTGTAATACTAAGCCTAATTACATTCTTTACACAAATTTTTCCAAAACTTCTTGACATGATAGTCGAACTTTTTTCCAAAACTTCTGCCGAAGCAGTTAGCAGGCAGTTGGCAGCTTTTATAACAGTAAGCGGAACGTCTACCTACAAGATTTTAATAAACTATACACCCTCAAAGGACGTCATCTACAACGTTCAAGGGAGTAACAGACTAGTTAAAGTAGCACCTTCCGGTACTTACTATGGAGAATCTGCTTCTGCCAGTGCACCGTATGCAACACCTCCAGACAACTTTGGTCCTTTTAGGAACGTGAACAATTTTATAATAAAGAAAACCTTTAGCGAGAGTGGTTCTAGCTATGAAGTTAGTGCGGAAAAAGCAGAATAAAGGAGCAATATTTACTATAAGCTCGGTTCTAGAAGCACTCTTTTCTGTAGGAATACTTGGAATAGGATTTTGGTTCTTTTTGACAAAGATAGTAGACATCCATGTAGCAACTCTAACTGCAGACAACGAAAGGCATGCGATGAACTTGGCTAACGTGCTACTTTCTTACGAAGGACTTGTTTACGAGAAGGACGGTAAGCTGCAGAGAGGAGTGTTGGACGTAAGGAAGCTTGATGAGTTTGCTTATGGAGGTAGGTCTCAACAATTAGAGCCCAACAGCAGTCTAGTAAAAGATGCTTTCAGAAATTACAAAAAGATAACCTTTTCCTATCCGAATAGTATAAGCTACATAACTATTACAGACTTAGAAAATTGCACAGAACAAGAAGGTTGTAAAGTATGGGTAGCAACAGCTGTCGGACCAGTTAACTTTGATGAAAATTTCGTTAAAAAATTTATAGATTGTTTGGTAGAGCATTTAGAACTAACAAGTGTTCAGGCATGGTCAAGAAGGCTTGAAGGTTGTGCTGTAGGTGCTGGTTTTGGTGCATTCATAGGTAGTATCGTTCCTGGAATAGGTACTGGTCTTGGTGCAGCCATAGGTTGTGGAATAGGTTTACTCACTTCCTTCTTTGATCCGCATGATATCGCTACTTGTGGAGTAAATTCTATACCAGAGTCTGTGAAGTACTTTTTCATGTCTAGAAGCTTTGCAGCTGCACAGGGATTACCTGTTCTAATAAGATTGCCAGACGGTACGACTCATGCAGGTAGAATAATGGTAGGTGTGATAGAATGGCGATGAAAGGCTTTTTACCATTAACACTTACGCTGTTAAGCATAATAGCCACTGCTACGATGATAGCAACAATACTTTTAGTCTCGCTCTTTTTCGAGTACCACCTTCACATAAACCTTAAGTTCGAGTACGATAAGAGTTATTCAGACCTTCTCATGCTCTCCTTTCTTCGTTTGCAGTACAACTCCACTTATCCAGGCTACAAAGTTTTGGCTGAACGTGATGTAAACGGTTTTACACAAGAGATGAAAGACTTTCTAAAGAAAAAGGTAGAGCTTTTGGGCGATGTAGAGTGTTTCAGGATAGCTAACAGTTCTATGATTATTTTCAGCACTAGCTGCAGTTCAGGCGAGCCGTACGAGTATACAGGAGGAGCGTTTATCTTCAAGCCTTATAATCCAGATAGCTTGGTAGAAGAATTCACGCTAACTTACAACAAGGTGAAAAGATGAAAGGTATAGGACCAGTTGCAATAGCACTTGTTGTAGCGTTTTTCCTTGTAGGCTTAGTAGGTTTAATAGGTCATACCATGTTTGGGGCAACTGTTGAGAGGAGCATATCTGCGCAAGAGATAGAAGTGATAAGAGCGGTAAACAAGCTTGAAATGGTTAAAATAGGCTTACCTTATGCTTTAGAATATTCTTTCCAGCAAGCATTTTATGACGTTTCGAAGAACGGAGGCTATTATTCTATTCCAGTAGATATACCTACTTATAACAATCTTCCTGTATGGAGGAAGTATGATAAAACTTATCAGCCAGATTATGTAGCTAATACCATACAAGCAACTCTAAACAACTTGAATAAATATGTAAGTCAAGTCAAGACTCTTAACATTCCTCACTATACAGGAGTAGATATTCTATGCGGAGGTGGCATTCTATATCAATATGAGTTCAACCCTCCAGAAACTTGTTATTATAGTAGACTTACTCTTCGTGGAGAAAGAATAGGTGACATAGCATATAGCGATGAATGTGGTCCTTACGGATTTTGTGGATTAATGAGAGGGGGTTGCTCATTTTATTCTCCTGCATGTTTTGGTAAAAAATCTGATACAGTTCAGTACAATGTAGGTTGGTGTTATGATGAATATTATCTTAGTGGCGACAGTGAATCTTATAAGGTAACTGCTGCAGAAGTGAACAACCGTGCTTACATATGGGCTTCCGGCGAACCTTACAGTGATGCTTCTTGGGCAATAGAATGTTGTTTTCCAGGAACAGGTGCTGAAGGATGCAATTCAGACAGTACCGAAGGTCAAAGGTTTCATGCAAATAACGTTTTTAGCCTTGCTAACAAGGACAAAATAGATTTGGATGGGGCGTCTAGTGAAGATGTTGTCAAAAAGTTTAATTTGGCATGGTGTGGGAACAAAGATAGGAACTGCTTACTCTGTCATGTTGATGTGAAGGATGCGAGTAAGACAAAATGGTATGTATGCGAAGGATCTTGGGTACCTGAAAAGTATGGTGTAGCTGTTGTTAAAGCTGGTGAAAGGGTAGGTTCTTTTGAATGCGGGTATGATGGGCAGTGGATACAGCCTACAAATGTTTTCTGTCCAGTTGATACAGTAACATTAAAGGCTACTAGTAGTGGATTAATCTCGATAGAATCAGAACTTTATAAAGCTTATGAAAACCCAAACACATCCCAAGTAGTCAAGAGCAATTTATTTAACGTGTTTAGAATAGCTAGAGAGAGATTTGTAGAAGAAGATACAATTAAAAGCACTATAGAAAACGTTATATCTACAAACGAATTTACTTGTGAGTCAGACAATTCGACTGTAAGGAGTAGGGTATCATCAGCTATAACTTCTAGATTTAGCGATGGAAATGTTTATGTCCAAATAACACCAGTAAGGGTTGCAATAAAGCCTGATTGCAACTCAACAGTAGCAGTAGCAGTAGAAGTTAAAATAAAAGATAATCTTCCTTACTTAGTTTATGATGGAACAACAGCATATAGAAACCCTGAGCTAAGGTTTTATGTTATTAGTAGTAATGATTATTCTTTTCAGCCAATTTAAAATTAATTAACATTTAAATATTAACATTTAAATAAAGAAAAAAACAAATAATTTTTATGAAGTTTGGTTCAAAAGGATTGGATGCCCCTACTATCATAGGAATAATTGTTGCCATAATAGTTGCTATTGTAATTATATACATTCTTTGGTCAAGAGGGATGCTACCTTTTGCACCTGCAGCTGACAGAAACTTATGCTTGTCAGAAATTTTAGATGCATGTGCAGGGACTAAGGATTTAAGCAAGGTGAATCAAGCATGCACAAGCTTTACGGATATAGCCAAACCTTTTACGGGAAACAAACCAACTACACCACAAGAAGCTTGTTGGGCATGTATAAAAGGGATACCAGGTTTAGATGATCCAAATGGTTGTAATAAGGGGGGCTCTTATTTTCAGAGTTGTTGTGACTATATACGTGGATTAAGGGGTTAGACAGGTAATTAGTGAAGTTGATGTAAGCAGAAATGGTATAAAATAGGATTTTTTTACAACTTTGTTATTTCTATATGTTGAGTACTAGAAACTTCGTATGTGTATTCTAGTTTAACATCAAGAAGTACACTCGTCTTATAATCAGATGGTTTTGGTAAGGTAAAGTCACATATAACGTCTGTACTTCCAACAAACTTTAGGTCAATAGTTTCACCGTTTTTGCAGTATGTATCGCCAATCTTTATGGTAGCTTTTACTTTATTATCTATAACCCTTCCACTTCCAGCATTTTCTATAGAAAGTATGAGCTTATCAGAGGTATGTGTGGTTGTATAGTAGAAAGGACCGTTGTCGTTTATCGATATCTTCAAAGGTGCTTTCGAACCATCAAAGGATAGAATTCCAGCAGAAGATTGAGCTTCGTTCATAAGCTTTTCATCAGTCTTCAGCTTGTCTAAATCATAAATTTGTACATCACCAGCAGCCCAAGTTAGATAATCATACTTTAATGTAATTTTTACATCACCACTTCTTGTACCAGCTGTAAGACTCCAACTCTGATAGGACGGGATTGGTTTTCCTTTTATTGGTTTTTCTATATCTCCAAGAGGTATTGGATTTTCATTATCTATTGTGATATCACCACTTATTCTTGTAGCTTGAATAAAGGCATTTTTAGCAACTTCTGAACCATGGTTTTCGATTTTTGCAGTTAAAGTAGCAACAGAATTTTCGTACACAACAGAAGGTGTAACATTAGATACGAGAATGACTTCACTTACTTGGGTAGCTTTTACTCCTTTGGTGGTTGTTGTTCCTCCTCCACCACCGCCACCAGAAGACAAACTAATACAACCTGTCAATCCTGCAAGTGAGAATAATAAAATACAAATGAAAATCCAAGCTACTTTCATGTTAATTGTTTTCTTTTCATCATTTAAATAATTATCCACAGGCAGAAGTATAGTAAGGTTTTATATAAGCAGAAGAAAACGTGTCTGTGCTTATATAATCCATTTCTATTAAAATCTGAGTGAACTTTAGTGCCCGCTCTATCTTTGCCGATTCTGTTTGATTACCTGAGAGTATACTGCATAAACCACTACTCTCTATGTAAGTATAGACATCACACCAATCCTTTGCCCAAATTCCTATAGTTTCTTCTTTTGTTATACCTTTACAATAATCTTCTATTACAGTTTTGTTCAAGCTACAGTACTCTATTATTCTATCGAGCGTAACGTTTGAAATGACTAGAGTTTCGCCAGTAGCCATTTTTGTCACACTTAATTCGACAAAAGGAGGAGTGAAGTAGCAAATTTCTCCGCTAAATTCATTTTTGCGTTTGCTGTTAACTTGTTCTACGAGTTCTTTACCATCGCATGCTGTCAATTTTTTAATTCCTATGGTTTCATTGAACATTAGCCCATGTGTATAATCTATGGTGGTTACAGTAGTTGTTATTGGTGTAATGTTAAAACTATTTATAGTAAGATCACTACTGTAAGCTTTAAAGTCAACAAAAAGACTTATATTGTTTACAAATTCTTTGTACCACCTTGAGATGTAAGGATTTGGTATGAAATTTGCTTTCATGCTTATAGGTCCCTGAACAAGTTCAGGATATTTGATTACTTCACCTTGATAGGTGTCAAAATAATAAAGAGAAGCATTACCTTTGAAGAAGCCAGTATGTGTTAAGTTCATTTTTATATAAACCGGTTTCCCGCTACAAGTTTCATTAACCCAATTAGTGCATTTGCAAACGAAATTTGCTACAGGTATGCAAATTCCATTATTTGGGCAAGGCACATCAAAGGCACATTCACTCTTTACTCCTGTTTCTTTTTCAGTTGCTTCTAGAATTGCTTGTGGCCACAAACAGGAGTTATGTTGTGGAGGGGAAATCTTATCCTTATCAAAAGTGAGTAGATACTCTCGCATTTCTCCAGGATCGAAATGACTTTTTTGTAGCGTATAGCCTGGAAGGATAAACTCAATATTATTAGCAGTTGTTAC
>Ga0272445_1001059_pt1 | contig 22827 bp, 35 predicted proteins | sample YNPCB0031_FD_194404 | JGI IMG/M metagenome (GOLD analysis project Ga0272445, IMG submission 194404) | Hot spring sediment microbial communities from Yellowstone National Park, WY, United States - YNP-CB-003-1 | ecosystem: Environmental > Aquatic > Thermal springs > Hot (42-90C) > Sediment... | reverse complement strand
TAAAGCCCAACGCAGTGGCGTTTTTAATATATAGTTCTCTCTTGTCGCTGGGGATCACTTGTTCGTTGAACTCCACGACGATTTCCTCACCGTATTTATTAATCGATATTGGTGTTAACTTAACAGTGCTACTCTGTAATCTTAGAGAATACTCTTTCCTCCAGTCAACAGTGTAGTTTTCGAGGTGGTGGGTAATTCTATTCTTCGCTGTTGCCGGTGTGAGCCATCTCCATAAACCATACTTTACCCATTCACGTGGCTGGCCTAGTCTTACACGCCACTTCTCTAGTACACTATCCCACTTCTCCCATAGCTCGGGGTATATTCTCTTAACCTCACTATACTCAGCTAGTGCACATGAGGGACATAGATAGCATCCTAGTCTATCAAACCCCTCTTCATATAGCTTATTGTATGGTAGCTTGTACCTATAAATGTAGAGCCATGTAGTGAGCTGGCTCCAGTACTGTATTGGCGTTGTACTAACCATGTGGGGTATCCACTTATTCCTCCACACAAGTGGGCTTTTAGCCCGATCAAGTGATTCATAAGCCCTTTGACCAACAATATTCAATGCTCCACCCGGCCACTTAGTCTTCGTTAACCTAGCAATTGGAACTAACTTAGCGACTTTACAGCACCAACGATAGTCTTTTCCAGGAGGCCCAAAGACTTCGACAGCTCTCCAGAAGATATCTCCAGCTGTAGCTATGTGTAGTGTAGTACCGTAGTAACTGGCAACTTCCTCTACGTTTCTAAGGGTTTCAGGCATCTCTAAGCCGGTATCATTGAATACTATCTCTAGATCCCCAAGAGCCCTGTGTGTTAGATCTAAGGCTACTAAGCTATCTTTACCCCCTGAGTACGAAACAACCGCACTTAATCCACTATACCTTTTCCTAAGTCTATTCAGGTATTTTATGGATTTCTCCTCGAGCTGCGTCAACCCCTCTATATTGTACTTTAATACATCCTCAATTGAGGGATTATTATTACTTGTTTCAACGGGGAGAAACCTCTCGTGGAATACCTTTGAAACAACCGCTCTACTACCTTCAACCGACGCCACTCCTCTTATATTGTTCTTTTCATCAACAACAACTACCTGCCTACTACTAGTGCTAGTACTCGACTCTACCTCCTTACCCGTGTATATTGGCGGCTGTGTTCTCACATAGTCTACCAGTCCCTCGTTGAGTGCTATGTAAGCACCTTGAAATGTAAGTCTAAACCTCCACTTCTCCATGAATGGATCATAGTATAATTGCCCAACCACATTCCCTGAGCTCACAACTTCATACATTATATCCCAGTGTGGAACCTTGTTGAGTAGTGTAAATTTACCCTCAAAAAACCTCTGGTATAACTTTACGCTTCCAAACTCGTATATTATAGCGTTCTTTAGCTTCTCATAGTCCCCTCTAAAAGCAGGCCTTACATCACCTGGCTCACTCAACTTTAAATGGTAGAGTAAATCTATCTCCTCCTGCCTAGGCTTAATTATAGGCGTGTTCCTCCATGGATCCCAATACAACTTAACTTTCCAAGGCCAAGAGTGCTTCAATAAACCACCTTTACACAATACTTTCGGACATCCCCCCTCTTAAAGCATTTATTTACTTTATTGGTGTAAATAATGGACTTAGTTGAGTTTGTCAAGGGACTCATAGGAATAGTAGTTATTATAGCTTGGTTTATATTTCTCTTAGCATGGGTTATAGGCTGGCTCATTAAGGGGCTACCAATACCATTCCTACGCGTTAAGAAGCTAGGGGGTAGGTTTGTTGAAGACGCTATATGGGCAGCCTTCTGGCTCGCCATGGGGACAACAGTATTCGCCATAATAGCGTATATTGTGTCTTCAATCCAGTTACCAATGCCTCAACCCCCCACTATGCCATAATGCTACTTGGTGTTTAAATGGATCTCTTAGAGCTTGCATTCTACTTATCTGTGTTATCCTATGTAACTGGCTTATTATTGAAAGCACTACCATTGCCTTTTCTTCTAGTTAAGAAAATTGGCAGGAGCCTGGTGAGTGATGGATTATTCTCCGCTATACTAGTCTTCTCATATAGAGTGCTCCTTGAATTAATAGACTATATAGGTGGGCTTTTAGGGTCTAACTGGGCAATTTACACAGCTTGGATACTTGATAAAATACAAGCTCTACTAATACTCTTAGTGTTGTTAAAAACCATTGGATTCGCATTGTCGAAAGCGGGATTCAGCTTCTTAGCTGGGGGTTTTCTAAGTCAATTAACAAGTCTTGTCTCAACATCTCTAACTACATTAATAATCTCGACATACATATCAACAATGCTTTATGCTGGTGCACCAGTATTGATAGCACTTGGATTAGTACTTCACGCAGTGCCATTTAGACTAACTCGTAGCGTTGGAGCAACACTCATAGCAATTGTAATTGTATTCTCCATAGGCATACCACTCATGCCGGCGTTCATAAATACCTTTAGCTCCCTCGTGGGTTATGCCGTGATCACGCGTGGTGATGTCTGCACGGGGGAGATAAAGATAATTGACGATGTTGGAAGAGGGTTGGGTTATGCTATTGTAGAGGGGTATGTGAATGGTGAGCTCCAGTATAGATATGTAGTTAGTGGAAATGGAACACTCTACGTTGATAGCCTCTATGGCCTACCATGCGTAGACCACGAAGTAGTAGTAAATATAGCCGACTTGTACTACACTGCTAGTGTCACGCGGGGGGAGAGTAGAAACTGGGATTTAACTCTTGTAGCTACAAATACACTCTCCATAGCGCCAAATCGATTTGTATTATTTACTAGTAGCTACAATCTTGTTAGTTACTCGAGTGATAATAAATGGCTAAACATAACGATGAGTTCTCAAGGTACAAACTTCACACTATACACAGAGCGTGGAGATAGTGTTGAAGTTTATGTAGATGGCTTAATGGTAGAGCCCACTACCACTAACCAGGTTGAATGGTATGGCGTAAACCTCACTACTAGAACATATACTCTAAATGAAGGAGAGCACATGGTGAATATTAGAGTGGACTGGCGTGGATCGAGCTCTCCACAGCCCGATCCCTACCCATACTCCATGAACGTCCTCGGAGTGGACCTCATGAAGCCTGAGACTTTGATATTTATTGTTACTTACTTATTCTTTGAGTTAACAATAATGCCAATAGCGTACATTGCTATCTTGTTTACTATATCCCTAAGCCTCGCGAGACTCCTAGGAGGGGTTTCAATGTCTATAGCGAGATTAGTTATGGTGTAGAGTTATTGAAGTCCCCGACAAAGATCGTTGTTTTAATGCTATTGATCCACGCTATATTTACATTCCTACAAAGCAAAAGCGCGATCTCACTTCTCATCTCCACAGCTCTCGCATTAATACTAGTAATCATGGATAGGGTGAGTAGGGGTCGTGAAGTTAATCCATAAATTCCTGTATTACTTAAAGTCGTTCACCTATGAGGGGTTAATTAACTCCATTAAAAACATAGAAGTAGAGCCCCCAGACCTCGTTGTTTACATAGGGGATAAGAGAGTTGTACTTAGTAGGTTTCTAGTGTGTAGGGAAGTAGAATATAATATATCAGAAGTAGGGGAGGGTGAAGCTAAAACTATTCTCGAATCCTATAAAGCTCTCATAAAGTCGCTTCCCGAGGGGATCCACATTTACTTAGTCAAGGAGAACATTGACTCCTCCAGCTTACTGCGTAAAATAGGAAACGAGATCCTAAACATACAGGCGGATTTAGAGGGTGTAGTGGAGGAGTCTAAGCGCATTAAACTAAATTTAAAGCTTGAAAAACTCAAGAAACTCTACGACCTCCTCGTCGGTGGGAAACCATTTATTAGGGTTACTCTAGTGGTAGTGTATAGAGTTGAGTCAACGAGTAAAGAGATCGCTAAAAGCCTTGCAGACTACTATGAGGTTATATTAACAAGTACTTTTAGAAATACCTATGGATTAGTTCTTGATAGAGCCTCATATGACGACATCGTTCAATTACTCCTAGGCTCTATGGGGATCATTGAAAAGCCTAGAGTAAAGCAACTACAAGTAGAGCTCGACAGAGTCTCCCAACTACAGCCATTAGTAATGGATAAACTTCCAAGACTAGACAAAGCAGTTATTATAGGAATGGAGTTAGAAACTAAACACCCCGTGGAGATTAGTTTAGACGAGTTATATAAGCACTTCGCAATTATAGGTCCAACGGGTAAGGGTAAAACAACGCTTATGGCTTCCATTATTGAGCAAGTTGTCTCTAGTGATCTACAGAGAGTAGTTGCCTTCGACTTCAAGGGAGATCTATCCAAGTACCTACCACGTGGATTGGTGAGAGTAATTACACCAGTGGATGCTCCAATAAGCATACTTGAGAAACCCAGAGATATTGATCGAGCTGACTGGAAGCTAATTGTGGTTGAGGCGTTATCCCATGCGGGTGGATTGCCAAGTGAGTCTGTTCTAAGAGCTCTCAATATATTGGAGAATACCGGGTTAAAGAGTGTTGAGAGCCCCTATGTCGCATCGATTCTAGCACCTTTCAGGGATTTACTGAGTAGTGAGTCTAGAATGGATGTATTATTGGAGGCTTTGAGGAGAGAGAGTATTTTAGTCAATGTTGAAGGCTATGGTGTTGCATATCAGAATGCGTATATAGCCATATGTGCTGGGATTATACGCTACCTCCTATTAAGAAGTATAGAGGAGGCAAATCCATTAATCTTCATAGATGACGCGTGGAGAATACTTGAATTAAGAACTATTAGAGAACTAGTGCGTGAGGGGAGGAGTAGGAGAATAGGGGTAGTTGTTTCAACGCAGAGCCCCAGCGATTTTCCACAGGATCTTGTTGAAAACATACATGCAGCTGTTCTCTTTGGATCTAGAAACCGCGAGTACATATCTAGGTCCATTAATACCTTCAATATACCTGAGCAATTGGCTTTAAATATGCCTAAACTAGGTGTTGGAGAGGGTTTATTCGTGAACACCGCTACTAGGACAATGAAATTAATTAAGACTTTTAATCCTAGTTTCCTAGAGGAGAAAACCCGTGAACCCACGGGTGTAGAGTTAAATAAGCATTGAACTCATTGTAGAATAGAGGTGGTTTTAATGGGTGGTAGGCAGAGGACAACAATATTCATGATCAAAGAAACTGTCAAGAGGGAGAAAGAGGAGTCTTCTAAGACTAGTGGGAGAGAGTCGAAGAAGGCTGGAAAATCAGAGTAGCGTGTAGTTAATGAATGGTGTTTTTAATACCTTTCTCCGCGTCGTGTTACCAACCAGTATTCTCAGTGTAGAGCACCACTTACTATTAAAGTCCATTAGAATACACCAGGTTGCTAGGTGGACATCTATATTTGGTGTGAGCGAGGTTTTATTCTATAGAGAGCCCACTACGAGTATGGATGAATTCGGGGAGCACGAGTTACTGATTAAAGATCACTGGGACTACTTCTTCACACCTCCATATCTACGTAGAAAACTAGTCCCAATTAAGCCTTCATTAAAGTATGTTGGTATGCTCCCGCCAATTAGGCTGGAAGTATTTAATGTTGATAAGAAACCGAGAGAGGGTGAGTTGAGAATAGGCTATGTATATAGAGGGAGAGATGGGTTTTTAGCGTTAATTGGAGATAAAGCCCCCTATGTCGTCGAGAATAATTGCCCTAGGGAAGGCTTAGTTGTAGTTCGAGTGAAGAACGTGGAGAGACACCTCGTTGAGTGCGTTGACACCCCTATATACACTGGACCTAGATTAATATTTACGAGTAGTTTTAGGGAAGCCCTTGAAGAAAGTAGAGCTTCCTCAGATGTAGTTGTAGCGACTGATAGGAATGGTAAAGTAGTAAGTGTGGAGGATGTTGTGGGAATTCGGGGTAAGAGGGTATCTATTTTATTTGGAAGCCCAAAGTATGATTTATTCGAGATAGCAATGCGTGATGGACTAGAACTGAGAGACCACGTGGACTACGTCTGGAATACTGTTCCAGGCCAGAGAGTTGTCTCTATTAGGACAGAGGAGGCGCTCATCATAACACTTGGAGTAATAAATGTTTTTTTAAGGGTTATGTGATTCAATTTAGCTAGTTGAAGTATATAAGGTTATTTAACTAGAGTTAGTTGAGCAATGGGGAGTGCTTATATCTAGTGAGGTATAGAGGGGAGGAGAATGGGTCATAGGAAGAAGGAGGCGCCACGCCATGGAAGCCTAGGAGTGAGGCCTAGAAAGAGAGCTGAGGATCTTACGCCTAGGATTAAATCCTGGCCAGAGAAGAGCTGGTTTGAGCTAATTGCCGAGAGGTATGGCTCTGAAGCGTTGAGTAAGGGGGTTACGCCTAAGCCTACTCTCCTAGCTTACCCTGTATACAAGGCTGGTTTAACGCACGCTGTAGTAATTGAGGATAGACCAAATACACCGTTTACTGGTAAAGAATTGTTTACTCCAATAACAGTGCTGGATGCACCACCAATAGTTGTAATTGGCATTAGGTCTTATGCAAGGAGCTATGAGGGGTCATTGAAAACAACTGGGGAAGTCTGGGCAAACCCTGTTGAGGCTGTTTTAAAGGCAAGTGAACTCTATGTTGGCAATCCTCTCTGGACTATTAATCCAAAAGATGTTGTTAGAAAATACCTTGCTGGTTTACGCAAGGCAAATCACGGCTTGGTTAAGCCTGATCCAAGCGGGGAGTATGGATTTAAATTCGTACCAGAGTTCAAAGAGGAAGACTATAAGAAAGTACTTAGTGGAGACATTGTAGATGTAAGAGCTATTGTGACAACAATTCCTGTTCTATCTGGGATTGGGAAGAAAAAGCCGGAGGTGTTGGAGATAAAAATCCATGGTAGGAGTATAGATGAGAGATTAGACTATGCAAAGAAAATACTTGGCTCTTATCTCACACCAATGGACACATTCCTCGAGGGGCAATTCGTAGACGTTATTGGAGTGACTAAGGGGCATGGATTCCAAGGTGTTATAAAGAGATTTGGGGTTAAGGAGCTGCCAAGGTGGCATAAACATAGGAAGGGTAGTAGGAAGGTTGGTGCTAGAAGCCCTGCTTTCACGTATTCAATGAGTGAGGTTCCACAAGCTGGTCAAATGGGATTCCACAGGAGGACGGAGTATAATAAGAGAATACTCAAAATTGGGCTGAATGGATTCGAGGTTGTTGTTAAAGGAGGTTTTCTAAACTATGGATTGATCTATGGACCATACATCTTAGTGAAGGGGAGTGTGATGGGTCCGGTTAAGAGGCTTCTAGTGCTTAGACACCCTGTGAGGCCTAGTTTAAAGTGGCTTCCACTAACTCCACCTAAATTCACTTATCTAAGCCTTGAGAGTAAGCAAGGTGCGTAATCCATGAGTAGAGTATTAGTGAGTGTAAGAGATCCACATGTAGAGGAGTTAAAGCTAACTTCGCCAATCTACGATGCCCTTGGCAATAAAGTAGGTGAGTTGGAGTTGCCGGATTTATTCTACTACCCGATAAGAAAAGACATTATTAATAGAGCATTTCTCTCAGCTTTCACAGCGATGTTGCAGCCGAAGGGTAGAGACTTGCTTGCAGGTAAGAGGACGACTGCGAAATACTGGGGTGTAGGCTATGGCTTGGCTAGAGTACCACGTTTACCAAATGGTACTGCTAGATTTGTCGTCTCTACTAGGAAGGGGCATATAGCCTTCCCCCCGAGGCCTGATCGGAGGATACATGAAGAAGTGAATAAGTATGAGCGCGTAATAGCAATAGTCTCAGCGCTCGCGGCTACATCTAGAGTGGAGCTTGTAAGGGAAAGAGGGCATGTTTTTAATAGCGATAAATTACCCATAGTAATCGCTGATGAAGCAGAGTACTCGTATAGTAAATCCAGAGAGGTCAGGGGGTTCCTGGAGAAGATTGGGGTTTGGAGCGATATTGAGAGGAGCTATGATAAAACCAGGATTAGGTCTGGGAAGGGTAAAATGAGGGGTAGGAGGTATATTGAGCCCCGAAGCGTACTATTTGTTTTATCTAACTACAATACACCACTCGCCAAAGCCGTTAGAAACTTCCCAGGAGTTGACATAGCTACACCCACTAATCTAAGTATACTACACCTCGCACCTGGCGGTGTTCCAGGTAGATTAATGGTTATTTCTAAGTCCGCTCTAAACGATGTTGTCGAGAAGTATAAGGTGGTTTATATATGAGTGAGGCCGGTAAATCAGCAAAGATCATTATTAGGCCCGTGCAGAGCGAGAAGGCTCTATCAATGATTGATAAGCAAAATACTATTACATTCATTGTAGATATTAATGCAACTAAACACGATATTAAGAGAGCGGTTGAAGACTTATTCAACGTAAAGGTTGAGGAGGTTAGAACTCTCATTACTCCTAGAGGAGAGAAGAAGGCCTATGTAAAGCTCGCTCCCGAGTACAAGGCATCAGAGGTTGCTACAAAGCTTGGATTAATGTAGGGTGGTTTACATGGGTAAGAGGATTATTACTCAGAGGAGGGGTAGGGGGTCGCCGACCTGGAGAACCCCGGATCACATCCACATTGCTCCAGCAAAATACCCACTACTAGATCCTTCTAAAACCTATAAGGGCATAGTTAGAGACCTCATCCACGACCCTGGTAGGTGGGTTCCACTAGCGGAGATCGAGCTAGAGACTGGGCAAGTATTCTATATCCCAGCTGTTGAGGGGCTGTACATAGGTCAAGTAATTGGCATTGGATCTAACGCTGAAATAGCAAATGGCAATATACTGCCAGTTGGAGCTATACCTGAGGGGACACAAATATGTAATATCGAGAAAAACCCCGGTGATGGAGGGAGGTATGCTAGGTCTAGTGGGACATACGCGATAATCCTCAGTAAATCTGGCGATAAAGTAAAAATACAGCTACCAAGTAAAAAAGTGATCGAGGTTTCAAGTAGTGCAAGGGCAACAATTGGAGTCATAGCTGGTGGTGGGAGACTTGAGAAGCCACTACTCAAAGCAGGGGCAGCGTATTATAAGTGGAGGGCTAAGAGTACATGGTGGCCCCGCGTCCGCGGAGTAGCCATGAACCCCGTCTCACATCCACATGGTGGGGGTAGGCATGTTGGTAGACCAACAACAGTATCTAGAACAACGCCTCCAGGGCGTAAAGTAGGGCACATTGCTGCTAGAAAGACTGGTAGAGGTAAGGGGAGTAGGGTTAAGGGGCCATGAATAGGTACACTAAGTTTTTTAAGATGAATTCAAGTCTAAGATGTAGAGGTGTGCTTTTACAAGGGTGTTTGTATTGACGCAGACTAGTAGTCTACCACCACACTTGCAGGACATGCCACCAGAGTGGAGGAAGTTTAGGTATAGAGGTAAGTCTCTCGAGGAACTTCTAGCAATGTCTCTAGATGAATTCGCACAATTACTACCCGCTAGACAGAGGCGTAGTCTCGTACGTGGCTTCACGAAGCCTCAGATTAAGCTACTGGCTAGAGTTAGAGAAGTTCTCAAGAACCCGGATCTCGCCAGGAAAGCCGTGATCAAGACTCATGTGAGAGACATGATCATACTGCCCGAAATGGTTGGATTAACCTTCGCTGTACACAATGGAAAGGAATACGTACAGTTCAAGGTAACACCGGAGATGATTGGGCATAGACTTGGAGAATTCAGTATTCCAACAAAGAAAGTCACTCACGGTGAGCCTGGTTTAAAGGCTTCGAAGAGCAGTAGATTCGTCGCTGTTAAGTAGGTGTTTAACTATGCCTACATGGCACTACTCCGTGAAACTCGTTGATGAATCTAAATTCGCCAAGGCAGTGAGATACGATATACCAGTCTCGATAAAGTATATGCGTGAAATAGCTAGTGCAATTAAAGGAATGAAGCTAGATGAGGCAATAAAGTTCCTCGAGGATGTAGTGAAGCTCAAGCAACCAGTACCCTTCACTAGGTATCATGGGAAAGTGAGTCATAAAAAAGGCCTTGCAGACCGGTTTAAGTGGCCGGCTGGAAGATACCCTGTTAAGGGAGCTAAGTATACACTCGAAGTGCTTAAAAACGTGAGGGCAAACGCTGAGAACAAGGGTTTAGATACATCTAAACTCGTAATATTCCATATTGCTGCACACAAGGGGATTACACTTAAGCGATACATGCCCCGTGCGTTTGGTAGGTCAACGCCTAGATTTAAGAGAATGAGTAATCTCGAGGTAGTTGTGAAAGAGGTTGGATAACATGGTTGGTATTGGCCCAAGAATAAAAGAGTACTTCTTATCCTACGGCATTAAGAAAGTAATGATCGATGAATTCCTAGCAAACTACTTCAAAGACGCTGGATACGCTGACGTTGAGTTGTATAAGACCCCACTAGGGCACAGAGTAGTAATATATGCTGAATACCCTGGTAGGCTAATTGGGCGTGGAGGCATTATATTGAAGAAGATAGCGTCTATACTCCAAGTGAGGTTTGGACTGGAAAACGTAAATATAACTGTTTCTCCAGTAACGGATCCAGACCTCAACGCTAGAGTAGTGGCATTTAGAATTGCGAGAGCTCTTGAAAAAGGCATTCCATTCCGCCGTGTAATGATGTATATGATTAGGAGGGTTATGGAGGCTGGAGCTGTTGGCGTGGAGATAACTATTAGTGGTAAACTACGCGGTGAGAGGGCTACATACGAGAAGCTGAAGGCAGGTAAGATCTACAAGTCTGGTGAACCAGTGGACTATATTATTGATAGAGCTGTGGGTAAGTCGTTGTTAAAGCCAGGTATATTTGGCATCGAGGTATTAATAGTTAAACCAGGCATTAGGCTGCCTGATCAAGTTGAGATCAAGGAGATCCAGCCCGCTGAATTAGAGAAGTTAAAGCAAGAACTAGGTGTTGGCAGTTGAAGCCAGACGAGGTGAGGAAAATGCCTATGGATCAGAGGATCGCGAAACTCGAGGAGCTAAGACTAGAACTAGTAAAGTTAAGGCTTCAAGCTAAAATGGGGTTGCTTAAAGATACAGCTAGAATTAGAAACATTAGGAAGGACATTGCAAGAATCCTCACAATTATTAACCAAGAAGGAAAGAGGACTGCGAAGTGAGCCCAGGGATCAATCCTAGAAATGTACATTACCACGAGATCATTGGTTTGAGAGTCAAGATCCTCCAGTATAGCGATCCAGGATTAGTAGGTGTTGAGGGAGTAGTAGTGGATGAAACTCAAAAAACCCTTTTAATAGAGAAGACGGGAGGGAGGAGAATACGAGTCTTCAAGGCGAATGGAGTATTCCAATTCACTCTACCCAATGGAGAGGAAGTAGTTATAAAGGGCGAAGACATAATTGGGAGACCATGGGATAGATTAAAGAAAGTGCTTACAGCTAGGTGGTGAGTGTATGAGTAAGAGTGCGGGTGTTAGGGACATAGGGATCCCGGGAGTAAAGCCCCCGGAGAAGACTTGTAGTGATCCAAAGTGCCCATGGCATGGACACTTGAAAGTGCGGGGTATTGTTTTAACGGGGGTGGTGGTGAAGAAGAAAATGCATAGAGCTATTGTTGTTAGACACGAGTATCTTCAGTATGTTCCAAAATACATGAGGTATGAGAAGAGGAAGAAGAATATTCACGCTAGGCTACCACCATGTATTGATGTAAATGAAGGCGATGAAGTAGTTATTGGAGAGACACGTCCATTATCGAAAACAATTGCATTCGTCGTGATCGGTGTTGTAAAGCGTGGAAAAGGTGGTGAGTAGTGGGTGCGAAGAGAGCAGTAGCCGGTAAACCTGCTTACTCAAGGAGACGTGTTAACACAGGACTACAAGTAATGTCCAGGGCTAGAGTAGCTGATAATAGTGGGGCAAAGGAAGTTACAATTATAGGCGTACCAGGGTATAGGGGTAGACTTAGAAGGGTTCCCCCAGCCGGTGTTGGAGACCTCGTAGTTGTTAGTGTGAAGAAAGGAACTCCCGAGATGAGGAAGAAGATCTTTAAGGCAATTATCGTTAGGCAGAGGAGGCCGTATAGGAGGCCAGATGGATCCTGGGTTTCATTCGAAGACAACGCTGTTGTTATCTTAACTCCTGAGGGAACTCCCAAGGGTACTGAGATAAGGGGGCCTATAGCTCGTGAAGCCGCTGAGAGGTGGCCTCAAATAGCTAATTTAGCCTCGATCATAGTATAGGGGGTTTCTAGTTATGCCGTTAACGACTTCTTCAAAGCCTTCTGCACAGAGAAAAGCTCTGTATCAAATGCCCCTACACCTTAGGCATAAACTATTCAATGCAATGCTCTCGCCAGAGCTAGTCGAGAAGTATGGAGTTAAGCGACTACCTGTGAGAGTGGGGGATGTTGTTAGGATCATGCGTGGCGACTTCGCTGGACACGAGGGGAAGGTAGTGGAGGTTGACCTTGACCGCGTCAGGATCCATGTTGAGGGGGTTCAAATAAAGAAAGCTGATGGAACGCCTGTTTACTATCCAATACACCCGAGTAAAGTTATGATCGTGAAGCTTGATCTCTCCGATAAATATAGATTGAAGATCATTGAAAGGCGTAAAGCAGTGTCTAAAACAGAGTCTAAGGGAGAGGAGGTGGTGAAGCATGGGTAGAATGGGTGGTAGTAGGCATTTAAAAGCTCTTGCGTCTCCTGAATTCTGGCCTATTCTCAGGAAGGAGTATAAGTGGGTTGTTAAGCCAACACCTGGACCACACGCTATTGAGAGGAGTATTCCGCTCTTAATACTTGTCCGCGATGTCTTAAAGTATGCAAAAACGAGTAGTGAGGCTAGAAGACTAATTGCGGAGGGTAATTTCAAGGTAGATGGGAGAATTAGAAGGAGTTATAAATACCCTATTGGGCCAATGGATATAATTGAGATACCTAAAACCAGTGAATTCTACCGGGTAATCCCAGTCCCTACAAAAGTTCTTGGATTAGTTAAGATAACCCCTGAAGAAGCCGGGGTTAAGCCTTGTAGAATTGAAGATAAGACAACAATTAAGGGAGGTCACATACAGTTAAACCTACACGATGGTAGAAACGTCATTATTAGAGTAGCCGATCCCAAAAACCCCGTTGAAGATACTTATGACACACTTGGAACTATTCTACTATCACTAGAAGACTCGAGGATTATTGACTACATACCGCCGGAGAAGGACATTATAGCCATAGTCATTGGAGGTAGAAACGTTGGTAGAGTTGGTAGAATAGTTGAGATAATCCCCGGTGCCTTGAAGAAGAGGAAGTATATTGTTACACTACAAGATAAATCTGGAAATACATTCCAGACAAGCCTCGAATACGTCTTTCCAATTGGGAGAGATAAACCCATTATCACCCTCCCAGAAGGTGCTTGGTGAAATGCCTGTCATTACCCCGGAGATAGAGGCGGAGTTAGTTAAGAAATGGGAGGAAAACCCAATGCGTGTACCTAGACTTGCCAAGGTTGTTGTTAATGTATCTATAGGGTCAAACTTCGAGAGGTTGAAGAAAATAGCCTCCGTCCTCGAGGAGATCACTGGTCAGAAGCCGTCTTTTAGGAGAGCGAAGAAGACAATCAAAGAGTTTGGTATTAAGAGGGGTGAACCAATAGCGGTGGCAGTCACGTTGAGGAAGGGGAGGGCTTTAGATTTCCTCAAGAAAGCTCTTGATGCTGTTGGATATAGGTTGAAGGCTGGGAGTTTCGATGATGAAGGTAATGTTTGCTTCGGGGTTAAGGAGCACATTCAATTACCAGGCGTGAAGTACGACCCTGAGGTAGGGATCTTCGGCATGGATGTATGTATATCTATAGAGAGGCCTGGATACAGAGTTATGAGGAGGCGTAGATGCCGCTCCACCATACCGCGAAGACATAGAGTTAGCAGGATTGAGGCAATGGTATTACTTAAAAAACTCTTTGGTGTTGAAATAGTTGAGTCTTAAGGGTGACTGCTTATGGGTAAGTACAAGCCTCCAAAAATAGAGAAGTATGGGCGTGGAGCCCAGGTGTGCAGGAGGTGTGGCTCTAGAGACGCTGTTATTCAAGCTTATGGACTATATCTTTGTAGACAGTGCTTCCGCGAAGTAGCCTACATGATGGGCTTTAAAAAGTATAGTTAGAGGGGTGTACTAGATGGTTACAATGGATCCACTTGCAAACACTCTTTCAGCTATATACAACGCTGAAGTAAGGTCTAAGAAGGAGGTTGTAACGTGGCCTGCATCCAAGTTAATACTCAATGTACTCAAAGTCCTCCAGAAGGAGGGGTATATTGGTGAATTCGAGTACATTGATGACGGTAGATGGGGGAAAGTCAGGATTCAGCTACTGGGTAGAATAAACAAGATTGGTGTAATCAAGCCTAGGTATAGTGTTAAATACAAGGACCTGGTGAATCCACCATACTGGCTTAGGAAATTCATGCCTGCCTACAACATTGGAATACTCATAGTATCCACTCCATATGGTGTTCTCTCCCATAAGGAGGCAATTGAGAGGAAGTTTGGAGGAGTGTTAATTGCCTACTGCTACTAGTGGTGGGAGCTATGGCTAAGTTAATACATGTATTTGAATCAATTCCAATACCCGATGGCGTGACTGTAGAGGTGAGTGGACTACAGGTTAGAGTGAGGGGGCCTAAAGGCGAGTTAGTAAGGGATTTTAGCCATGTAAGAGGTGTAATGATAAGAATCGAGGGAAGCAGTGTCGTTGTAGAGGCGTATAGAGCAGATAGAAAATTGAAAGCTCTCGTGGGTACTGTCGCTGCCCATATAAAGAACATGATAACCGGTGTTACAAAGGGTTATAGGTATAAATTGAAGATCATTTACTCCCACTTCCCAGTAACCGTTGTTGTTGATGAAAAGAATAAAATAGTGAGGATTAAGAACTTCCTAGGCGAGAAAGCAGATAGAGTTGCTAAAATACATGGTAATGTGAGGGTTAGGGTTGAGGGACAAGATGTTATTGTAGAAGGCATTGACGTCGAGGAAGTTGGGTTAACAGCAGCCTCGATTGAGAGAGCTACTAGAATCAGGGATTTAGATAGGAGAGTATTCATGGACGGTATATACCTCTATGAGAGGGGTGTTGCAGAGTGAGCATGGGCAGCCGCGGAGAAGACTTAGATTACTATCTTGAGTTGAGAAGGAAGATGAAGGAGAAGAAGCCGGAGTTTCTACGGCATTTATGGTGGAAGAAGGCAAAGTTCAAAAATGAACCCAAGTGGAGGAAGCCTAAGGGCATTGATAATAAAATGAGGCTTCAGCTCAAGGGATATCCACCAGTAGTTAAAGTGGGATACCGGGGGCCAGTAGTTGTAAGGGGGCTTCACCCACAGGGATTAATCCCCGTGGTGGTAAATACTGCACTTGAACTAGAAAAATATGATCCAGGCAAGCACATAGTATATATTGGTAGCAGTGTTGGCTTGAAAAAAGCCATTGAAATATATAAGGCCGCTATTTCCCAGGGATTCAGAGTCGCTAATCCACCTAGAGTTACTTCGTGAGGGTGTGATTTGTGACGGATGTGTCACTCCAAAAACGCCTAGCCGCAGAGGTTTTGGGTGTAGGTGTTTCAAGAATCCGTGTTGACCCAGCTCGAATTAGTGATGTTGCACAGGCTATAACGAGAGAGGATGTTAAAAAGTTAATTGAGGAGGGGGCGATTTGGGTTGAGCCAGAGCATGGAATTGCAGGCACTAGCTCCAAGATCAGGCATCTCAAGAGGAGGAGGGGTCATCGTCGAGGACATGGTAAGCGTAAGGGTGCTAAGGGTGGTAGAAGAGGGGATAAGGAGGAATGGGTTGGTAGAATAAGGAAGATCAGGAGGTTTTTAAAGTACTTGAGGGACAGGAAGATCATAGATAAGAAGACCTATAGGAGACTCTACATGCTCGCTAAAGGAGGATACTTCTCCTCTTTCTCAGCCCTCAAGATCTATCTTAGAGAACGGGGGTTAGTAAAGGAGGTAAAGTAGTTGGTGGTATTCATGGCTCACGGGCCTAGGTACAAAGTTCCAAAGAGAAGGAGGAGGGAGGGTAAAACAAACTACTATAAGAGGTACATTATGATTCTCTCGAAGCATCCGAGATTTGTCATTAGGAAAACTAATAAGTATATATGGGTTCAAGTAATTGTGGCTAAGCCAAGCGGAGATCAGACTATAGCCTCTGCACACTCAAGGGAATTAATCACTAAGTTTGCGTGGAAAGGCGGGACTGCAAACACTCCCGCTGCTTATTTAACAGGGTTGCTGGCTGCGCTTAGAGCCTTAGAGAAGGGAGTAAAGTACGCTGTTCCCGATATTGGCCTCCACCGCGCTGTGAGAGGCGCCTTAGTGTTTGCAGCCATTAAGGCTGCAAACGATGCTGGATTAAAGGTCCCACTTGGGGAGGAAGTAGTCCCAGGTGAAGATAGGATTGTGGGTAAGCATATTGCTGAGTACGCTAAAATACTCAGGGAGAAGGGTGTTTTAGAGACTCGTTTTTCAAAATACCTTGAGAAGGGCCTTGACCCCGAGCACTTGCCCGAGCACTTTGAAGAAGTCAGAAAATCTATTTTGAAAGCTTATGGAGTTGAGAGGTGAGAAAATGTCTTACAACCCGATGCCCGCTATTGATAAGCAAGCACTTGAGAAGTGGACTCCGAGGACTAAGACGGGTAAGCTTGTTTTAGAGGGTAAGATAACGAGTTTAAAGGAAATCTTCGAGAAAAACCTACCACTGCTTGAACCAGAGATCATTGACTACCTCCTCCCTAATTTAAAGTATGTTAGACTAGATGCGAAAATAGTTCAGAAGATGACTGATGCTGGTAGGAGGACTAAGTTCCAAGTAGTCGTGGTTGTTGGTGATGAAGAGGGATTCATTGGTATTGGTATTGGAAAAGCAAAGCAATATACAGAGGCCCTTGCAAAAGCCATTAGAGACGCTAAATTAAACATTGCACCAATAAGGAGGGGTTGTGGAAGCTGGGAGTGTAGGTGTAGTGAACCACACTCGGTGCCCTTCACAGTCGCTGGTAAATCAGGCAGTGTAGAGATCGTGCTGAAGCCCGCACCACGTGGAACGGGGCTGGTAGTCGGTGATACTGCAAAGGTTATTCTACGCTTAGCAGGTATAAGAGATGCCTGGTCTAAGTCCTATGGACACACGAGAACAACTCTTAACTACGCTAAAGCAGTAGTCCACGCTCTCCACAATACATACAAGTTTGTAGCACCCGTGGATTGGAGTAGGTGATATGTATGAGTAGCCACATTCCTGTATATGCAATAGTGAGAGTAAGGGGGAGAGTGAACACTCCTCACGAAGTAGAGTACACTCTAAGACTTTTAAGACTATATAAGAAGTACCATTGCGTAGTATACCCAGCCAACCTACCGGGTCTCCAGGGAATGCTGAATAAAGTGAAAGACTGGGTTACATGGGGGGAGGTAGACGTGGAGACTCTTACAAGTCTACTTAGAGCTAGAGGTAGAATACCGGGTGGAAAACCACTTACAGACGAGTACGTTGACGCCAAACTAGGGGATAAGGGTGTAAAGGGGGGTATACAGGGGCTTGCCGAGGCTATTCTAACTGGTAGGATCATACTGCATAAAGTAGATAACTTAATTAAACCCGTTTTCAGACTACACCCACCTAGAGGAGGCTTTAAAGGAACTATTAAGAAACCCTACTCACAGGGGGGAGATACTGGCTATAGAGGAGCCGCAATCAATGAATTAATCAAGAGAATGCTTTAGCGAGGGTGAAATAAATGGTTGTCAGGAGGGAGAAGAAGTCTAGGAAACTACGCGGTAGAACAAGGACAATGGGTTGGGGCAGGATCGGGCAGCACAGGAAGAGTGGTTCAAGAGGTGGATTTGGCGCTGTTGGATTCCACAAGCATAAGTGGACGTGGGTAATTAAGTATGCTCCTAACTGGTATGGGAAACACGGATTTGTAAGTATCTATGAGGTAAAGAAGTATCGCTACATGAAAGCCATTAATGTAGGGGAGTTAAACGAGATAGCCAGAGAACTCGTGGCGAGGAATACTGCATTGAGAGAAGGCGAGTTAATAGTCATAGACACTATTCAACTAGGCTACGACAAAGTCCTCGGCGAGGGCACTGTAACAATGCCGCTCAAAGTAATTGCAAAGTCCATTACAGAGGCTGCAAGGAGAAAAATAGAGGAGGCTGGTGGAAAAGTAGTTGTTGGATTAGAGGAGGCCGAGGAGCGAAGCGAGTAGTTAATTCCATGTCTCACACTTGCTTTATTTTACCCCTTAAATAATATATTAATTCCTAGCTGGCTTAGTAGTGGAGAGCTACAGTAGACTCGGTGCTGGAGATGGGTTTACTTAAGGCAATGTATGAGGTTGCAAAGTATATTCCAAGTGCGCCAAAGCCTACGAGGAGAGTAGGGCTTGGAGAGAAGTTTTTATGGACGGCGCTTGCACTCGTACTTTACTTAATAATGGCCCATACACCGCTTTATGGCGTTCCATGGGAAGCTACAAGGCAGCAGCAGTTAATGATACTACAAGTAGTATTCGCCTCTCACAGTGGTACACTAATGGAGCTCGGTATAGGCCCAATAGTTACAGCTGGCTTAATAATGCAGATCCTTGCTGGCGCGAAGCTAATAGACATAGACTTAACCGACCCCGAAGATAGAAAGATATTTACAGGTGCACAGAAAACACTCGGTTTAATACTAGCCGCTGTCCAGGCTGCAATGTACGTCTTAGCCTGTAGATACTGGTCTTTTGCAGGTAATCCAATATACGCATGCACAGCTTCAACAACTACTAGGATTATTGTAGCATTCCAATTATTTATTGCAACGCTCTTCGTCATGATGCTCGACGAAATGATCCAGAAGGGTTGGGGGCTTGGATCAGGGGTATCACTCTTCATCCTAGCTGGAGTAGCCACAACTGTTTTCTGGGATATCTTCAGCCCCATCCAAGTCCAAGGCGTGTATGTTGGGTTTATACCCTACGCGGCAAGCGTATTGAGTGCTGGTGGATCAGTGTCAAATATACTCCTTCGATCTGGCGGTAGAGACCTGCTGGGGCTTATAGCGACCTTTGTTATTATAATATTATTGATATACCTGAACAGCGTGAGAGTGGAAATACCAATCACTACTCCTAGACTACAGACGATAAAATCCAAGATCCCACTTCAATTCCTATATGTCACTAATATCCCAATACTCTTCATTGGAATACTCTATTCAAACCTAATAGTCTTTGCAACGATTACTAGAACGTATATAGGTTCTGGGGCACTAGCAGATCTACTCGCTAAGTATGATAGTCAGGGGAGACTTGTAGGTGGGCTTGCATACTACCTTGCAGCACCTAATGGACTATTGAGTGCTTTCTCGGAGCCAGCACACTTGATTATCTACAGTCTCTTAGTATTGGTGTTTGCAGTTATATTTGGATTAATCTGGGTTGAAGTAGCTGGATTAAACCCCGCTATGCAAGCCCAGCAGTTGCTAGACAGCGGGTTTGAAGTACCTGGTTTTAGGAGGAATCCAAAGATCCTTGAGCAGTTGCTAGCAAGGTATATTTATCCACTGACTATTCTATCATCACTTATTGTTGGTTTAATCGCTGTTTTCGCCGATATTGTTGGGGCTTATGGTAGTGGCACTGGCTTACTACTAGCTATTGGAATACTCCAGCAATACTACTCATTGATCGCGTATGAGAGGACTCTTGAAGCGTATCCAATGCTGAAGAGGCTTATTGGAGAATAGTGATGAAGTCTACTCTACTATTCCTAGTTGTTTCACTATTCATGGTTATCTACCTTTACGTCTTCAAACTAGTGAAAAAGACATCCTACTATAGGAGAGTAAAGGCTCTGTATGAACAGGCGAAGAAAGTCCCCACGAGAGTGAGCTCGAAGGGGGATTATAGGAGGCTTAGGAAATACACTCCCTACTTAAAGGAGTATAGAAGGAGAATGTTGAAGCTATCGCTTATTAACATTGGTGTGTTCATGGCGGTGTATGCTGCAATGCTTTTTACATCCTACTTATTAATGGTTTACCAGCAAATATACGTCGTGGAAACACCTATTACAATCCCCTTTTTCACATATGTAGATGAGAGTGGTAGGCTCTACATACACTCCACCATGGTAGTTATAATTTCACTAGCAGCTACCCACTACCCTATACTACGAGAGTTGAGGATAGAGAAGTAGTGTATTTTTGAAGGATTTAAATCCCTTAATACATAAATCAATGAAAAACAATAGAGTATACACTGGTGCACGCACATGCCGAGGCCTATGTACCGTGCGAGAAGCTGGAGGAGGATTTCTAAGAGAATACCTAGTGGTAGAGCAGTAGTTCACTATGAGAAGGGGAAGCCTGGTAGAGCTAGGTGTGCTGTGTGTGGAGCCCCATTGAATGGTGTGCCAGCACTTAGACCAGTAGTGCTTAGTAAACTAGCTAAAACGGAGAAGAGGCCTGAGAGACCCTATGGAGGCGTAGTGTGCCCTAAGTGCTTATCACGTGGTTTGAGAAACTCTATTAGAGCACTAGTGGCATCATAGTGGACTCTCTACTCAGTTATAGCTTTAATGAGGGGTCTCTCATTGGTTAGAGTAGTTATTAGTGGCCCCCCAGGTAGTGGGAAAACAACACAGGCTAAACTACTAGCCGAGGAGTATGGTTTAAAATACTACTCTGCTGGGAGGATATTCAGAGAGATTGCTCAACAGAGGGGTGTTAGTTTAGAGGAGTTAAGCCTCATTGCTTTAAAGGATCCATCAATAGATCTCGAAGTAGATAAGAGAACATATGAAGTTGCTAGAGAAGACGATATTGTCATAGATGGACACCTCACAGCGTGGATTGTGAGTGAGTTAGTTGATTATAGAATATACATCACCGCCCCTCTATCGCTCAGAATGCTTCGCATAGCTTCAAGAGATGGAAAATCCATAGAGGATGCATTTAGAGAAACCATTGTGAGAGAGTATACTCAGAAAAAGAGGTTTTTAGAATTCTACGGGATAGATATAGATGACCTATCGATCTTTGACCTCGTCATAAACACTAAGTATATTGGTATTAAAGAGGCATTTGAAATAATTAAAAAAGCTCTTGAGGATAAACTATAGAGGTTTTATGAAGGGGTGTGTTATGCCTGCGATCGAAGTAGGTAGAATATGCGTGAAAGTAGCTGGTAGAGAAGCGGGGAGGAAATGCGTAGTAGTAGATATTGTAGATGAAAACTTCGTCCTAGTAACGGGTCCAAAGCAGTTAACAGGAGTAAAGAGAAGAAGAGTAAACATTAAGCACATTGAACCATTAGATAAACTAGTCAAGATCACAAGAGGAGCGAGCGATGAAGATGTTTTAAAAGCTATTCAAGAATCGGGACTAGAGGAGTTCATGAAAGAAGTAGTTAAACCAAAGTTCTCTCCTATAAAGTAGCCTGAAAACCCATCTTATGTTTTTAGAGCATGGCTCCCCATATAATCCTAGTGGGGATTGAGAATCCTGGAGGGTGTATCTAATGGGTTTAAAGGAGAAGGGGGTGGGCTTCTTAGACAAGATCACTGCTAGAGCAGGCTATGTAAATAATTGGATTACTGTAAGGGAAGCTGATACAAGCCCCGATTACGGGGTATTACCATATGAGAGGGGGATAATTGATCACATAAACTTTGGAGTAATAAACTTAGATAAACCACCTGGCCCTACAAGCCATGAGGTGGTTGCATGGATTAAGAGAATGTTTAATATTGAGAGAGCGGGTCATGGGGGAACCCTAGAGCCTTGGGTTTACTAGACCAAGGCGGGGATACCCCAAGGTTACCGGGGTTTTACCAATAGGCTTAGCTAATAGTACCAAGGTTATTGGAAACGTTGTACATAGTGTTAAGGAGTACGTAATGGTTGTCCAGCTACACGAGGTAGTTGAGAGGGGGAGGGTGGAGAGTGTAGTTGAGTACTTTAAGGGGAGGATCTATCAGAGGCCCCCGCTTAGATCAAGTGTTAAGAGGAGTATTAGGGTGAAGAATATATATGAGATCGAGGTTCTCGACTATCAAGATAAGTTTTTAATGCTGAGAGTACTCTGCGATCCAGGCACATATATGAGGAAGCTAGCACACGATATGGGTTTAATTCTAGGTGTTGGAGCCCACATGAGGGAGTTGAGGAGGACTAGGACTGGTCCTTTCAGAGAAGATGAGACACTGGTAACTCTACAGGAGGTGGGTGAAGCATTATACTTATGGAGGAGTAGTGGAGATGAGAGGTATTTAAGGAGGGTTATTCAACCAGTTGAAGTGTCAACCGTCCACTTGCCTAAAATACTAGTACTCGACACCGCTGTCGATGCAGTAGCCCATGGTGCTAATCTAGCAGCACCAGGTGTAGCCTTGCTAACTAAAAACGTGGAGTCCGGTAAACCAGTAGCAATATATACCTTAAAGGGGGAGCTAGTTGCACTGGGTAAATCATTGAAGAGCGCCGATGAGATCGCTAGAATGGATAAGGGGCTGATTGCCGAGACGACAAGGGTTGTTATGCCTCGAGGTGTGTATCCGAGGACTTGGAAAACAAAGAGTGGGAGTGGTTTGAGATAGTGCACTACTATAGGAAAACCCCTGGTAGGAGGGTACTTATACCTCTCTATACTCATGGATATACATTTCAATTTATCTCATATACTAGCCTATTCTCAGGGTCCTCGATTGATGAGGGAACACTATTGCTAATAGAGAACATTAAACTACCCGGGGATGGATTGATCCTAGATATTGGGTGTGGATATGGAGTAATTGGAGTAGTGGCTGCAAAGTTAAATCCAAAGCTAAGGG
>Ga0272445_1001057_pt1 | contig 22848 bp, 14 predicted proteins | sample YNPCB0031_FD_194404 | JGI IMG/M metagenome (GOLD analysis project Ga0272445, IMG submission 194404) | Hot spring sediment microbial communities from Yellowstone National Park, WY, United States - YNP-CB-003-1 | ecosystem: Environmental > Aquatic > Thermal springs > Hot (42-90C) > Sediment... | reverse complement strand
TCTACATTCAGAAGGTTTTTGATTGCAAATGGTAGCTTCCAGCTCCAGAAAGACAATCCCTGTAGGCCCATCGCTCGGCGGCAAAACCTCCCAAGCCGCTAAATACAAGTAGCACCTCCACGCAACCCACAGGCCTCCCTCTCCACACGCATGCCGAGTATTCCTGCTTCTATGCCTCCCTAAGGAGGGAGGGGAGCATCTCCGAGGGGGGCTCCAGACCTAAAAGTTGGAGCACCGTGGGCGCCACTTGGGGAAGGATGCCTGGGGAAAGATGGTAGGATAACCTATCGGGACTAATGAGGATGCAGGGTACCGGGGCTAAGGTGTGCGCTGTATGCGGAGAACCATCGGGATTTTTCATGCGGTCGGCATTGCCGTGGTCGGCGATAATAAGCGTAATATACCCTGCGCGCAGGGCGGCCTGTACGAGGACTCCAGAACAGGCATCCACTGTTTCGCAGGCTTTGACAGCGGCTTCCCAGACGCCGGTATGGCCCACCATATCGGGATTAGCAAAGTTGAGGCAGATGAAGTCCGCCGCCCCAGCTTGAAGGTGGGGAAGGATGGCATCCCGCACCTCGTAGGCACTCATTTCGGGCTTGAGGTCATAGGTAGGCACTTTGGGGGAGGGAATAAGGATTCGTTCCTCGCCGGGAAAGGGTTCTTCTCGGCCGCCATTGAGGAAGTAGGTAACGTGGGGGTATTTTTCAGTCTCGGCGATGCGAATTTGGCGCAGACCGGCTTCGGCGATCACGGCGCCCAGGGGCTTCTCAATGTGCACTTTACCAAAGAGGTAGTGTACCCCCCGCTCGGTGAAGACCGGGTCATATTCGGTAAGCGTAACGAAGAAGAGGGGCAGGGGGCTGAGGTCGTCGGGCATGGGGACGGCAGGGCGGCCGCTATTACCTTCGGGGATATCGCCAGCGAAAAGCGCCTGTACCAGCTGCCGAGGGCGGTCATTGCGAAAGTTGAAGAAAAGCACCGCATCACCGGGCTGGATGGGAGCAGCGGTGCCAATAATGGCTGGTTGGAGGAACTCATCGGTAAGGCCGCTCTGGTACTGGGCCTGTATGGCGGCCTCGGCTGTGGGATAAGGGGTGCCTTCGCCCTGAACGAGGAGCCGGTAAGCTACGCGGGTGCGTTCCCAGCGCCGATCGCGATCCATGGCGTAGTAGCGCCCTATGATAGAAGCCAGTCGGGCCTGAGGCAGGGCTTGCAGAGCGGCCTCGGCTTCTTTGAGGTAGGAAAGGGCCGCCTTGGGTGCAGTATCACGACCGTCGGTGAAAGCATGTAGGTAGACGGGATTGGGGAGGTCCTCTAAGGCCTTGAGCAGACCAAATAGGTGGTTGATATGGCTATGGATGCCGCCATTGGAGACGAGGCCGAGGAGGTGAAGGGGTTTGCCGGTTTGCCGTAGGTAGGTACGAAGAGCTTGCCAGGCGGGGTTGTGGGCGAGCTCCCCAGCGGAAAGAGCCCGCTGAATGCGGGGAAGGTCCTGCCACACTACGAAGCCCGCTCCAATATGAAGGTGCCCCACTTCGGAATTGCCCATTTGCCCTTCGGGTAAGCCCACCGCCTCCCCAGAAGCTTTCAGCATAGTGAAGGGATATTCCGCCCGCACCCGATCATAAAACGGCGTGTGCGCGGCATCAATTGCGCTGAGCGCAGGGTCTTCAGCGATACCCCACCCATCCCAGATGAGAAGGAATACTTTTCGGCGCTTCATTGCGGGTGCCAATTCTTGAGGCGGTCAATGATCCGGTGCAATTCTTGGATTTCGTAGGCCTGGGCGGCCAGACGCACTTCGTAATCTTGGAGGGTTTCCACGGGGATGTAGTTTTTGAGCCAGAGCGCTTTGAGGGTATTGAGGGGCTCGTCGGCAGGCAGTAGGAGGGCGAGGTAGTGAGATTCTGCGGGGTAGATGGTGAGGAAGTAGAGTTTTTCTTCGCCGTGGGCATCACGGTTATAGAGGAAGCCGCTCCAGACTTTGCCGCGGCTAATGGTGGCCCATAGGTCTAAGAAGGTTTCTGGGGGCGTTTGGGCACTGCGCAGGATGCGGGCAGGCTGCCCAATAAAGTTTTCTGGCGTGTAATGCAAAAGACGCAGGAGGGCCGGACTGGCGCCCGTGATGTTCCCGCTTTTATCGGTGATAAACCAGGGAAAAATAGCGCTTTCGGTGCCTGTAGTCCGGCTTTCTAACTGCTGGAGGGTTTCTTTGAGGCGCTGAGCCTGGACTTTTTGACGGGTAATGTCAAAGGCGACGCCGATATATTTATAGGGTTTGCCGCTTTGGTCTAAGACGGGGGTGATGGTGAGGTGAACCCAGAAGGTGGAGCCATCCTTGGCCCGGTTTTGGACTTCGCCCTGCCAGACGAAGCCGCTCTGGATGCGGTCCCACATCCGCTCAAAGAACCTAGGCGGATGATAATCGCTGCGAATGATGTTATGAGGTTTTCCAATCAGTTCTTCTCGGGAGTAGCCCCAGATGTAGGTGGCTTCGTCGTTGACGAAGGTGATGATGCCGTTGGGGTCGGTTTCGGAGACGATGGCGGCGTTATTGAGGGCGTTGATGCGGCCGGTGAGTTCCAACTGGGCCTGAATGAGCTCTGCCTGGACTTTTTCCAACTGGGCGGCGTAGGAGCGCAGTTCTTGTTCTTTTTCTTGGGCTTCGTGGAGGAGTTGGCGGATGCGTTCGGCTTGGCGCTTTTGGGCGGTGATGTCAAAGGCGACGCTGATGTACTTGAAGATGCGGCCATCGGCATCGGTGATGGGCGTGATGGCCGTAAGCTGCCAGAAGAGGTTGCCGTGGCGGTCTTTGTTGAGGATTTCGCCTTTCCAGACCTGACCGGCTCGGATGGTATTCCAGAGGTCAGCCCAGAATTCCGGAGGATGGTGCCCGCTATTGAGGAATCGGAGGTTTTGTCCGCGTACTTCGTCCCAGCTGTAACCCCAGGCTTCTAAGGCGGCGTCGTTGGCATAGAGGAGGTTGCCGTCGGGGTCGGTTTCTATGAGGTAGGCGGCGTTACCCACGGCCTGAATCTGGCCGCGCAGCTCGGCCTGGGCTTTCCGAAGTTCCTCCGAATACGTGCGTAAGCGCTCTTCCTGCTGAATTTGCGGGGTAAGGTCAAAGCTTACGGCGATAAACTTCGTCAGGCGCCCTCGTGCATCGGTAACAGGCGTAATCGTAGTGCTGACCCAGTAGAGGCTACCATCTTTGCGGCGATTGCAGAAGATGCCTTTCCAGACCTGTTTTTTGAGGATGGTTTCCCAGAGGTTCTGATAGAATTCGGTTTCGTGGAAGCCGGATTTGAGGAGCGCATGGGTTTGCCCTAAAAGCTCGTCTCGGCTGTAGCCCGAAATGGTGCAGAAGGCGTCATTGACGAAGGTGATGAGGCCGTTGGGGTCGGTTTCGGCGACGATGGCGGCGTTATTGACGGCGCTGATTTGGCCGCGCAGTTCGCTTTGGGTGCGGCGCATTTCTTCTTGGGCGGCTTGGAGCTGCTCGGTATAACGGCGCAGCTCCCGTTCCTGTGCCTGCGAAAGTTCCAGCGCCGAGCGGAGGGCTTCCTCCTGCTGCTTTTGGGCCGTGATGTCAAAGCTCACGCCAATGTATTTGAGGACTTTGCCTTCCATGCTGAGGACGGGGGTGATAGTGAGTAGGACCCAATAGTACTTGCCGTCTTTGGAGCGGTTGCGCACTTCGCCGCGCCACACCTGACCCTTCGTAATCGTGCGCCACATATCTTCAAAGACCTCATCGGGCTGATGGCCAGATTTGAGGATGCGGTGATTTTGGCCGATGATTTCTTCTCGGGTGTAGCCATACATTTGGAGGAAAAGGTCGTTGACGCGGATGATGCGGCCTTGGAGGTCGGTTTCGGCGACGATGGCAGCGTTGCCGATGGCAGCGATTTGGCCTTCTAACTCGGTACGAATGCGAAGAAGCTCCTCCTGGGAGGCGGCGAGCTGGGCATTGGCTTCTCGGAGGCGCTCTTCTTGGGCAATGCTTTCTTCCAACATGCGCCGCAGCTGGGCCTCCTGCTCTTTCTCCCGAGTAATATCAAAGGCAATCAGGAGGAAGTGGGCCTCAGCTTCAGCAGGGAGAGGGGCCATCGTGAGCCGTACCCAGTGCACCTGCTCTTCGGCAGTCCGAAGGGGGAGAGTAGCCTGGTAAAGGGTTTTTGTCTGCAGAGCTTGGGAAAAGTCGCGCCGGTCAGCTTCTTCGGCAAAGTACTGAAGGAACGCTTCGCCCCTCAAGGAGGTGGGAGAGGCGAAGAGGAGTTTGGCAAAGGCGTCGTTGAGGGAGTGGAAGCGGCCTTCGGCGTCCAGTTCGGCTACCAGAGCGGCCTGTTGAATGGCCAAAAGCTGACCAGCCAACCGGGCCTGCGAAGCCAAGAGCTTCTGCTGGGCTTCTTCTAAAAGGTTCATGCTTCGCAAAAGCTCAGCCTGTTTCTCTTCCAAGGAGGCGCGTAAAGACTGCTCCCGTTCCAGAAGCGCTTGCAAGTGCGCCCGAGAAATAAAGTTCGCTAAAGCCGCCCCTATATGCTCACTGATCTTTTCCAGGAATGAAGCGGCGTAATCGGGGAAAGCTTCCAAGGCGGCCAACTCGGCAATGCCATAAGTTTCATTTTGGAATATCAGCGGCACGATGAGAAGGGTATGGGGGGTGGTTTCGCCTAAACCCGAGCGGAGCTTTAGATAAGAAGCTGGAACCGGGTGAATAGTGAGGGTGCGCTTTTCAATAGCGGCCTGGCCTACAAATCCCTCGCCTTTACGGAAGCGACGAGCAGCCACTTGCTCCAAGTCATAGGCATAAGTGCCCCGAATCTCAAAGTATTCCCCGGCTTGCACAAAAATAGCCCCCGCATGAGCCCCCAGAATTTTACAAAGCAGGCGAATCGTCTTATCCGAAAGCTCTTCAATGGAGCGGGCTTCTTTGGTGATTTCGCTGAAGGCGGCCAGGCCCTGGATAGTTTTGAGCTGCTGGGTTTCGGCGGCCCAACGAGCAGATAAGGACTGTCGCAGCTGAGAGAGTCGCTCTATAAGGGGATGCCTCAGGGGGGGAGGAGGAGGAGGGATTTGGCCCCCTTCTAAGTAGGAGAGGCTCTCTTCTACGTTCTGCCAGACTTGGGAAAGGAATTGCCCCTGAGGAAAGTAAGAGGGGCTTCTTTGCCAATCGCCCTCCTGCCAGGCCTCTAAGAGCTGGGTCATCGCCCTCTCACGCCCGGAAACCTCCTTGTAGTATAAGTAAAGGCGCCATCCCCCCCAGCCCAAAAGCAATACAACCAGCGCCATAACCCCCAGTCGCCACCAAAAGACCCGCCGCTTATAAAGCTCTTGGGTTTTTCGGCGCTCGCTCAATAGCCCTTCCCATCGCCGCCGCATCGCCTCCGACAAACGACGCTGATCCTCCTCTGTATTCAAACCCTGCCGAAAGCGCTCCAAAAGCGTGTAAATTTCCGGATCGGCCTTCCAGGCTTCCAAATCCTGTAAGCTCACCTCCAAAGGCTCCTGTAATAACCCCGAAATAAGCCGCTGCCAACGCCCCTCCACCACCAAAAGCTCCTCCATACGTCTCTCATAAGACCCCTCCAGCCAAAGGGCTTCCCCTAAAAATCCCCCTACGACAACCCCTACAAGACCCAATAAAACTATCGCTGCATGCCTCATGGCTTCATCACCTGATCAGGCACAATAAAAGCTCCCCGAAACTCATAACGCAGGATTTCCAGCCAGCGATTCGCTTCTGCCTTATCCACAAAGTCGCCCACCCGCACCCGATAAATAGGCACCTCATAAGTTACATAAACCGGCAGCTCCGGATAGGTCTCTAAAAGATAGAAGCGAGCGCTATCAGCGACGGCTTTTTCGGTGGTGCCCAAAACTTGAATGCGATAGCCCGGCACCAGCTGGCGCTGCCGCTGCTCCGATAGGTATTTCTCATAAAGGGCTTGCAGTTCGGGCGGCATGATTATTACGGGCTGAATAGGCTTGGGCTCCACCAGACGTGGATACTCCTGAGTAGAGAGCGGCCCCAAAGGCACAGACGGCCTAAACTTCACATACCTTTGCCCCCAGCTCAAACTAAGTAACGTTATCAGCACGCATAAGCTCCTCATAGGGCCGTAGAGGTTCCAATTCGGTCAGCCCCAGCTTCAATGAAGGCCCAGGCCATTTCCGGCGTCCGGACGCCACCCGAGGCCTTTACCTTGACAGTAGGCGGCAAAACCCTCCGCATAAGCCGAACCGTCTCTATATCGGCTCCCTTAGGAGCAAACCCCGTAGAGGTCTTTACATAGTGCGCCCCTGCCTCCGCACACATTTCACATAACTCCACTACCTGAGGCTCCGATAGATAGGCCGTCTCCAAGATCACCTTCACTATCGCCTGATGCGCCTCAGCAAGCTGAACAAGGCTCCGCAGCTCGGCCAAGACATAACTTTTATCACCCGAGAAGTACGCCGCTAAGTTGATAACCATGTCCAGCTCGTGGGCGCCGCTGTGGAGGGCAAGCTGGGCTTCAAGGCGCTTAGTTTCGGTCAAGTGCATGCCATGAGGAAAGCCAATAACAGTAGCTATGCGTATAGGGCTCTCTAAAGGAAGGTATCGCCGGGCATCCGAGACATAGTAGGGGGGCACGCATACCGCCGCATAACCCCGTTCCAAAGCCGTCCGACAAAGGGCTTCTATTTCTGCCCGCTGGCAGCCGGGCCTCAAAAGCGTATAATCAATATAGGGAGCGAGGCTCTTCATACGATTTCGCAATAGCTTCAAACATGGCGTCACAGAGGCGGGCCAGATCGTACTGCGGTTTCCAATCCCAGTCTCTTTGGGCGGCGGAGTCGTCAATGCTTTCGGGCCAACTTTCGGCGAGCTTTTGGCGAAAGTCCGGCTCATACGTGCAGCGAAAATCGGGATACCGCTTTTGGATTTCGGCTTCCAGCTCTCGGGGAGAAAAGCTTAGACCGTGCAGATTGTAGGCGCTTCTTACAGTGATCTTTTTTGCTGGTGCTTGCATCAGCTGTAAAATCGCCCGAATCGCATCGGAAATATAAATCATCGGTAGCCGCGTGTTGGGCAAAAGGTAGCAGGTGTAATGACCTTTGGGAGCGGCATAGAACATATGGACGGCGAAATCGGTAGTGCCGCCTTGGGGGAGGTGCCCGGGTCCCACTACACCCGGAAAGCGCAAACTCCGCACATCCAGCCCGTAGCGATGAAAGTAGTATTCGCTAAGGCGTTCGGCAGTGAGCTTGGCAATGCCGTAGAGGCCGATGGGGTCCATGGGAGGATATTGAGGCGTAGCCTGGCGAGGCGTATGCGGCCCAAATGCCGCTATGGAGCTGGCCCAGAAGACCTTCTCGACTTGGGCCTCCCGGCTTATCTCTAAGAGATTCCAGGTGGCATCCAGGTTGAGCTTCCAGCCTTGACGCGGATGCTCTTCGGATTTAGCGGAAAGGTAGGCCGCTAAATGATAGATTTCGTGCGGCTGAAAGTCCCGTATGACCCGATGGAGAGCAACAGCATCGGTTACATCTAAAAATGCTTGCTCTGTGGGATACGATAAAGGCCGAATGTCCGTCGCCAGCACCTGATAGCCCGCCTCTATGAGAGCAGGAACTAAAGCCTGGCCGATTTGACCGCCGGCACCAGTAACAAGGGCGCGTCTCATGAACCGCCAAACCGAAATCCGAGGGTCGTTACGATAAAGTGCGTCTGATTGCGAATTACCACGACCGGCGCTGGTGCATAAGCTGGATCGCGCAAGGAGTATGGGAGGTATTTCTGCGCATAAAGCCCCAAAAGATAGGCTATATCCATGAAGAAGTTTCCAGCTTTGTAGCCGGCCCCCAGAGAGAAGAACTGCCTTTGCATGGGGAGGGAGGTGAGGTTTTGGGGCTGGGTCATGTCGGCATAGTACTTTCGGCCATCGGCATTGCGCTGAGGGCCAAAGTACGCATAACCCCCCCGCACCGCAATCTCATCCGTCAAAAGCCATTCCATGCCCCCCCGCACATTGACGGCCGTACCAAAGCTTTTTTCAATGGTCTCATTTTCCCGATCGTAGGCGTAGCCGCTACTACTAAAGCTCATGGTGCGATAATCCAGAAAATCCGCTTCTATGCTCACGGCGCCTCGCCCGCTAATTAAAAACGCCACCCCTGCCGTCGCTCGGTAGGGATACCCGAAACGATATGTGTACTGAAAAGGCTCGGCAAAGGTCGTTATATTCCTTCGGCCATCGTCCAGGCTGAATTCCATTTCAGCGTTGTACTCGTCTGAGATGCGGATGCGAGACCCTGTGGTGAAGCTCACCCCAAACCGCATGAAATCCACGGGCTCCACGAGCACTCCGAGGGCCAAGCCTACGCCACTGCCAATAGAGCTATACTTCTCCCGAAAGGTAACCATGTCGGCGGGGGTGGTGCTATTCTGGCCATTGTAGCGGTTTTCCTCGTCTATTTCGCGCAGGCGGTAGAGTTTGCTGTAGCTGAGGCCCCGTATAAGCAAGGAAGCACCGAAGAAGATGCGGTTCTGGTAGGAGAGGGCCCCGCTAATGGCCCAGGTGTTGAGGCGGCCTTTTTCCTGGGAGGTAATCTCCTGAAAGACGCCCCCTTGGGAGAAAACCCCTCGGTATTTCCAACGCGACACATCGGCAAGGTCTATCACGCCCCGAGTTCCGAGAGGCGCGCCTAAATCAAAGAAGTTGAGATAAGCCAGGGCGGGTAAGCCTCCCAAAAGGGTGTCCGGAATACCCTCGGCCTGCTCCGCAATAGCCTGGGTAAAGGAGTTCCGATTATTGAAAGCCTGGGCTGTCGCATTCTGATAGAAGAAGCCTTCTTGGTTATACCCAAATCCGAAGGTCCATTGGGTGATGTTTTTTCCGCCTGTACCTCTAAAGATGAGCGAGAAGTTATTGAGGGCGAAGTGGGTGCGGCTATCGCTGGAGGTTTGCTGGTTGTAGGTGGTTTGGGTGGTGGGGATGTAGAGGGTTGGGGAGAGCCAGAGGCCGCCTCGCATGAAGAGACCGAGGCCGGCGGGGTTTTGGGTGAGGTTAGTAGGGTCGCCGCCCAGTGCCGAAAAAGCGCCCCCCATCGCCAGTCCCCGCGCCGTACCTTGCGGCATCAGCCCGCTCCACCGCTCCGCATCTAAGTCATTTTGCGAATAGAGCCAGAGGGGAAGCATCCCCAGGGCCCACCTCAGGTACTTCGCTTCCAACATAAACTTCCCCCAAAGGTAGCCATTATTCTTTTCTGTACCTTAGAGGGATGCAAAGAAAGTGGCTATGGCCGCTCGGCCTTCTCATAGGTCTTCTCCTGTGGGCCTGGCAGGACCCCCTCTATAAACTTGGACGAAATATTGAGATTTACGGGCGGGTCCTGCAAGAGTTAGCCCTAAACTATGTAGATGAGCCCGACTTAGATAAGCTCACCACCGAAGCCATAGAAAAGATGCTGGCGACTTTGGACCCGTACACGAATTTTTATAGCGCGGCCGATGTAACGCAGGGCCAGCTGGAGCAAAGTGGGCGGTATGCGGGGATTGGGGTGGTAGTGCAAGAGGTAGCCGGACGAAAAGCTATCCGGCGCGTCTTTACCGAAAGCCCAGCCGAAAAAGCCGGCCTACGACCGGGCGATATTTTGCTGGAAATAGACCGGCAAGCGACAAGAACCCTCTCGCTGGATAAAGTCCAGGAGCTTCTGCGAGGTATGCCCGGCACAAAAGTCTCTTTACTCATAGAGCGGCCCGCAGAAAAACGACGTATGACCATAGAGGTGGCGCGGGCTGAGCTGGAACCCCCGCCTGTACCTTATGCGGCTGTGCTGCCGGGGGACATTGGCTACATTGCTTTGAGTCAGTTTTCTCGGGGATGTTCGCAAACCTTTCGTCAGGAGCTCATTCGGCTCAAAGCCCAAGCCCCCCTCAAAGGCCTTATCATAGACCTACGGGGTAATCCCGGTGGCCTCCTCCAAGAAGCTCTGGAAATCCTGAATCTTTTCCTACCTAAGGGGGAGCTCCTCTTAGAGACCCGAGGCCGCATGCCAGAATCCAATCAAAAGTATTACGCTCAGATGCACCCTTTTGAGCCGAACCTCCCGCTGGTAGTGCTCATTGACGAGCAGAGTGCCAGTGCATCGGAAATCGTGGCGGGGACGCTTCAAGACCTGGATCGGGCGGTTATTTTGGGTCATCGCTCCTTCGGAAAAGGCCTGGTACAAGTTGTTCGCCCCCTCGTGGAAAACACCCAGATGAAAATCACCGTCTCCCGTTACTACACTCCCTCGGGGCGGTGCATTCAGCTGGGTCGGGAGAGTAATCGGGTCTTCAAAACCCGTTCGGGCCGCACCGTGCGGGAAGCCAATGGGATTGCCCCTGACATCACCCTGCCCACTACCCTGCCTATCACCCTCAAAAATACCCTCCTTCCCTATCTCTTTCTCTTTTCGGCGTACCTCCCGCACTCCGCAGACACCCTCCCGCTGCGTCCCCTTCCCGAAGCCGCCGTAAAAACCGTGTTGGACTCCCTTACTCATTATCCTGAGGCCTTTGCGGACGAGATGGACAAGCTTCTGGACCTTCTTAGGAGCCGCGCCGACACGCTTCCACAGGTTCGCAGCGCCGTAGAGGAAACCCGAAAGGCCCTCCTCCAAAGCCGCTTAGAAAATCTCAGGAGTGCCTTAAGTGAGGTTACCTTTCTGGTTACGGAAGAAGTTTTGTACCGCCAGGCAGGCGAAAAGTGGGCCTATGCTTATGCAATGCGGGAGGACCCTTGGATTCAAGAGGCGCGTCGCATCCTGGAGTCGCCTCAGCGCTATCAATCTATTTTGAAGCCTTGATGGTGGAGGGCCCGCACCGCTTCATAGAGGGCGATCCCCCCTGCTACAGCGACATTGAGGCTGTGCTTGGTGCCGTATTGGGGTATTTCCACGGCATGCGTGCAGACGGCTAAGACCTCTTCGGAGAGGCCGCGTATCTCGTGTCCCACCACCAGTACCCATGGCGGCGGCGGCCAATCAAAATGCATAAGGTTTTGACTCTCATCAGTTTGCTCTAAGGCGATGATGGCAAAGCCTTTTTCTTGGAGGTTTCTGAGGTGGACGGCTAAGTTGGGGATGCGTTCCCAAGCTACGGACTCTTCGGCGCCGAGGGCCGCTCGGTAGATTTCGGGATGGGGCGGCGCCGGGGTAAATCCCCCTAAATACACCCGTTCCACCCGAAAAGCATCTGCACTGCGCAAAAGGCTCCCTACATTATACCGACTGCGGACATCATCCAGTGCTAAATGCAAGGGGTACTTGGGGGCCTGTCGGTACGCCTGGATGGAAAGGCGGCCCAGCTCCTCTACGGCGAGCTTACGCATTACATGGAGATGGAGCCTTTCCGGAAGTCCGTTTCGCTAATGCGCACGTTGACCAGGGCGGGTTTCTGGCTATTGAGGGCTGCATGGAGAGCGCCGGGCAAATCCGCCGTATCTTCCACCCAAGCTCCCCAGCCGCCTAAGGCTTCTACCATTTTATCGTAGCGGGAGGGGAGGAGCTCAGTGGCTATGGCCCGCCCGTAAAAAGGTATCTGGGCGCGTTTGATTTGCATCCAGGCGGCGTCGTTGCCTACAACGCCTACGAAAGGCAGGTTGAATCGGACGGCGGTATCATACTCCATGCCATTGAGGCCGAAAGCCCCATCGCCAAAGATGATCCACACATCGCTATCGGGGCGCAGTAGTTTGGCGGCGATAGCATAAGGCGCGCCAGCGCCGAGGGTGCCCAGCGGGCCAGCATCCAGCCATTGCCCTAATCCCCTGGGCCGAATCACATAGGCGGCCGTCCCCACAATATCGCCTCCATCCCCAATGACAATGCTCTTGGGAGTGAGGAGCTTATTGACTTCGGCGCAGAGGCGCAGGGGATTCACGGGTCGGGTAGAGGTGGCGGCCTCAGCGGCGATGCGAGCTTCTCGGGCGGCTTCTTCTTGGCGCAGAAGGTCTTTCCAGGGTTTCCATCCGTGGGCGGGTTCAGGCGCTACTTTGGCTAAAGCGGCTAAAAAGACACCCGGGTCGGTCCATTCGCTAATGTCTCCGGGACGATTGCGCTGGAGCTCCGCCGCATCCCGGTCAACCCGAATGAGCTTAGCCTGCGCAGAAATACTTTCGCCGTAGTTTAGCCGAAAATCCAGGGGCACACCCGCCAAAATCACCAGATCGGCTTCGGCGAGCGCTTTGCGCCGAGAATGGATAAAAAGCAGGGGATGTTCGGCTCCCAGGGCCCCCCGAGCCATGCCATTCGTGTAAGTCGGAATCCCCAACGTCTCTACTATCCCCCGAATCTCAGGTGCTACCTCGGAAAAAAGTATCTGACTACCCAGCAGCAAAACGGGCCGCTGAGCTTCCCTCAAAAGTTCAGCAGCGGCTTTGATGGCAGCATGGTGGGCATCATAAGGTCTGATTTCGTCGTCAATGAAGAGGGGCTTGTCAGGCACTTGGTCAAAGAGCACATCCATAGGCACTTCCAAAAAGACAGGGCCGGGCACATCACTGGTTGCGGCTTGGAAGGCCCGAGCTACGGTATCCATGATCTCGCTGGGCTTAGTGATGCGGGTAGCCCATCGGGTAATGGGCTGCATGATGGCGACGTGGTCCATTTCTTGGAGGGCGCCTTTGCCGATGGTGGGCTGAGCCGCTTGCCCCCCAATCACGATCATGGGGGTTTGGCTGCGCCAGGCATTAGCTACAGCGGTAACGACATTGAGAACGCCCGGGCCTGCCGTTACGGCACATACGCCGATTTTTCTCGTGAGGCGCGCGGCAGCTTCGGCTGCAAACCCCGCCGCCTGTTCATGCCGAAAGTCTATCACAGGCACCCCCACATCCGCACACCCCTCATAAATCTCCATAATGTGGCCCCCCGACAGCGTAAATAAATGTGTCATGCCGTATTCTTTCAGCAGGCGCGCCAAATGCCGACCCCCTGTCTGCATACCTACAAATGTATGGCTATGCGGGGTGTCTGATTAGACGCGTCCTGGCATCGCTCATATCTCACGGATACGACCGCTCTGCCCCTCCTCCGCCGAGGGCTCTATAAAGGCCGATTTGCGCTTTTAGGGCTTCCAGCTTTGTTTCTATGAGCTCTATCTGGGCTTCTAAGGCCTCACTCTGCGTCAGGAGCACTTCCAAATAGTCGGCGTCAGCCGAACGGTACAAGCGATCCGCAATAAGAATAGACTCCAAAAGTATCTGAACCTCCGCCTGTTTGATGGCATAGCTTCGGGCGGCATTTTGGAGGCGAGCGAGCTGGGTCTGCACTTCGGTATAGGCCGAGAGGAGGGTTTGCTCATAAGCTAAAAGGGCCTGGCGTTGCCGAGCGTTTGCCATGCCATAGGCGGCCTTTAGCGCATTCCAGTTGATAAGGGGCTGTAAGGCATCTAACCCCAGCGTATAAAGGAGGGACTTAGGATCTAGCAGGAGCGCCGGATGAAAAGCTTGGACACCAAGCGAAGCGCCTATTCCCAGCCGCGGATAAAAAGCGGCTCGGGCCGAAAGCACATCTAAATGGGCCGCTTGCAGGGCTTTTTCTGCGGCACGCACATCCGGCCGCTGCGTAAGCAGATGCGCAGGAACCCCTACCGCCGGGGTCGTATCTATAGGAATGTCCAGAATGGCCTGGGGAGAAATGGGAAGCTGCGTGGGGATTCGCCCTAAAAGATAGATGAGACGATTTTCCACCTCGGCCTGTCGCTGGAGTAAAAGATAGCGCCGATTCTGGGTATTGAGGAGGCGAGCTTGAAACCGATTGACAGCGAGCTGGGTGGCGCGCCCTGCTTGTTGATTGAGCTTAGTCAGATGCAGCGCTTGACTCTGCACGTTGATATAGGTATCTACGACGGCAATAAGAGCCCGCAGCGCCAGAAGCTCATAGTAGGCCTCCGCGACTTCAGCTATGAGCCGGGTTACCGCAAACTGTCGGGTTTCTTGGGCAGCCAGCATGCGTAGGAAGGCGGCGCGGCGGGCATTGCGAAGCTTACGCCATATATCCAACTCCCACGAAGCATACAATCCACCCTCATACATAGGCAGGGGCTCAGGAAAAGACCGCCCGGGCTCCGGGACGAGATTGCTTTCTACGGCACCAGAAGGCGTAAAATCCCCTACCTTCTCTATCTCGTTCTTCCAGCCCAAATGTACGAAGGGTAAATATTCTCCCCGGCGGGCCTGGGCCTCCCATCGGGCCATCTCCACCTCTGCCGCCAAAATCCGCAACTCCTGATTATACGCTAATGCCGTATCTATAAGGGCTTGCAGATAAGGGTCTCGAAAATAGGCCCGCCAAGAAAGCCTCCCAATAGAAGCTGTATCCAACCCCTGCGAAGCATAGGTGGCCGGTAAGCGCAACTGCGGCATGGGTAACGCTGGCCGAAAAACCGCACACCCCCCTAAAAATCCCAGCCCTAAAACCCAGAAAAACGGATTCCCCAGACGGCTCATATCTTCCAGACCTGGGTTTTTTTGCGGCGCTGTCGCAGCTGAAGCAAAGTCCGCCAATGCCTAATCCTTTTCCACCACGAAGCCCGCACATAACTCTCTTCCACCAGCTCCTCCGTGAGAGAACGAGACTCCTGCTCTCTCAGAAGCGAACGGTCGCCCGACAGCCGCGCAAAAACATAATACAACCCCGGAATGAAAAATACCCCCACGACCGTCCCCACCAGCATCCCACCAAAAGCGGCCGTCCCTACCGTCCGACTGGCCAGAGCCCCCGCCCCATGAGCCAACATCAGCGGAATCACCCCCACCACAAAGGCAAACGAAGTCATCAAAATAGGCCGCAGCCGCATCCGTGCCCCTTCCACCGCCGCCTCCAGAATAGATAACCCCTGCCTTTGACGCTGTAAAGCATACTCCACCACTAAAACCGCATTCTTCCCCAAAAGACCAACCCCCATAATAAGCGCAATCTGAGCAAAAATATCATTTGCTAACCCCATGAGCCTAAGAAATAAAAACGCCCCAAAAATCCCCGGTGGCAACGATAAGATCACCGCCAGCGGCAAAATAAAACTCTCATACTGCGCAGCTAATACCAAATACACGAAAAAGAGCACCACCAGAAAAATATAGAGGGCTTCATTGCCGCGGCGCGCTTCATCATAGGAGAGACCCTCCCAAGCAATATCGTATCCGCGAGGGAGCACTTTCTGCGCCACTTCTTGAATCGCCTCAATCGCATCTCCCGTAGTATAGCCTGGCGCAGGCAAGCCCCGAATCGCCGCGGAGTTGTACAGGTTATAACGCGTGAGCTCATTCGGACCTTGCCTCTTCTCTAAGTGCATAAAAACCGAATACGGTACATACTCCCCGCGCTCATTCTTGACATATAGATTGAGAAGATCGGAAGGGTAACGCCGAAACTCCGGAGCCGACTGCACATAAACCTTGAAAAATCGTCCGAATCGAATAAAACCCTGCTCGTAAGTACTGCCGATAAGAATGTTCAGGTTCTCCATGGCTTTGCCAATGGAGACCCCCTTCTGCATGGCAATAGCATTGTCAATATGCAGTTCATACTGAGGGTAATTGACCGCATAAAAGGTGAATAGCCCCGTAATCTCTGGACGCTTCCGGAGGGAGTCCATAAACTCCCGCACCACTTTATTGAAAGCTTGATAGTCCAAGGAGCCTGTCTTATCCAGTAGTCGCAGAGAAAACCCGCCCGAGGTGCCAAAACCCGGTACGGCCGGCGGATCAAAAAACTCCACGATGGCTGGCAGATTCTTGGCTTTTTCTTCTAACTCTTCGCGAATTTCTGCTACAGAGCGTCGGCGCTCTTTCCAGTCTTTGAGTTGAATAAGCACAGTCCCCGCATTAGACCCCCGCCCTTCCGTCATAATTTCATACCCCGCCAGTGCTGTTGCCGTCTCTATCTCAGGTATCTCCTTACAAATCTCTTGGAGCTGTCGCGCCACAGAGAAAGTATATTCCAGCGTGGAGCCCGGCGCCGTCTGCAAAATCGCATAAATCATCCCTTGGTCCTCGTTGGGTACAAACCCAGCGGGGATAAACCGAAGCAAAAGAACCGTTCCGCCTAAAAAAAGGCTAATCCCTCCCAGCGCAAACCAGGGACGGCTCACAGTAACTTTCACTATGCCCACATAACGTTCGCTTACCCTTTCATACCAGCGATTGAACGCTTGAAAGAACTTTCCCCAGAGTGATCGGGGAGAAGAGGCGTGGTGGGAAAGGGGCTTGAGAATCATGGCCGCCGAAACCGGCGTCAGCGTAAGCGCCACTAATCCAGACAAAGTAATAGATGTAGATAGAATAACCGAAAAATTTCGGTAAAAGACCCCCACCGGACCACTCAAAAATGCTATCGGTACAAACACAGATACCATCACCAACGTAATCGCAATAACTGCCCCCCCAATCTCCCGCATCACCTCCTGAGCCGCCCGGTAAGGAGATAAGTGATAAAGCTCCATCTTCACATGCATGGCCTCTAACACAACCACTGCATTATCCACCACAATCCCAATAGCCAGCACTAAGGAAAAAAGAACAACCATATTGATAGAAAGTCCAAAAGCCAGCGCAAAAAAGAACGACCCTATCAGGGATACCGGTACGGCTATAATAGGTACCAGCGTAGAGCGCACATCCCCCAAAAAGAGTAAAACGACTAAACTCACCAAAATAAACGCATCTCGCAGGGTACTTATCACTTCGTCGATGGAGGCATCCAGAAAGCGCGATACATCATAGCTAAGGCTGTAATGCATGCCTTTGGGGAACTCTTTCTCAAACTCCCGGAGTTTGGCTTTGATTTGAGAGATGACGCGCTGGGCGTTGCTGCCGGTGATTTGTTTGAGCATGATGGAAGTGGCGGGGTAGCCGTTGAGATTGGAGTAAATGTCATAAAACTCCGAGCCTAACTCTACTCGGGCGATATCTTTGAGGCGAAGGATTTGTCCATTTTCGTTAGCTCGGATGATAATATTTTCGTACTGCTGGGGCTTATTGTAGCGGTCCTGATAGAAGAGGGTGTATTCTAAGGATTGAGCGACTTTACCGGAGCTTTGCCCCAGGCGGCCGGGCCGCGCTAAAAGGCTCTGCTGAAGCATCGCCTCCATCACTTCCTCCGCCGAAACATTGTAGGCGCGCATTCGCTCAGGATTGAGCCAGACTCGCATTGCATATATCCGACTCCCTAATATCTGCGCGCGAGCAATCCCCGGAATCCGCTGTAACTCTGGCAGCATCTTCGTCAAAGCATAGTTATACAAAAACTTCTCATCCAGCGTAGAATCTGTGCTGTAAAGATTGACAAACATCAACATACTGGGGTCTATGGGCGTAATAATGATCCCTTCTCTTTGTACTAAAGGAGGCAAGAGCGGCATGACCTGGTCTACCCGGATTTTCACCCGTACCACCGCCTCATCCGGGTCGGTACCCGGCTCAAAAACCACCTGAATCGTCCCCTCTCCCGCACTCGTCGCATCAGAAATAATATACCGCATGCCCGGCACCCCATTAATCGCCTGTTCCAGCGGAATAATCGTAGACCGGATTAGCACATCAGCACTTGCCCCCGGATACGCTATAAATATATTTACCGTCGTGGGGGCCACCGGCGGAAACTGCGATATCGGAAGCTGAACCAGCGAAAGAAGCCCAACAAAAACTATCAAAATAGAAATAACAATAGCCAGAACTGGCCTACGCAAAATACCGCTCAACATAAATAGCGACTATTCGGCATGTAAATGCAGCTTCTCCAGAACCTCTTCGGGTGGCACAAATTCCTCCTCAATAAAGTCACCATCGTGAACGCGGTTAAGACCTTCCAAAAGCAGTCGGTCTTTTTCTGAGAGGCCCTTAGAGACAATATACAGGTGGGGCAGTTCTGCTTCTACCTCAATAAGCCGGGAAGTGAGTTTGCCATCTTCGCCTACCACATAAACATACTTTTTATCCAGCACCTCATAGGTAGCCCGCTGGGGAATGAGAAGGGCCCGGGAATAGAGGCGGGGAATAAGAATATTCCCTGTTTCCCCATGCCGGAGAAGGCGCTGCGGATTAGGGAAGGTGGCCCGTACCGGTACATTGCCCGTCGTATTATCAAACTCCGCCTCAATGGCCGTAATCACCCCCTCATGCGGAAAAATTTGCCCATTGGCCAGCTCCAGTTTCACCTTCACCGTAGAGTCAGGCCGCACCCGCCGCATATAATCCAAATAATCCCGCTCCGGCAGGTTAAAGTACACCCACAGCTCCGAATTGTCCGTGAGAGTCGTCAAAAGTTCGCCTTCCTCTAAGAGCGACCCTATCCGCACCTGCAACATCCCCACAATCCCATCAAAAGGCGCTCGGATAAACGTAAACTGAAGATGCGTTTGAGCTAAGGTGAGCTCAGCCTGAGCTTTTTCTAACTTAGCTTTAATAAGAGCAAGCTGACTGGGAGAAATCACCCCACTATCAGCTAAAATACGCGCATTTTGATACTCTACTTCGGCATAATGGAGCTCGGCCTGGGCTTTCTGGTACTCCGCTTGGTAGATCGCGGGTAAAATCTGAAAAAGAGGTTGGCCAGCGCGCACAAACTGCCCTTCATCCACATAAATGGCCTGTAGATAGCCCCGCTCTAAGGCCCGCACCTCAATATGCCGCGCCGCCCGAATCTGGCATACATACCGATCATACAGAACGGTGTCTTTTCGCAAAGGCGTCGTTACCGGGAGTCTGGGTTTTTCCGGGTGGGGGGAAGCATGACTACTGCAAGCGGCTACCCAGAGCCCAACCATCACCACTGTGCAGGAAGGAAGAGAGAGAACCCCTCCTCTCCTCTTGCGGAAAAATCCGCGCAGAGGAAACATGGCGGGCAAAGGTATGACATTTCTGAAATTCCATGCCTACGGGCAAACTCCATGCACAAGGCATGGAAGTTAGGGTTTAGGCAAGAGAGCTTGTGGCTAACCGGGTCAGAAATGCGACTGGATGGGGTATAACGTCATCCTACAGCCTTTTTCTTGCTGGATGGAGGGAGAGCCCTACCTGTAACTCCGGGAGATTCCTAAGGCGAACAGGGTAAAGAAGCTGTTAAGGGGGCGGGGCGGCGCCTGCGGCGCCGCGCCCCAACAGAAAACTCACTCCCAAGCACCTCTACCGCTTAAGCAGCTGATAGCTCGCCTTCCCCTGCTCAGAAACTACCTCCAAGAAGAATAACCCTCTGGCTAAGCCCTCCAACGGCACCTGATAATAATGCGTGCCTGCACTGGGCGTCTTTATAGTGTAGGTTGCCACAGTCTGACCTGAGGTACTTATTAAGCGAAGTGTAAGGGGCATGGCCCGCATCGTATAAAGCTGAAGCGTTACAAACTCTTCAGCGGGATTGGGATAGACCCCTACCAGCGTAAATCCGGGATGGCTCAGCGAAGTACCGGTGGATTGGCGAGGAATAAGGGGTGGGTTATAATTAGGACCAACGGAGATAGGCGCACTGGCTTTGCGCAAAAAGCGCTCACCCTGGCGTACATACCAGCTCTCCCCCGCTGTCTCCCCAGGTATGGGCTGATCTATCCGATTCGCAAAAAACCAGTCCCCCTGCACACTATCCGCCACTACCGTCATAATCACATAACCGTGCTGGGAGAGGTCTACATACTTCACGTGGGGATTTTGGCTTTTGACGATGGAGGGATTGGCAAAACTTCCCAGGAAGCTGGCATTAGCGGAGGTGATGCTGGGGCTTACGAACTCCACGGCGGTGGAGCCGGCGCCCGTCGAGCTATTGTAGCTTCCCGGCCCGAAAGGCAGGTCGTTCCCCCAGGAGGTGTGAATATCGCCTGACAAGACCACTACGCCGCTGATGTTGTTGCTTTTGATGAAGGTCATGAGAGTTTCGCGTTCAGCGGGGTAGCCGTCCCATTGGTCGGTATTCACGGGGACGCCGAAGGCCCGTAAGGGCGCCATCATCACCTGCTGGCCGAGGAGTTTCCAAGTAGCGGTAGAGGTGCCCAGCTGGCTCAAAAGCCAGTTTCGCTGGGTGAGGCCCATCATACTTCTATTAGGGTCGTTGAGGGAAGAGGAGGTAGCTGAGACCTGCTGGTCCCGGTCGTAATGACGGGTATCCAGCATGATGAGGTCCGCCAGAGTGCCGAAGCTGAACTTTCGCCATAAGCGCAGAGAGTCGTTGGGGTCGGGCATCCAGAAAGGCATCCATTCATGATAGGCGCGTAGCATGGCGGCCTTCCGAGCCGCAAAAGAACCCTCGGTAGTTGTATCATGATTTTGAGCGCCTGCTTTCCAGGCATCGTTGGCAAGCTCATGATCATCCCATACAACGATGAAGGGGAAATTCTGATGGAGCCACTGGAGGCAGCTATCCAGCCGGTAGTGCGAATAGCGGATGCGATAGTCCTCTAAGGTGAGTATCTCCTTAGGCGGCTCAGACTGGCGCACATTATTGGGGGAGGGGCCGTATTCGTAGATGTAGTCCCCGACGTGCAGGATGAAGTCCACATCGTTGCGGAGGGTGATATTTTCGTAAGCGGTGTAAAAGCCATTCTGGTAGTCGGCACAGGAGACGAGGGCAAACCGAATCCGAGTAGGATTGGCTGGTAGCGTGCGCGTGCGTCCGATAAGCGAAGTGGTATTTAGCGCTGAAAAGCGATAGTAGTACCACCGCTCCGGCTGGAGGCCCGTTACCAGCACTTTCACAGTGTAATCCCGGTCTGCATCAGTGGTCGTAGTACCCGATGCCACTATGTTAGTAAAAGTGGTATCGGTAGCCACCTGCCAGCTTACGGGGATATTACCCGTCCAGTTTTGGGGAGGCGTGACACGGGTCCATATCACCACGCTATTTTGGGTGGGGTCTCCAGAGGCCACACCATGGAGGAAGGGAGCCTGACTCATACGTACATAAGCCCGATTGGGATGGGTCGTCTGCGCCCAGAGAAAGGCAAAAAGCCAAGGCATTAGGTACCTGCGCATAAACACAAAGATAAGGCTTATTCACGAAAGTCCGTAGCGTCTTATGTAAAAATCCGTTATGCCTCTCGCCCAGCTCGCCTACTGAGCTCACGACCTTCTGCCCGTTCCTTTTCCCAGAATGCGGGTGGTTACCTTTGTCAGGTATGCTTTTTGGGGCTCTGGCCATTTATCTGATTATCAGTCTGGGCATAGGGCTATTGGGGCGGTGGCGAGTGCGGCCTACGTTAGAGGGATACTTCGCTGGCAATCGGCGCATTCCCTGGTGGGCGGCGGCCCTGAGTATGGTAGCGACTACTTTTGCTGTGGATACCCCCCTCGCTATTACGGAGTATGTTCGGGAAGGGGGTTTGGCTGCCAACTGGCGCTGGTGGAATATGCTCATAGGCGGCATCCTCAGCACAGTCGTCTTTGCACCCCTCTGGCGTCAAAGCGGCGTCCTTACGGATAGCGAGTTTCTCACCATTCGTTATGGGAATGGCTTTCTCCCCCGCCTGCTGCGGGCCTTTCGGGCTCTCTACATGGGAATCTTCATCAATCTCATCATTATGGGCTGGGTTCAGCTCGCCATGCTTACCGTTTTGCGGACTTTCATAGAACTTTCCGCCTCGCAGGCCTGGGGCGTGCTTGTGGTGGTGACTTTGGTTACGGTGCTTTACACGCTGTGGGGCGGCTTGTGGAGCGTAGTTTGGGCGGATGTGCTCCAGCTGACGTTGGCGCTTTCTGCGACCACCCTCCTGATGGTTCGGGTGATAACGCACCTGGACTTATCGCAGGTGCCTGCTCAATACTGGAGCTTTTGGCCGGGACTGGATGGGCTGGGCTGGGGTCTTTGGGGAGCGGTGGCTTTTCTGGGCCTGCAATGGTGGGCCAGCTGGTACCCCGGGGCCGAACCCGCCGGTGGAGGCTACATCCTTCAGCGCATGGCCTCTACGCCCTCTCCCCATCACGCCCAAATGGCCCTGGCCTTATTTCAGGTGCTTCATTACATTGTGCGCCCTATTACCTGGTTTGCCGTAGCGCTCGGCTCTCTGATCGTTTTCCCCACGCTCACCGACCACAAAGCGGCCTACCTCCTTATGGGCAAACAGTTCCTCTCCCCAACTGAACAGGTCTTTCTCCTGATTGGACTGGTAGGGGCCTACACCAGCACCATCTCTACCCATCTCAACTGGGGCGCCTCCTACATAGCCAACGATTTAGGCCTGGACGAAAAATCCAGTTGGACCGCTGGCCGCTGGACCACGTTCGCCCTGGGCATCCTCAGCCTCGGCGTCGTCCCCCTCATGGATAGCGTCGCCAAAGCCTGGAATTTCCTCTTAGAAACCGGGGCCGGCATGGGTCTGGTCCTGATCGCCCGCTGGTTCTGGAAACGCATATCCGTCAATAGCGAACTGACCGCTCTCATCGCCCCACCCCTGGGCTATCTCTTCTTTAATGGGGTGATTCCGCTCCCCTTTCCCCAAAGCTACATCGCTACCGTCGCCTGGACGGTGGGTTGGGTGCTCTTAGTGAGCTTAGTAGGTAAGCCTACCCCCAAACCCATCTGGGCGGCCTTTCAAGCGAAAGTCCGCCCCACCCTGCACCCCCGCCAGCTCCTCTTGTGGCTCTTAGGCGTAAGTGGAGGCTACCTCACTCTGGCAGGCTTATTAGAGCTTTTGCGATCAAGTACCTTGTCTTCTCTCCTCCTACTGGGCTTGGGAGCTCTCATCCTCTTCTTTTACCTCTTGAAACGGAAGCCCTAAAAAACCCGTAGCTTCTCCATCCGCGCCTTATAAGCCAGTGTCTAATACCAATTCGATGCAAAGAGTTTCTGAATGCGAGGCGGTGGTATTTTGTGGGGCCGCCGCCCGCCGAAGGC
>Ga0272445_1001050_pt1 | contig 22927 bp, 24 predicted proteins | sample YNPCB0031_FD_194404 | JGI IMG/M metagenome (GOLD analysis project Ga0272445, IMG submission 194404) | Hot spring sediment microbial communities from Yellowstone National Park, WY, United States - YNP-CB-003-1 | ecosystem: Environmental > Aquatic > Thermal springs > Hot (42-90C) > Sediment... | reverse complement strand
GGGCCTTGAGTTCAGTATAGTCTTTATAACAGGTCTTGAAGAAGGACTCATGCCTTATAAAGAGAGTGAAATAGAAGAGGAGAGGAGACTCCTTTATGTTTCCATGACAAGGGCAAAGGAAGAGCTATATCTTATTCATTCGAGAAAAAGAAAGATATACGGAAGGCTCCTCGAACAGAAACCATCTCCCTTTCTTCAAGAGATTCCTGAAGATTTTATTGAAAGGATTTATTTGCCTGATAAGCCTCAAAAAAGACAGCTCGGACTTTTTAGTCTGCCCTCATAACAGCACCAGTACCTGCTGAGGTAACGAGTTTAGCATACCTTGCAAGCCATCCCTTTGTAATCTTTGGTTTTGGAGGCCTCCATTTCGAAAGCCTATTTTTTATCTCCTCATCTGGAACAAGAAGGTCAATTCTTCTGTTTGGTATGTCTATCTTAATCCTATCACCATTCCTCACAATCGCTATAGGGCCACCCTCCATTGCCTCAGGCGATATATGACCGATGCAGGGCCCCCTTGTTCCGCCTGAGAATCTTCCATCTGTAATAAGGGCAACAGAGTCACTCAATCCCATTCCTGCAATAGTTGCAGTAGGTGAGAGCATCTCTCGCATGCCTGGTCCGCCTTTTGGTCCTTCATAGCGAATCACCACAACATCACCTGGTTTGATCTCACCATTAAGTATAGCCTTCATACCCTGTTCTTCTGAATCATATACCTTTGCAGTCCCTTCAAAGACCATCATCTTAGAACTTACAGCAGACTGTTTTACAACAGCTCCCTGAGGTGCAAGATTTCCTCTCAGGATCGCTATGCCACCTTCTTTATGATAGGCCTTCTCAAGAGGTCTGATTACCTCTTCATTATATATCTCAGCCCTCTGGGCTATCTGATGGGTAGTAAATCCGCTGACTGTTGGCGTGTTGTGAATAAGTTTTACGAGTCTTTTAAGGACTGCCGGGATTCCTCCAGCAGCATCGAGGTCCTCAAGGAAATGCTCCCCTCCTGGAAGCATATTTGCTATATGAGGGGTTGTCCTGCTTAATTCATCAAAGACCTCAAGAGGCAGGTCAACACCAGCCTCATGGGCAATAGCAGGTATATGGAGGACTGTATTCGTAGAACCACCAAGGGCCATATCAACCCTTATGGCATTTTCAAAGGCCTTCCTTGTCATGATCTTTCTTGGGGTAATATTCCTCTTTATGAGTTCCACAATCCTCCTTCCGCTCTCAAAGGCAATCCTTTTTTTATGGGAGGTAATGGCAAGACTGGTTGCACAGGTGGGAAGACTCATGCCAAGGGCCTCAGTAATGCATGCCATGGTATTTGCAGTGTACATACCCTGACAGGAGCCAGGTCCTGGACAGGCACAGAGCTCAAGTTGTTCAAGCTCCTCAGAGGATATAAGGCCCTTTTTGAATTTTCCTATTGCCTCGAAGGTGTCATTTACAAGAGAGAGTCTCTTTCCTTTTAATATTCCTGAATGCATTGGCCCAGCTGTAATAACAATGGATGGGATGTTGAGCCTTGCTGCAGCCATAAGCATACCTGGTGTGATCTTGTCACAATTAGTTAAAAGCACGAGTCCATCGAGCTGATGGGCCTCGGCAATCGTCTCTACCATATCAGCAATGAGCTCCCTTGAAGGAAGGCTGTAGTGCATACCTCTATGGCCCATTGCTATTCCGTCACATATACCAGGTATTCCAAAGAAGAAGGGGTAACCTCCTCCTGTATGGATTCCCTTTTCAATAAATCTCTCCAGGTCTCTCATGCCGATATGGCCAGGGATGATGTCTGTAAAACTCGTGGCAACTCCAATGAAGGGTTTATTAATTTCTGATTTCGGTATTCCTGTTGCATAGAGAAGGGCCCTGTGGGGTACCCTTTCAAGTCCTTTCTTAATCTTTGAGCTCCTTAAAGACATAAGTCCTCCTTTTTTATAAAGATTTATCTTCCTTAGCTTGCTAAAGGGAATTTAAATAAAAATTTAATTTAATGAATGACTCTTTTTATATTGCTCTATAAGTTCGAGCATCCTGTCCTTTTTAGAAAGTTTTAATTTTTTTATCTTATGTATTTCAATCTCATCTTCTGGTGTTAGAAATTTTTTTGCCTCGAGCTCCTTCAGGGTATTGTCGAGATTTCTGTGTTCCTGTTCGAGCCTTCTGAACTCCTCATTCTCCTGCCTTAGCCTTTCAATAATCTCCTGTTCTTTCAATTTAGTCCTCCTTATTAATATTTTTTACCACCAAAGGTGGTGAGTGTTAATGGCATTCCTTTTAAAAATTACCACAAAAAGAACTAAATTTCAATAAAAATAAAACCTCCCTGACGCCCTTTTTCGTTTTTAGAAAATCTATAAGAATAAAATCTCTGAGGATTACAGCGGGTGCATTCCCCTGAGTACCAGATGTTTTCCCTTTTTACGCCCTCTGAAAGGGCCTGCAAAATATTTTCCATGGAAAGATTTAAATAGTACTTCCCGTTTCTTGACTTGTAATGAGAACCTGTGAGCCTTGAAACCGCATCTTTAACAGGTTCGTCTACCTCATAACAGCAAGAACCTATGGAAGGACCTATTGCTATAAAAATTTTAGACGGGTCTGAAGAATAAAACTCTTTCATTTTTTTAATGGCATTTTTAATGATTCCTTTAGCTGTACCCCTCCACCCAGCATGAACAGCTCCTATCACAGGTATTGTGGGGTCACATAAAAGGATTGGTACGCAATCAGCTGTCTCGATTCCTATAATTATCCCCCTTTTTTCAGTTATTACTCCGTCAGCTATTTTCCTTTCTGTTCCATCAAGAATAATCACTTCTTCTGTATGTCTCTGTACAGGCCTGTATACTGGTAGACCAAATCGAAAAATCTCTTCATGACTGTTCTTAGTAGTGAAGATAGCCTTTATATGTTCAGGAAAGATTGGTGGAATAATCATATTCTCAACCCTTCAACTCCTTAAAGGCATCAGGTATATATTCAATTATATCAGAGGCGAGAAGGCTATGCCCTCCCTTATGGGAGGCACCTATGTCACCGGCAAGACCGTGGAGATAGACTCCAAGAATAGCTGAATCCAGACCCGTAAGACCCTGAGCCATAAGCCCTCCTATAATACCTGTCAGGACATCACCACTACCTGCCTTTGCCATGCCAGGATTTCCTGTTGGATTTACATAAGAGTTACCATTATGTCCTATAACAGTAGGCACTCCTTTAAGCACTATTGTTGCTCCATATTTTAGAGATAGCTCCTGAGGAAGGTCTATTCTTCTTTTCTCTATCTCTTCTATCTGAAGACCTGTTAATCTTGCCATCTCTCCTGGATGGGGTGTGAGGACTATATCTCCCTTTTTGTTTTTTAGAATCTCAGCCATACCCTGAAGGCAATTAATACCATCTGCATCTATAACCAGAGGAACCTCAGTCTGCTCTATTAATTCTTTGACAATAACTTTCGTATCCTCTGAAACACCTATACCAGGGCCTATAGCAATAACCCGACCAGGCTTTTTTATAAACTCAAGAATTAGATCTATAGCATCTTTTTTTAATAACCCATCGCCTCTATCAGGAAGGCCCAGACACATCTCATCAGTAACCCTCGATTCGAATACTTGAAGTAATGACTCAGGTACTCCTACTGTTACAAGGCCTGCCCCGGTGCGGAGGGCTGCCCTTGCTGCAAGGAGACAGGCTCCTGTCTTTCCCCTTGAGCCTGCTATAATGAGCAAATGACCATATGTGCCTTTGTGAGAATATCTCTTTCTTTGAGGGATGAGGTTTTTAACAAATTCCTTTTCAAGGAGCTCAACCCTTAAGTCTTTTGATTTAATCAATTCCTCAGGAAAACCAATATCCTCCACATAAAGCCTTCCTGTATATTCTGAACCAGGGTAGAGGAGGTGACCTCTTTTGGGAAGTCCAAAAGTAACAGTAAGGTCTGCCTTTATAGCCTTTCCCATTATAGAACCATCATCAGAGGATATACCTGAGGGGATATCTACCGCCACAACAGGATTCCCTGAATTATTTATAGTCTCTATAACTTCAGCAATCCTGCCAGATATCTCCCTTTTAAGGCCTGTCCCGAAGAGGGCATCTATTATAATGGCATCTTTGAGTTCTTCATTATGAATATCTCTGGAGAATACATAAGGAATACGGCTCTTTTTTATCCTTTCAAGTTGAACCCTGGCATCTTCACTCATATTTTTTTCTTCAAAAAGAAGATAGACCTTTACCTTAAATTTGTATCTTTTGAGATACCTTGCTGCAACAAGACCATCGCCTCCGTTGTTGCCAGGTCCTACAAGGATGACAACATTTCCCTTTCCAAAATCTTCCCTCACTCTTAATGCTACAGCCCTTCCAGCCCTTTCCATTAATTGAAGAGAAGGTATTCCGTATTTTCTTATTGTGAGATTGTCTATAAGACCCATTTCTTCAGCATTTACAACTTTCATTGGAGTTCCTCTACAATTACCATGGCAATAGCATATTCTGTATCATGACTAATGGTAAGATGGAATCTTAAATTTGGAGGCAGGGGTTCATCAATGATTAGACAGGGCTTTCCAGAAGGCTCATTATAAATTTTAATGGATTTAAAGTCTATCCTCGCCCCAATAGCCTTTATAAAGGCCTCTTTTGCAGCAAATCTGGCAGCGAGAGATTCAAAGGAATTACCTTTTGCACTACAGTAATTCAACTCATCTTCTGAAAATATCCTTCTGAGAAATCTTTCCCCCCATTTATCAGCAGCCCTTTTGATCCTGTCTATCTTTACAATATCAATCCCCGTTCCTTTAATCACGCCTCAATCCTGGTCTTTCTGGGCCTTATATATAAGTTCTTTCATCTCCCTTACTGCCTCTTTCATTCCTACAAGGACTGCCCTTGCCACAATACTGTGGCCAATGTAAAGTCCTCTCAAACCAGATATGGAAGCCACAGCCTTAACATTGTGATAATTAAGGCCATGGCCTGCATTTACCTCAAGGCCAACAGATTTAGCCCTTTGAACTGCATTCATTATTTTCCTGAGTTCATCTATCCTTTTTGTCATGGGAGCGTCAGCATACATCCCTGTATGGATTTCTACCATCTGTGCTCCTATCTCTCTTGAGATATCTACATCTTCAATGGAGGGATTGATAAAGAGGCTTACAGGAATGCCCTTGTCGTTTATCTTTTTTATAAAGTCTTTTAACATCAGGCGATTCTCTTTAACATTAAGGCCTCCTTCTGTAGTAAGCTCCTGTCTCTTTTCAGGCACTATGGTTATTAGATCTGGTTTTACATCCAGACTTATCTTTAGCATCTCCTCTGTAGCTGCCATTTCAAGATTTAGTTCTACTGTAACAATTTCTCTTAATAACCGAAGATCCCTGTCCTGGATATGCCTCCTGTCTTCCCTCAAATGGACAGTTATACCATCTGCTCCGCCCAGGATTGCCAGAGTAGCGGCCATTACAGGATCAGGCTCTTTTGCCAGTCTTGCCTGTCTTATGGTAGCCACATGGTCGACATTTACGCCAAGAATCATGGATATATATTAACATATGTTAAAATTAAATATGAAAGTCATCTGTCCAACCTGTAAGGCTGTAACCACGTGGCACGAAAACCCCTGGAGGCCCTTCTGTTCTGAAAGATGCAAGCTTATAGACCTTGGCAGATGGGCAACTGAAGAATACAGGATTCCTGGTGAGCCTGTAAAGGATAAAGAAATCTCTCATGGAGATAGGGATGAAAAGCGTGATTGACAAAAATTGCTTTAAAATTGTTAAAATATATTCTCTCGGGCGGATAGCTCAGTTGGGAGAGCGCAGCCCTTACAAGGCTGAGGTCACAGGTTCGATCCCTGTTCCGCCTACCATTATGGGGTGGTAGTTCAGATGGTTAGAACGTCGGCCTGTCACGCCGAAGGTCGCGGGTTCGAGCCCCGTCCACCCCGCCAATTGAGCCCATGCAGCAAAAGTTCTTTTATATAGAAACAAGAGGTTGCCAGATGAATTTCCACGATTCTGAAAAGATCGTGGGAATTCTGAAAAGGGAAGGTTATATCCCTACAGACCAGCCCCAAAAAGCTGACCTAATTATTTTCAATACATGCAGTATCAGGAAGAAGCCAGAAGAGAAACTTTTCAGTGCCCTCGGAAGGCTCAAAGCCCTTAAGAGACAAAAGCCTTTTTTGAAGATAGCTGTATGCGGATGTATTGCCCAGCAACAGGGTAGTGAACTCCTTAAAAGGGCTCCCCATATTGACTATATCTTCGGACCCCAGAATATCGGTAAATTACCCAATATTCTCTCGATGGATACTGCTGTTATGACAGAAGATAATCCTGAGCTTCCTCTGGAAGAACTTCCTGCTGAAAGGGTTAATGGGGTAAAGGCTTCAGTTACAGTCATGTTTGGATGCGATAATTTCTGTTCTTACTGCGTTGTTCCTTATACAAGGGGGAGGGAGGTAAGCAGGCCTTTAAAGAAAATAGTAGAGGAGGTTAGGGCACTGGCAGAGGAGGGTTACAAGGAGGTCCAGCTTCTTGGGCAGAATGTGAATTCTTACAGGGATGGGGAATATGATTTTGCAGACCTCTTGAGACATATAAATGATATAAAAGGTATAGAAAGGATAAGGTTTATCACTTCCCATCCAAGGGACCTCTCTGAAAAGCTTATAAGGACAATGGCTGAACTTGAGAAGGTCTGTGAGCATCTCCATTTACCAATTCAGTCAGGCTCTGACAGGATACTGGAACTTATGAATAGAGGATATACCTATGGAGAATATAAAAGAAAAGTAGATCTTTTAAGACACCATATCCCAGAGATAGCAATAACCACTGACATAATAGCTGGATTTCCTTCTGAGACAGAAGAAGACCATAGCTTAACTATAAAGGCCCTTGAAGAGATTCAGTATGACGGGATCTTTGCCTTTAAATACTCGAGGAGACCTGGTACGAAGGCAGCAGAAATGCCAGAACAGATACCAGAGGATATAAAATCAAGGAGGCTTTCTGAGATATTAAAGCTTCAGGACTCCATAACCCTTAAGAAAAATAATGCCCTTATCGGTTCGATTCAGGAGGTTTTGGTTGAAGGAAAAAACGAGGCAGGAGAGACCATTTCAAGGACAAGAACTAATAAGATTGTTATTCTTGACAAAGAATTTCCTTCAGGTACAACCCTTAAGGTAAAGATTACAGGTGCAAGGATTCACAGCCTTTTTGCTCAAGTTTTATGAAATTTTCAATTCTTACCCTCGGTTGCAAGACCAATCAGGCAGAAAGCGAGGACCTTTCCCGAGAGCTACTGAGTAAAGGGTTCAGGTGTGTCGATTTAAAAGATTCTCCAGATATATGTGTTATTAATACCTGTACTGTTACTTCAAAAAGCGACTATCAGTCAAGACAGCTCATTAGAAGGGCCCTCCGGACAGGGGCTCAAGTAATTGTTACAGGATGCTATGTGAACTCATCAATAGAGAGCCTCAAAACAGAATTTTCAGATAAATGTCTCTTTGTTAAAAATGAAGAAAAACCCAATATTATTAATATGTTAAATATCAAAACTTCAAGTGATAATTTATCCCATTTCTATTCAAAATCGAGGCCTGTGGTAAAAATTCAGGATGGATGTAATAAAAGGTGTTCCTATTGTATTATTCCATCTGTAAGAGGTCCTTCAAGGTCTAAGCCTTCTGAGGATGTAATAAGGGAGATAAAGGCTATCGAAGATTCAGGCTATAGAGAGGTTGTCCTGACAGGCATAAACCTTGGGTCTTATGGCAGAGACCTTTATCCACCTTCTGGACTCGATGACCTTATTGAAAGGATAATTTCAGAGACAAAGAGAATCAGAATCAGGGTCAGTTCCCTGGGGATAAAAGAGATTACGGATAAGCTAATAGATCTTATCAAAACAGGTAGGGTTTGTCGTCATCTCCATCTGTCTTTGCAGAGTGGAGACAACAGGATTTTGAGATTAATGAATAGAAATTATCGTTCTGAAGATTTTATAGCCCTTGTTAACCATTTAAAGTTAAATATTAAAGATATAAATATAGGAGCCGATATAATTGTGGGATTTCCTGGTGAAGGGGACATCGAATTTAAAAACACCCTAAAGACCCTTAAAGAAGCAATGATAGGTTATATTCATATCTTTCCTTATTCCAGAAGACCTGGTACACCCGCTTCGAATATGCCTGAGCAGGTTGAATCAAAAACAAAAGAATTAAGACTAAAGCTCCTGAAAGACCTTGACAGGGAATTAAGGGAAGCCTTTTCTTTAAGTCAAATCAATACTGAAAAAGAAATAGTAGTTGAAAATATTCAGGATGGGTTAATCAAAGGTAAGACGGATAATTATCTCGATGTATATCTAATTGATGAAAGAAGCACAAAAAAGGGTGAAATATTAAGAGTATTTATTTCAGAACGAACTGATAGAGGCCTGAAGGGAGAGCCTTTAAAATAAGCATAAGTCTTTGAAGTTTCAATCTTTTTAAACTGCAAGTCTTTTGGGCACTCCATAAAATTTCCTTAATTTTTAAGGGGCTATCTTCTTTTTTTACAATTTTATTAACAGCTTATAAACAGCGGGTGTGGAAATCAAAATGTCTGATAAGATATATTATGTTAAATTTTTATTAAAAAGAAAAAAATATAGTTAATCTTCCTGTTCTTGCTGGGTCTTCTGGGGCTTTTTAACCCCTTCTCTTGCGATAGCAATCTTGCCAGTTCGTACAAATTCTTTTATCCTGAAGGGCTTCATGAGTTCTATGAAGGCCTCAATCTTTTTCTCATCACCCGTTATCTCAACGGTATATGTGGTAGGACTTGAATCAACGACCCTTCCCCTGAAGATCTCAGTGAGTCTCAATACTTCAGCCTTGTCCTCCTGTTTTGGTGGAGCTACCTTAATAAGGACCATCTCCCTCTCAACATGGTCCATTTCTGTAAGATCTACGACTTTAATTACATCTATCAATTTATTTAACTGTTTGGTTATCTGTTCAATAATCTGGTCATCGCCTGTTGTTACTATAGTCATAACAGATACACTTGGATCAATCGTCTCTCCTACAGAAAGGCTTTCGATATTATATCCCCTTCCGCTAAAAAGACCTGCTATCCTTGAAAGGACACCAAATTTGTTTTCAACAAGCAAAGATAATGTGTGCCTCATTTTACTGCCCTCAATTTCTTTTCAGCCTTTTTCTCTTCACCAAAGATCATCTCATCAAGAGATGCTCCTGCAGGAACCATTGGGAAGACCTTCTCCTTCCAGTCAACTATAAAGTCAATAAATACAGGAGCCTTTACCCTGAAGGCCTCCTTTAGGACAGGCTCCACTTCAGAGGGCTTTGTTGCCCTCAACCCTACTGCTCCATAAGCCTCAGCAACTTTAACAAAGTCAGGTGCTACATCAAGGTAGGAATGGGAATAGCGCTCTCCAAAGAAGAGCTCCTGCCACTGCCTTACCATACCAAGGTACCTATTATTCAATATAGCCACCTTAACAGGAAGCCTGTTAAGGACTGCTGTTGCCAGTTCCTGAATGTTCATCTGGATACTTCCATCCCCTGCTATATCAATTACAAGCTTGTTGGGATGGGCAAGCTGGGCACCAATAGCTGCTGGAAAACCAAATCCCATGGTACCAAGGCCACCAGAGGTAATAAATGTCCTTGGTTTATCGAATTTAAAAAATTGAGCTGCCCACATCTGATTCTGTCCAACCTCAGTGGTTATAATAGCATCTCCACCAGTTAGCTCGTATATCTTTTCAACTACATACTGTGGCTTGATTACTTCATTGCTATATTCATATGTAAGGGGTCTTTCATTACGCCATGTCTCTATCTGTTTGAGCCATGCCTTCCTGACCTCACTCCATTGACCCTTGAGCTCTTCTTTAAGGATTTTATTAAGCACAGTAAGAACCCTCTTAAGGTCACCTACTATAGGGATGTCTACCCTCACGCTCTTTCTTATAGATGTAGGATCTATATCTACATGGATAATCTTTGCATGGGGAGCAAAGGTGCTTACCTTTCCTGTTACCCTGTCATCAAATCTGATGCCAAGGCCAATAATAAGGTCAGAGTTCTGTACAGCCATATTAGCACAATAGGTGCCGTGCATACCGAGCATACCCATAAATAGTTTATGGGTTCCAGGAAATCCACCAAGCCCCATAAGGGTGTTAGTCACAGGGATATGGTTATATTCTGCAAGCTCTTTTAGTTCTTTATGGGCACCCGAGATGATAATTCCACCACCAGAAATTATTACCGGTCTCTTTGCCCTGGCTATCTCGTGGGCAGCCTGAGTTATCATCCATTTATTACCCTCATATTTTGGATTATAACTCCTTATCTTAACCTGCTCTGGCCATATAAAGTCAGCCTTTCCTGCTGTTACATCTTTTGGGAGGTCTATTAGCACCGGGCCTGGTCTGCCTGTCGTTGCTATATAAAAGGCCTCTCTTATAACCTGGGCAAGGTCTTCTGTCTTTTTAACAAGATAATTATACTTTGTGCATGGCCTTGTGATACCTACTATGTCAGCCTCCTGAAAGGCGTCATTACCGATAAGGGCTGTGGGGACCTGACCTGTAAGGACTATCAGTGGCACAGAATCCATATAGGCTGTAGCTATTCCTGTAACTGTATTGGTAGCACCAGGGCCTGATGTAACAAGGACAACACCTGGCTTTCCTGTAGAGCGGGCATAGCCGTCTGCAGCATGGACAGCACCCTGCTCATGTCTGGTCAGTATAAGCTGGATATCCTTATCCTGATAAAGGTAGTCGAAGATATTCAAAACTACTCCACCAGGATAACCGAAGATGTGTTTAACACCCTCTCTTTTAAGAGACTCTATTACGATCTCTGCACCTGAGATTTTGTTCATAGAGATATTTTAATTTATTTGCCTTTGCTGAGTAAATAGGCTATTATATCTTAAAATCATGAATACTTACACAGGTCTTGTAATTAAACCCATGCTTGCGAAAACTGCAAGGGAGCCTTTTGATTCAGAAGAGTATCTCTTTGAGCTTAAATGGGATGGCACAAGATGTATAGCCCTCATTGATGGGCAAAGGATTAAACTCCAGAACAGAAGACTGCGGGATATCACCTATAGATATCCAGAATTTAAGAACCTGACAGGATCGATTAAATCAAAGGCTTTAGTGCTTGATGGAGAGATCGTGGTCTTTTACAATGGTAAACCTGATTTTGAGAAACTCCAGACAAGGGAACAAATTGAGGACAGGCAGAAGATTAATCTCCTCTCTACCCTTACACCAGCCACTTATGTTGTATTTGACATCCTTTACCTGAAAAATCAATCATTAATGAAACTGCCCCTTATGGAGAGAAAAAGGATCCTGAAAGAAGTTATTAATCTGTCAGAGCATATAGTCATATCTGAAGATTATAATTACGGGAAAAGATTATTTTATGAAGCCCTGAAGAGAGGTTTTGAGGGTATCATGGCGAAACAAAAAAAGAGCCCCTATTTGATAGGTAAGAGGTCAGAATACTGGTTGAAGATAAAGAAATCCAGTGATATAGATGCTGTGGTTTGTGGATTTATCAAGGGAGAAGGTCTCAGGAAGGGACTGGCTGGCTCACTTATACTCGGTGCATTCCAGAAGGGTGAATTGATTCATATAGGACAGGTGGGAACGGGCTTCAGCATAAGTGAGCTTGAGCACTTTATGAAAATGGCAGAAAGACTTAAGACCCATCATCCAACCTGCAAAGATATACCCTATTTAAAAAGAGAGGTTCAGTGGCTAAGGCCTGAGATAGTGGTAAGGGTCAGGTTTCTTGAATGGACAAGGGAAAGAAGATTGAGGTCTCCTGTATTTTTAAATTTCAGGTTTGATAAGGCACCAGAGGAGTGTGAGATTGAGGATTAAACTGCCTTCTTTTTCTTCTCTATACTTTTCTTAAGGGCATCCATTAGATTAACAACCTTCTCAACCTCTTTTCTTGGCACAACCTTTATCTCCCTGCCAGCTATTTTTGCCTTTATGAGCTTCATCAGCTCCTCTCTGTACTCATTCCTGTATTCATTTATATTAAATCTACCAGTATAATGCTTTAAAAGCTCCTCAGCAAGCTCTATCTCCTTTTCATCAAGGTGAACCCTCTGGGGTATATTGAGCACATCGGGCATCATTACCTCATCAGCATAAAGGATTGACTGGACAGTAAGGGTATCATTAAAGAGCCTTAATACTCCAATGTGTTCCCTTTCTTTGAGGACGAATCTTACAATCCCTACTCTATTAGTCCTTTTCATAACAGTCCTTAAAAGGCAATAAGCCCTTTCTGCTCCCTCTTCGGGCTGAAGATAATAGGACTTATCAAGATAAATTGGGTCTATGTCTCTGGGTTCTACAAATTTCAATATTTCTATATTTTTCAAGTTCTTAAGTGGCAGATTTTCAAGTTCTTCTTGATTAATAATAACAAATTTACCTTTTTCGTATTCATACCCTCTGACAATCTCTTCCATCTCGATATTCACATTGCAGGAAGGGCAAAATTTTTCATATTTTATAGGGGTTGAACACTTCCTGTGCAGTAGATGAAAGGAAAGCTCTCCTTTATGAGTTGCTCCATAGAGCCTTACAGGGATATTTACAAGGCCAAAGCTTAAATAACCACTCCACAGGGCTTTCATATTATAATAATACCATAACCAGACTTTTTAAAAAAAATTTCTTATAAAGTGCACTTTGAAAAATCTGCTACCATGAGGAGGGCTCTCCATACATTTGAAAGAAGATTCAACCTGTTATTCTTCAGGTCTTCTTCCTTTACCATCACAAGGACATTATCAAAGAAACCATTTATAGGTCCTATCATGGATATAAGGGCTTCTATACAGTTGTTGTAATCTCCCTTTTCGATACCTTCCTTAAGCCTCTGTTCTACCTCTTTTGAGATTTTATAAAGAGACCTTTCATGTTCTGAACTTAAGAGCTCTTCTTTCATTGTTGCCTGAGGAGCATAAAATTTAGAAAGGATATTATTGACCCTCTTGGCAGCAAGGATGAAATCAGGATACTCCTTTCTTTTTCTAAATTCTTCAAGGGCTTGAAGTCTCTTAATGACCTCTTGAAGGGGCAATCTTGAGATATAAGAACTCAGAGAAGAGATAAGCTCATGGTTGTAGCCCTCCTGTTCCAATATTACCTCTACCCTCTGTTCAATAAAGTTTATAATCCTTTCAACCGGGATTTGGAGATTTTGCAATTGTCCTGAAGCAATATTTACGAGCTCTTCAATTGTAACAGGATAGTTCCATTGCCTTAAAATTCCAATTATTGCTATTGCCTGCCTCCTGAGGGCAAAGGGGTCTTCAGAACCTGTTGGCTCAAGGCCAAGACCAAAAAAGGAAACAATATTGTCTATCCTGTCTGCAATGCTCAGGATTGCTCCCTCATGGGTTGAGGGATTTTTATCACCACTTCTCCTTGGAAGGTAGTGCTCTTTTATAGCAAGGGCAATCTCAGAAGGCTCACCATCATTCAGGGCATAATAATAACCCATTATCCCCTGAAGCTCAGGAAATTCCCTTACCACACCTGTAATAAGGTCTGTCTTTGATAGCCTCGCAGCCCTGTCAATCCTTTCTGTCCTTTCTGGCACAAGTTTCTGAGCAAGATATCTTGAGATTACCCTGATCCTTTCTGTCTTTTCAAAGAGGCTTCCGAGTTTTTCATGATACACAACCCTCCTGAGTTCCTCTACTCGCTCTTCAAGTCTCTTTCTTTTATCTTCATTGTAATAAAATCTTGCGTCCTCAAATCTTGCCTTAATGACCCTCTCAGCACCAGCCCTTACATTGTCTTCATTCTCAGGTGAAGTGTTAGAGACAACAATAAAATGATTGCTCAATCCATCTTTAAGGTATGTAGCAAAATACTTCTGATGGTCTCTCATGACAGTTATGAGGAGTTCTGGAGGAAGGCCCAGATATTCCTCAGGAAATTTAGCCATCACAGCCCAGGGATACTCAACAAGATAAGTTACCTCCTCAAGTAATTCTTCATCCTCATGAACCCTCAGGCCTCTTTTCTCAGCAAGACTATGTATCTGCCTTAAGGTCTCCTCTTTCCTTCTCTCCTGATCAACAATAACACCTGAGTTTAAAAGTTTCTCCATATATTCATCAGGATGACTTATAAAGACCTTTCCTTTTGAAAGGAATCTATGGCCTATAGTGAAATTCCCGGACTTTATTCCATCTATTTCGAATTCCACAGTTGTGGAATCAAGAAGGCAGAGAATCCATCTTATTGGTCTGACAAATCTTATGGAGTGGTCTGCCCATCTCATGGACTTTGGGAAATTTAATGAGCCTATAAATGAAAGGGCAAATTTATCCATGAGGCTTTCTGTCAGGAGACCCTTTTCTTCAATCCTTGCAACAACATACTCTCCTCTTTCTTTCTTCCTTATCTCAACATTTTCTGGTGATATACCATGACCTGCACAGAACCCAAGAAGGGTCTTTGTGGGATTACCCTTTTCATCAAAGCACACTTTTCTGGGAGGCCCCCATATCTCTTTAACAGTATCAGCCTGTCTCTCTGGAAGGCCTTCAATAATAAGGGTAAGCCTCCTTGGTGTAGCAAGAACCCTTATGTCTGAATAACCCAGCCTCTGTTCCTTAAGAAGCCTTTCAGCAGACTGTCTCATCATGGTAAGGCTCGAAGTGATAAACCTTGCCGGGATTTCCTCAACACCTATCTCAAGGAGAAACTTGTGCACCTTACCACCTTCCCATAAGAGGGAACCCGAGTTTTTCCCTCTGTTCTAAGTATCCTCTGGCGCATAGCTTTGCCAGAGCCCTCACCCTTGCTATGTAGCCAGTCCTTTCTGTAACACTCAGGGCACCCCTTGCATCAAGGAGATTAAATAGATGGGAACACTTGAGGCAGTATTCATAAGCAGGAAGTATAAGGCCAAGACTGAAAAGCCTTCTGGATTCAGCCTCGTAATCCTCAAAATGTCTTATAAGCTTATCTACATCAGCATATTCGAAATTAAATTTTGAAAACTCCACCTCAGACTGATGGTGGATATCCCTGTATTTAATATTTCCTGTCCAGGTGATATCAAAGACATTCTCAACTCCCTGTAGATACATGGCAATCCTCTCAAGGCCATAGGTTATTTCCACAGAGACAGGCTTCAGGTCGATTCCTCCAACCTGCTGAAAATAAGTGAACTGGGTAATCTCCATTGAATCGAGCCAGACCTCCCATCCAAGACCCCAGGCACCGAGGGTTGGTGACTCCCAGTCATCCTCAACAAAGCGTATATCATGTCGGGCAGGGTCTATGCCTATAAACTCGAGGCTCTCGAGATAGAGCTCCTGACTGTCCTCTGGCGATGGTTTAATTATTACTTGATACTGATAATAATGCTGAAGTCTGTTTGGATTTTCACCATATCTTCCATCTGTTGGTCTTCTTGAAGGCTCCACATAGGCAGTCCTCCAGGGCTCTGGGCCAAGGACCCTCAGGAATGTTGCTGGATGGAATGTCCCGGCACCAACCTCTATATCATAGGGTTGATGAATAACACAACCCTTTGATGCCCAGTATTCATTAAGCTTCATTATAAGCTGCTGAAAATCCATGGGCTATATTTTACAACATTTCCTAAAAATTGTGACTATCCTTTAGGGTGTGTTATTATATTTAGTGACAAAAAAGATAGGGGTTATACTTCTTAATCTTGGAGGTCCTGATAGCCTTAAATCAGTAAGGCCCTTTCTTTATAACCTCTTCTCTGACAGGGATATAATCAGACTTGGACCAGCTCCTCTTCAGAAATTCTTAGCATTTCTTATATCCCTTTTAAGAAGTAAAAAATCAAAAGATGCCTACAGGCTTATTGGTGGCTTCTCTCCTCTAAGGACCATTACAGAGGCACAGGCAAGCTCCTTGAAGGAAAAATTAAGACCTAATAGAATTTCTGTTTACACAGGAATGCGTTACTGGCATCCTTTTATTGAAGATACTGTTGAAGAGATTAAACAGGATAGAATAACCCACCTGATTGGTCTCTGCCTCTATCCCCATTACAGTATTGCCACTTCTGGCTCTGCTATTAAAAGACTGGAAGAGGTCCTCAGGGGAACAGGGATTTATCTTAAGCTTATCAAATCATGGCCTGACAATCCCTTGTATATAAGGGCTCTTAAAGAGAATATCCTGAAAACCCTGAACATAACAGAAGAACCTGAAAGAGCCCACCTCCTCTTCAGTGCCCATAGCCTTCCTGTGTCATTTATAGAAAAAGGAGACCCCTATGTAGAGGAGCTTATGAAGACAATAAAGGCATTAAGTTCTGAATTGAAGCTTCCATGGCATCTTTCCTATCAGAGCAGGAGTGGACCTGTAAAATGGCTTTCACCCTCAACAGAAGAAAAGCTCAGAGAACTGGCAATCCATTCAGTCAAAGAAGTAATTATTGTACCAATAAGCTTTGTCTCTGACCATATAGAGACCCTCTATGAGATAGATATCTACTACAAGGAGATAGCTTCAATGCTCGGGATTAAACTCTATCGCACAGAATCCCTCAATACAAATCCCCTTTTCATAGAAGCCCTTTATAACATGGTAATAAATGCACTGGAGGAGTCGGGATGGAAAGGATTGTAATTGTAGGTGGAGGAATATCTGGCCTTGCTACTGCCTATTATCTTCTTCAGAAAAGACCTGACATAGAGCTCCTTGTCCTTGAGGCAGAAAAAAGACCTGGTGGAAAGGTCTGGACAGAAAGGACAGAAGGATTTATATGCGAAGCAGGGGTGAATGGTTTTCTTGACAACAAACAGGGGACAATAAGCCTTGCAAGGCTCCTCGGTCTTGAACCCCTCAGAAGCAGTGACAGTGCAAGAAAAAGGGCTGTTTATATAAATGGAACCCTCAAATGGATACCAGACACACCACCCAAAATATTTCTCTCCAGCTTCCTGAGCCTGAGGGCAAGATTGAGAATGCTTGGAGAGTATTTTGTTCCAAAAAAGGAACTCGAAGACGAGACCATAGAGTCCTTTGTAACAAGGAGGGTTGGAAGGGAATTCTTCGAAAAACTCCTTGACCCGATGGTTACAGGCATCTACGCAGGAGATCCCTCAAAACTAAGCATTAAAAGCTGTTTTCCAAAGGTGTATGAACTTGAAAAGAGATATGGTGGTCTGATAAAGGGCTTTATAAAACTACAGAAAGAGAGAAAGAGACAGGGTGGTAAGGTTGAGGCTGGGCCTGGGGGAGTGCTTCATTCATTTAAAAATGGTATGTTCACAATCATAGAGATATTAAAGGATCGTCTTGGAGAGAGAGTAAAGACGGATTCTCCTGTAACAGGGATAGAAAGAATAGGTAATCTCTACAAAATCCACTGCACTGGTGGTGCCACTTACGAAACTCCCTGTATTGTAATAGCCACTCCAGCTCACAACTCCTCTCAGATACTAAGGGAACTCAATCCATCCCTTTCAGCCCTTTTAAAAGACATACCCTATCCTCCTCTAAGTGTTGTTGCCCTGGGATTCAGAAAAGAGGACATAAAGGCTGATACAGACTACTTTGGTTTTCTTGTAGCAGGAAAAGAAAAGGGAAGGATTCTTGGTTGCCTTTTTGATTCAAGCATATTCCCTGGAAGGGCACCAGAAGGTCATATACTTCTTAGATGTATGATAGGTGGAGCCAGGGCACCTGAACTCGCCATGCTTGACGATGAAGAACTTATTAAATTAGCTCTGGAAGAACTTGACAGGATAACTGGAATAAAAGGCTCACCAGTATATAAAAGGATTTTCAGATATGATAAGGCAATACCCCAGTATGTTCTTGGCCATTCAAGAAGGCTTGAAGATATAGAAAAGGAGCTCTCAAGAACAAAAGGCCTTTATCTTACAGGAAATGCCTATTATGGCGTTGCTATGAACGACTGCATCCAGCAGGGTGCATTACTTGCGGAAAGGATAGTTAGTGATTCAGAAAGGAAGTCTTAATTCCATACATATCCACAATATCCTTTGGCATAGCTCGGTCAATGACTGCTGTAATCTTGTTGGCAAGGATGTTCTCCTTTGAATCAATAAGTCCGAATTGAGATCGCAAAATGCCCTATCTGGCCACTTCCTCTGAAGTCTTCCTTCAATAATGGCAAGAAACTCCTCTGGCGTGAGTGTCAGGTCCCAGAGGCACTGCCTGAGGATACTTTTTTGTTCATCTGTAAGCTGATGTTCTTGCATAAATAAAATAAGGTGAGAGTCTGTTGATTTTATTCAACAACTTTTACTCTGTTTCAGGCTAATGCATCCAAGAATAGTTAATTTACTTTATATACTTTTCATTGACAGGAGAAAGAGGTGGATCACCAATTGCATTGAATTCATATAGATAATCCATGCAATCTTGAGATTCTTTTAGCACATTCTTTTTTCAAAAATCAATGGTGCCCGAGGCCGGACTCGAACCGGCACGGTGACTAAGCACCGAGGAATTTTAAGTCCCTTGCGTCTACCAGTTCCGCCACTCGGGCAAACCTTAGGGTGTAAAACTTAGAATTGTCTTTATGGGTCTAAACTAATAATTTAAAATAACAACTTTTAAAGAACATTGTCAATGTGGCAAAAAGGAATTTAAAAAATGTTAAAATAATTCTGTTTTTGAAAATCGGCTTTCTGGAGGACTTATGATTACTATTGATGATTTTTCGAAAATTGAACTTAGGACAGGTAAAGTCCTTGAGGCAAAAAGGATTGAAGGTTCAAATAAGCTCATAGTTATGAAAGTTGATACAGGTGAGATAAGACAGATTGTAGCTGGAATAGGAAAGGCTTATTCACCTGAAGAGCTTGTAGGAAAGACAATAGTTGTTGTAACGAATCTACAGCCAGCAAAACTTATGGGAGTAGAATCAGAGGGTATGCTCCTTGCTGCCTCCGATGATGAAGGAAGGCTTTCTATTATAACAACGGAAAGAGAGGTTAAGACTGGCTCAAGGGTTAAGTGAAGAGATTCTCAAAGAAAATATCATTTCAGGTGCTATTATGGTTTTTCCATTGGAAGATAATTTCAACCTCAATTTAATGGCAGAAGGAAAGTATTCTTTTTCTGTATCCCATTCATCCACCCAATCTCTTGCTTCAGGATCGAAATATTCAATTTCTATGGCCTCTACATCAGGGTCAAGGAGTATTTCTTCTCCTTCTGAAGACTCAAGATTATCTTCGTTAAAGAAGATTTGATCTTTTTCTTTAAGACCCTCATTATCTACATATATGTATGCCCATTTAAGACCTGCCATGTCATAAATCCTTTCTGAGTCTGGCATTACAGAGGTTGTAACAAATCCCATGGCATCTGGCGTTCCTTTAAAAAAAATCTTTTCCTTACCACTTTTTTTGTCCTGAAGTTTGAAAGGATATATACCTTTAATTAGCCAGCCAACCCTGTCATAGATAACTCTTATTCTCTGGGAAGAGTTTTCTCTTTCTGAAATCTTTTCGTAGGAACGCATACTTAGCCTGAACCCAGAAATAATAATAAGTATAATAAGGAGGGATATGGTAAAGGCTATAACGAGCTCTATAAGGGTAAAACCTTTATTCCTCACCCTCTTCCACCTCTTCTGTTTTTATACTGCTTATTTCGTAAAGGTTATTGTCCCATAAAACCTTGACAGTGATCTCGTAGACCCTGAAGCCTTCAGTCTCTGATCTGAGCTGTATCTTTCGTTCTATTTTATATATGTCCATATTTTCTGTAGCATCTCCAGGCTCAAGTTTCATGGAAAGGGCTTTTTCAATTTCAGAAGTTCCAATAATAATTGCTTGAGTATAATCTTCAGACCTTTTTGAAGCCCTCAGGTTGGATTGAAAGAGTTCCATAAGGAAAGCCACTGTAATGGCAAGGAGGGTAAGGGCTACCATGACCTCAATAAGGGTAAAGCCTGAATCAGTGTTTTTCGACTTTAACCTTTGAGTTTCTGCTGTCAATACTGACAATATAATATCTTCCCTTCCTGTCAATTATTTTAATAATGCCGCCTGTATTACTGCCAAGGGGTGAAAAGAGGATATCATCTCCTTCAATTTTGAGCCCTTCTTTTAAAATTATCCTTTTTGTTAGACTTTTGTCAGTGAATCTTTCTGAAAGAGGTTCAATCCAGTATGAGTTTGTATCACTATCAATTCTGAGTCTTACTGGTATCCTCTGGGTCATGGAGATTGCTCTTGCCCTGTTTATTATCTTTACAACTCCAAAACTCGATTCCCTTAAAAGGAGACTGTCATAAATCCTACCTGTATTTATGAGCACTATTGAGAGAAAAAGGACTATGAGGGTGGATACTATTATCAGCTCAATAAGGGTGAAACCTTTATTCCCAGCTTGTAATGTCCTTGTTCTCACCCTCACCTCCTGGTGCACCATCAGCACCATAAGAGTAGAGGTCATAGTCTCCGTGGCTTCCAGGACACTGGTAGATATAGGGCCTTCCCCATGGGTCAAGGGGGACTCCTTTTTTAAGATAAGGACCATCCCAACCAGGAATCCCGGGATTTACTACAAGGGCATTAAGGCCTTCTGCTGTTGTAGGGTATCTTCCTGTATCAAGCCTGAACTGGTCAAGGGCCTGGCCAAGAAGTTCTATCTGAATCCTTGCTGTCTGATGCCTTCCCTTTTTTTCTTTTGCAACATATCTCGGCACCACAAGGGCTGCAAGAAGACCAAGAATCACCATTACTACAAGAAGCTCTACAAGGGTAAATCCATTCCTTTTCTGATTCATAATACCCTCCTGAATATTATAGGATTTAGATAGTCCGTCAGGACTTTCAAATCGATTTGTGACATTAATGTTTTTATATAGGCATCTCATTGATACTGAATATCGCCAGTAGCATTGAGATAACTATAATAGCTACTATCATACCTATAACTATTATCATTACTGGTTCAAAAAGGTTTAGAAGTCTTTTTATGTATGATGCTGATTCTTTTTCATATCTTTCTGCAATATTGAGAAAGGTCTCTTCAAGTCTCCCTGCCTCTTCACCTACAGAAATCATCTGGCATATAAGGGGAGGAAAGGCACCGCTTTCCCTTAATGGTAGGGCGACACCCCTTCCCTTTTTGACACCATCTTCAATCGGTTTGAGTCTTTCAGAGATAATCCTGTTTCCAGCTACATCCCTTGCAAGCCTGAGGGATTCAAGAAGAGGAACTCCTGCTTGAAGAAGGCTTCCAAGGGTCCTTGAAAACCTTGATATTATAAGCCCCATAAAGATATCCTTCAATACAGGTATCTTTAGTTTTAATTCGTCAATAAAATTTTTCCCTTTCTCGGAGCTCCCGTAGATTCTGAGACCTGTTATAATAAGAAAAATAAGACCCAGAAAGAGCCACCAGAAAGATGAGAGAAAAGAACTCACAGAAAAGACAATCTGTGTTGTTAGTGGCACGACAGAGCCGAGTTCTTCAAACATTTTCTGGAATCTTGGTATCACATAAAATACGATTATGCCGAGGGCTACAAACCCCACTCCTGTGAGAAGGGCTGGATAGATAAGGGCACCCTTTATCTCTTCTTTTGTTGATATGGTGATGTGAAGAAAATCTTCAAGTCTTCTTAGTGCATCTTCGAGGTTTCCAGAAAGTTCTCCAGCTTTTATCATATTTATATAAACCAGGGAAAATCCTTTATGTTTTGATATTGCCTGTGAAAGGGAAAGACCCTGTTCAATGTCCAGATATATTTTTGATATCACTTCTTTCATTGAAGACTTTGCTGAATGTTCTGAAAGAATCAACAAGGCCCTGTCCACAGGAAGCCCAGCCTCGAGAAGATTTCTTAATTCCTGAGTAAAAGCAAGGATATCTTTCTCATTTATTCCTTTCGAAAGGGAAAACTTCCTTGAGGCCTCTTTTATCTCAACTGGTAATAGGTCCTTTTGCCTGAGGATATCTCTTAAAGAATTTATATCTGGAGCTTCGATCTCCTCCCTGATTCTTACACCCTTTTTGTCAACTACTTTAACGGTGTACAGGGGCATTTCAGTCTCCAAAGACTCTACTATAAATATAATCAATATTCCTCAAATAATAGTCAAATTCAAAGGCCTTCTCTATCTCCGATGGTGTCAGGTATTTAAGTATATCCTGGTCATTCATAAGCAATGTCTTGAAGTCCCTTCTTTTCTGCCAGCTTTCCATGGCATTTCTCTGGACATATCTATAGGCTTCTTCGCGGGTCAACCCCTTTTCTACAAGCATAAGAAGGATTCTCTGGGAGTTATAGAGGCCGTAACTCTTTGATATATTCTCGACGATCCTTTCTGGATAGACTTGAAGGTTCTCAAGGATTTCGTATAGTCTTGAAAGCATGTAATCTATAAGGGTAGTGCTATCAGGAATTATAATTCTCTCTACTGAAGAGTGGGAGATATCTCTTTCATGCCAGAGGGCGATATTATCAAGGGCGGCTAAAAGGTTTGCCTTTACAACCCTTGCAAGACCTGAAAGGTTTTCACAACCAACAGGATTTCTCTTGTGAGGCATTGCAGATGAGCCCTTCTGTCCCTCTGTGAAGGGTTCTTCTGCCTCAAGGACTTCAGTCCTCTGGAGATGCCTTATCTCAACAGCTATCTTCTCAATGGAGGCAGCTGTTATGGCGAGGGCGGAAAGATATTCGGCATGTCTATCCCTCTGGATCACCTGCGTTGCTACAGGCTCTGGCTTGAGGCCAAGCTTTTTACAGACCTTTTCTTCAATCGCAGGTGGTATGTTTGAAAATGTCCCAACAGCACCAGATATTTTGCCTGTGCTTATTATCTCCTTT
>Ga0272445_1001048_pt1 | contig 22944 bp, 18 predicted proteins | sample YNPCB0031_FD_194404 | JGI IMG/M metagenome (GOLD analysis project Ga0272445, IMG submission 194404) | Hot spring sediment microbial communities from Yellowstone National Park, WY, United States - YNP-CB-003-1 | ecosystem: Environmental > Aquatic > Thermal springs > Hot (42-90C) > Sediment... | reverse complement strand
CAACCCTTAGAAGATCCCTCTTAGGCCTACACTCATGAAACCTCCTAACATATGATGAGGCATAGCAATAGAGGCAACCATGCTCGCATCCGGTATAGGGGTCAAAGGAGAACTTTGACGGGCATGTACAGAGCCTGCCCCTCCAAGGATCAAATGGCCGAATATAATGCAATGAAACCAAGTTGCAATTCATCCTCATAGCAGATTTACGAGCTTAAAAAGAATACCTTCTTATCGTCCTCTCTAAATTAATATTCTCGAATAAAATCAATCGTAAATTATAATCGTTGAAATAGAGTTTGCATTTCGCTTTTTCTTAGATTTTCTTTAAAATTGACAAGGTAAAATAAAATGGAAAGAAATATAATTTTTGAGAATTTAAAGAATCTAATATTGTATCGTTATACGCTTTCCGGTTATGGCGGACTCTATTATAGCATCCATAACAGCATTACATCTATAGCCGTCCTCAAATGTCGCACCGATCTGACCTACTTCCTTATCATTTACTATGCAATCCAAGAAATGATAAATTTCGTTTAAAAACGTGTGCTCCCATCCAATAATGTGCCCATGAGGCCAATAGTACTTGATATATGGATGATTTGTTTCCGTAACAAGAACTTCGCGCCATCCTACAATATCCTTATTCATCTCATCTATACCATAGACTCTTAGCTCATTCAATCTCTCTAAATTGAATTCTATACTTCCTTTCTCACCATTTATCTCGAAGTTGTTGTAATTCTTTCTTCCACCTGCAAATCTCGTCGCCTCAAGAGTGCCTATGGCACCATTCTCGAACTCTATACACGCGACAAAGGCGTCCTCAACGGTAACCTCTCCCTTCTTAGTAGGATCCTCGGGTAATGGTCTTTCTTTTATGAAAGTCGTCATCATCGCTGAAACGGATTTAATCTCACCGACCAAGAACCTAGCTAGATCAATTATATGTGAGCCTAAGTCTCCAATAGGCCCTGAGCCCGCCTGATCCTTTCTGAGCTTCCATATTAACGGAAAGTTTGGGTCCATGATCCATTCTTGAAGGTAACGGGCTCTAAAGTGATAAATTCTTCCCACCCTTCCCTCGTCAATCAGCTTTTTAGCGAGCAATACTGCTGGAACGAACCTATAATTATATCCGACCATATGTTTAACCCCTGCCCGCCTTACTGCATCAAGCATCCTTTTTGCCTCTTTAGCGTTTGTCGCTAACGGCTTCTCGCAAAGAATGTGCTTACCAGCTTCTGCTGCAGCTATACAGGGATCCGCATGCATATAATTTGGACCGCTGTTATCAAGTAGCTCCACCTCCGGGTCTTTAACCAGCTTTTCCCATTCAGTGTAATATCTTTTATATCCATATCTTTTGGCTGCTTCACGTACAAGCTCCTCATTCCTACCACAGATGGCTACCAAAACAGGTTTTGCAGGAGGAGGATAGAAGAATATTGGCAGGTCTATGTATGCATGGCTATGGGCCTTTCCCATGAACGCGTATCCAAGCATGCCTACACCTATTTCCGGGATTTTTTCCACCTTCTTCTCAACCTCAGCCATTTTTATAAAACCAACTTCTGACATGTTCTCAACATTACTCTTACAAGTTCTCAAATATATATCTTATGAGCATTTAAAGTAAACGCTCTTAATCCATTGTTTGTTGGTGGGTTTTTACGCCTTTACTATTGTCTTGATCTTCTCTATTGTTGGTTGCTTGTTCGTGTTTCTTTGTAGCTGGAATAGGCTTAGGTATGTGTTTAGGTTGTCCTTGGATATGCCCCTATGTACTGACAGCCATGTTCTTAGTATTGATGCCCTGTTCTCGCAGTTGTTTATATGGGCGTCTCCCCTGGCATACTCCCCCAGCGAATGGTTTACAGCCTCATGCCTGTATCCCATGCCTTGTAGTATGCTGTATGATGGGAGGCTGCCAGTGTATATCCTTGATCCTGCCTCTATATGCCTTGACGCTATCCTAGCTACAGTCTCACCCCTAACATCCCTGGAGGGTATGTATACCTCATGGCCGTTACGGCCTATTATGGTGAATACCGGGATAACATCCTTACCCCATCCACCCCTACCAGCCCTCAAACCCCTACACCTAGGCCCCCTACCTAGAAGTATTATCCTACCATGGTTACCCCTACCCTTCAAGCCAGCGTTCACATAGACCTCATCCACCTCAACATCCCCTGAGACCCTCCAATAACGCCTAACATACCTCCCTACAGAATACATTATCCTCCTGAATGACCTGTATACGGAGCCGTAGCTACGTCCAACATCTATGGAGGCCCTCAAGAGGGGGGCATTAAAGCATCCAGACAGATAGGTTATGAACAGCCTCTCGTTAAGGGGTATCCTTGAGTATTCGAAATCGGTACCGCTCTTATCGTTGAAAGTCCTTAAACAGGCCTTACACCTATACCTCCTATACACACCCCTATACCATCCCCAACCTATAACAGACAAAGAACCACAATAGATACACCTAACACCATTAGGCCACCTAACCTCCCTCAAAAACCTAGCAGCATAGGCCTCAGACATAAATAATATGGATAGAAGGTCAGACAGCATCCCCAACCGTCATAAAGGCCGTAAAATAAATCTTACAGCCACCAACACAAAATGGATTAAGAGCGAGAGTAAAAATAGATCGGTCAAAGCATTAACATTGTTCAGCGAAATCAATTATGTGTATTATGTGCTATGTGATTGAAAATGAGGGAATCTTGAAATCATTATTTAAATTTTTAGACCTCTTAGATATTTGACACTTTTCTCGACAGCTTCATCCTCACTTTCATATCCCTCTTTGAGACAATCTATCTCAATAGTATAACATCCTTTGTAGCCAGCATCATGAAGTATTTTCACGATGCTTGGTATATCTATTATCCCGTCTCCGACTGGGACTGATGCCCAAAAGAACCAGTCTTTTGGTGTGCACCGCGTGTTGTAAAACTTATTGTACTTCACAGGACTTAGGTCCTTAATGTGTGTTGCTACCACGTATGGGGCTAACTTTTCAGCAGCTTGAACAGGATCCTCAAACATCCTTAACGCATTTCCGGTATCAAAGTTAACTTTTAGGTTATCAAATCCCACCCTTTCAATCAAAGTTACAATCTCATCTGCGGTGTAATCTATGTGATTCTCTAACGCAAGAATCAGGCCGTAGGTTTCCGCCTCTTCACATGCTTTTTTCAGTATTTTTGTTAATTTCTTTAACTGTGGTTCATGGGGCTCATCACGGTATTTTAGACTACTTGCAACTATTCTCAATATATTTGTCCCCAGCTTCTTGGTAACGCTAAAGTATTTTCTCAGATCATCTAACGCTTTTTCATTCTTACCACCCTCAAATCCATCTGGATGACCCCAGGCCACAACTCTTTCTAAGTTATATTTATCGAGCAAATTTTTCAGCTTTAAAATGTACTCATCATTTATTGTTGGGAAGAAGCATGTCTCGAGGCTCACTCCTTCAACGCCCAGTTGAGCCGCCCGCTCTATAAACTGCTCATACGTCCATCTTATATCTGTCTTGGGCTGTATGTCGTATATTTCACCGAAGAACCTATGGTAACAATAGCTATCTATTCCAACCTTTATCACCATTTCAACACACCTCCTAAGTTTATATTAATAATGGTCTCAATGAAATTTAAATTTTGCTGTAATGGGCGATGAATTTAAATTCAAGAAGAGATTCTCTTAAATGATGTCAAAAGCGAAGTTGGTCCCCATTTATTTCGGTATGGAAATTAATGACGAATATCTCACTCAGCTAGATAATTTGAGAAGATTGCTATACGAGGAAGCAGATATTCTAGATCCTATATCCATTAGTAGTAAGATACCACAGGAAGCAGACGCGGTACTTATTCCTCAACTAACTGAGCAAGCCTATAACTCATTACATTACCTAAAAAGAATTCAATTACCCATTGTGGTAATCACATCAGAATTCGGCACGTTTAGCATGTGGGATTGGGAGATAATCTCATTTCTGAGAGGAGAGGGTATTGAAGTTTTGGCTCCATATAGTTTAGATCATTCAAAAGTTATCTGTAGAGCACTAGCTGTGAAGAAAAGACTTTCGCAATCCAAGTTCATATCTTATCAAGATAAACCAGGTGAAGGTGGTAAGCAGGACTCCATTTTCAGGCGCTTCTACTGGTGGCAGGCCAAATGCCTAGAAGCTATGAAGAAAAAATTCGGTATTACGGTAGAAAAGCGCAGTTATAGAGAATTAGCAAAAAAGGCCATGGAAATTCCAGACGTGGAGGCAGTTAACTTTTTAAGAAAGGTTTCGCTTAATATTTCCAGCGATCTTTCAGAGAAAGCTCTACTTAGCGCCATAAAACTTTATCTCGCCCTAAAGAAAGACCTAGAAAAGGAAGACTCGGTAATTGGTGCTGGAATAAATTGTCTCAATGAGTCTGATTATTCCGATACTACTCCATGTTTAGCTTGGTGTCTTCTATATGAAGAGAAGGGCCTTCTCTGGGCTTGTGAAGCTGATATAATGAGCTTATTAACTGGATATATCCTACACAGTACGTTAAAGGTTCCGGTAATGATGAGCAATATTTATCCATTCCTTATGGGGCAGGCCGCAATTAAGCATGAGCGTATACCTAGTTTTCCAGAAATAGTTGAAGAACCTGAAAACCACATACTAGTTGCCCACTGTGGCTATGTTGGCCTTATGCCTCAATCATTTGCAACTAGCTGGGTTATAAGACCTAAAGTCCTTGCAATTGTTAACGATAACGCCCATGCTATAGATGCTCGCTTCCCACTTGGGCCAATAACAATGGTTAAGCTAGATCCAACTTTAAGCAAGTTGATAGTAATTGAGGGATTAAATAAAGGATATGTACAGTATCCTGGATCAGACTGCAGAAATGGAATGATAATAAAAGTAAAGAACGGCCATGAGGTGATGAGGAGAGTACCATCCCATCATCAGATCTTTCTACCAGGACATCACCTTCCAAAGATCGAATTAATTGGAAAAGTAATGAATTTGGGCATAGAAGTCCTTTAAACAGCAGTTTTTAAAATATTAAATGGCGGTTATAAGTAGTTCAGCAACATCCATTACTTTTATATCGATACCAGCGGTTTTTGCACCATCTTCTAACATTGTAAGGCATATAGGGCATGCGACAACGAGAACTTCTGCTCCCGTCTCTTTTGCCTGCTTAATTCGCTCAACTTCAGCGTGCGTTCTCTCAGGAGGTCTATACCATTTCCCTCCACCACCGCCGCCACAACAGTAAGAGTTATGTCTTGAAAGCTTCATTTCTATAAGATTAGCACCAGTTGATAAAATTATCATTCTGGGATCAAGATAAATGCTGTTTTTTCTTCCAAGATAGCAGGGGTCATGATATGTTACTTTTTTACCTGATAAATCAGCTTTCACTTGTAGTTTCTTGCTTTTTATGGCGTCAGCGATCACCTGCGTATAATGTTGAACTTCGATGTTTAGTTTAGACCAATCCTCTCCGAGAAATACGGGATAATATTTCTTAAAAACGTTATAATCATGTGGTGAAACCGTTATTATTTTTGAAATATCATGTTTCTTGAAAATCGCCAAATTTTGTTTAGCGAACTCTTCAAATAATCCAAGCTCACCCAAGTCATAAGCTTCTGCACCACTATCAATCTCCTGTGAGCCGAGTATTCCGTAATCTACATTTGCTAGTTTTAATATCTTAGCGATCGCCAATAACACTTTTGTAGCTCGCTCATCATAGGGAGCTATGGATCCGGTATAGAACAAAGTGGTGCCGCCCCCCTCTGCTATGTTCTTAACTTTAAAGTCGAGCATTTTTATCCAAGCGCTCCGTTCATCTCTTGGTTTCCCATATGGATTGCTAAAATGTCGATAATTTCGGAGGATTTCTTTGACTTCTGATGGCGGTCTTCCAGCCTCAATTATCAAACTTCTCAAATACCTTGTTATCTCATCATTAATAATCAAATGGTCATCATATACGTTGTTTGGAAATCTTCCCCACGATCGCGGGTCGAGGACAAGACAGTGCTCTGTGCAGCTACCGCAGATAAAACAGGCATAGATAGCGTTTATGGCATCTTGTGTCATTTTTTCGGCAACTAACTTACCTTCAAATATTTGTCTGGCAATCCAATTCCTTCCTCTTGCTGTATATAATTCAAATCCGCTAGTGGTATCCATAAGCGGGCAAACGCGTTCTGTGTTATCTCTAGCTCTAAACATTAGCCTACAGTATCCGCATCTAGTGCAACGATATACCATCTGTTTTACTTTTTCTTCAATAAGGTTAATCATTCTCACACCTCCTCCAATTTGTCGGGTATTGTTAATGCTCCTGGATTCATTATGTTGTTAGGATCCAAAGCCTTTTTGATCCTAATGAGAGCTCCTCGATAAACAGGGTTCTTCAATATTGTATATGGATACCATAGTTCCCCTGGCTTATATGTTGAGCCTCCGGATTCCATGCCAATTCTTGCTATTTCCTTTGCCATCTCAATTGCCAATTTAACTGATTCAGGATTACTCTGATCATAGTAAACTGAAGTAGAGATATGTCCGCAATTTCTCTCTGCTACACTCACCGTGGCCGTGTATACTTTCTTTTGATCCATCTCCTTCTTTCTAGACTTTATGTATCCGAGAATAGTCTTTAATGCCTTCAGCGTTCCTCCGGCGGACTGTAAATGACAGGTCCATTGCCACATGCCGATTTTCCCGGCCCAACGAGGCAATAACTCATATCTGTATATCCACCCCTGTCTAGCATATTCAGGACTCTGAGGAACGCCACCGTGCTTTAGAGCTATTTCATCCAGTAATTTCTTTCTAGCATTTATGAGCTCCTCGGTCACGTCTTCTACTATGTAGGTAAGTAGCGAGACATACCCTTGTTCATAGAGCTCAGGAGTCATTACGCTTACTCCATCTTCAAAATACCATGCCACATCTTCTGCTATCCAATTCTTAAGCCAATCATAATAACATTTATGTGCTTTCTCATAATCCTTGAAGGCATAAGCTCCATAGGCTGAATAATCGGCCTTAGGATACATTCGTAGAGTTACTTCGGCAATTATGCCAAATGCTCCTAGGGAACCTATGAATAACCCGGTTAAATCTGGGCCATTAGCATATCGATAATATCTTTTGGCATTGGGATTCGTGGCTGTTCCCGTAACTAATATATCCCCATTTGGTAGGATTACCTTTAAGCTTATAACCTCTTCAGCGATTAGCCCATATCTCGCTGAGGCATATGCAACCGCATTATATGCCACACTTCCTCCTAAACATGCTGCATATCCAGAGTATGGTCCTTTAACACCTAATCTCCATCCTCTCTTCTCTAATTCTGCATTCAACTTCCCCCAAGTAATACCCGCCTCCGCTGTAACGGTAAGAGATTCCTCATCTATCTCGACGATTTTATCCAGTCTGGTCATGTCAATGAGTATTGACTCAGGTATTCTAGTACCCCTTGTGCCCGCGCACGATGTTCCTCCGCCTCTAACATAGAGAGGTGTCTTAGTTTTGTTCGCTAGTCGTACTATCTCCTGTAACTCTTCAATGCTTCCCGGTCTCACGACAATCGCTGGTGGCTTTGCATCAAGCAGTTCAAACATGCTGGAATCCATCGAGTAGCTCCAGCGAATCCAGTAATCATCAGTTACAAATTCTGGTCCAACAATTCTAACCAACTCTTGAACTAGATTTTGTATAACTTATTCACCTCCTCATATATACTGTCTTTATTTTGACGCATATAAGCGTTTTTAATGGCTATCCTATCGAGCCGTTATTTGCTTAATTATGCTGACTATTGCTATTATTAGGCCTGTGAAAATTGCTATTCCAGCTGTGCCGAAACCCAATGCTATCAAGATTCCTCTTATGGTACCATATAGGAGTGATGCAATAAATACGCCTATTATGCTACCCTCGCCGCCTCGGAACGTTACACCGCCTAGTACGGGGATTGCTAATGAGCTCAGTAAGAAGTCCATTCCGATACCCGCCGGGGCCACTGAGAGTGCTGGAACCACGACCCTTCCGAGATAGAGCAAGCTGGAGGCTGCTGCAAATAGTCCAGCGATCGCATAAATCAATGCTAGTATCTTCTCCACATGAACTCCTGATTTGTGCGCGGCAACAGGGTTTGATCCAACCGCATAAACTTCTCTTCCGAATTTAGTGAGTCTCAATATAAACCATATCAAGATTATTATTAATATCCAGATTACTACTATTGTGGGTATGCCAACGACCTCAGAAGTGGACATGAATTCCATTAAGATTGGGTGAGCTCCGCCTCTTGGGAACCCCTTGGTATAGACTAGTGTGACGCCGCTCAATGCGGTCATCATGCCCAAGGTTACAACTACTGGAGGAATCTTAAGGAATGCTATCAACAGGCCATTCACAGATCCAATCAGTAAGCCTATCAAGAAGATTATAATGACTGTTATGAACCATGGATACTGCATGAGAACGGGTGTTTCCCGGAAGAATATTGCAGCCATTATTGCTAGTGTCATCGTGGATGCACCAATGGACAATTCTACGCCCCTCGTGATCATAACTAGCGCTTGACCTATTGCGAGAATCCCAAGAATTGCCGATCTCCTAAACAATTCTTTTTGATAGTTAATGGACCAGAAATCTGGTATGAAGTATCCGGCAATAAGCATCATCATTATAAAGGCCCCAAGTAGAATTAGATAATCTTTTCTAATTTTCAATAGCAACACATTACCTCTGGTGTGCCCGATTTCTATTCTTCTTCCCGTCTCGCTCATATTAGATCCCTCCAGTCCTTACTCTAACTTCTATAACATATTTACTAAATATTGCCGACCCGATAAGTAGGACACCATTGATTATGTATCTATACCATGTAATTACTTGTATCTGGAATAGGAATGTCGTTATGGAGCTTATAAGCAATACCGCGGCACATGTATTTGGAAATCTTCCAATGCCGCCAGCAGCGCTGGTTCCTCCAAGGAAAACTGCAGTTATTGATGCAAAGAGTAAAGGCGCTCCAAGGTTCGGATCTCCTATCTGGATGTAGGCTGTGTAAACTAATCCCCCAATACTAACTAACAACCCACTCAAGATATATACCAGTAACAAAATTCTTCTCACGTTTATCCCTCTGAGGAGAGCACGCTCCTCTGTACAACCAACGGCGTAAATTAAGCGTCCAATAGATCTTCGTTCCAAGAAGAGTGTTCCTATTATACCTACTAAGATGAAGATCAATAAAGGTCCTACCGGAAACCCACTAACATATAGCATTATGCCACTAATGAATTCTGGATAGATATTTCCCCCTGGCGTGGGGCGTATCATTAACGCGATTCCATCTAGCATAAAACTAGCGCTTAGGGTTATTATGAATGGATCCACCTTGAATCTTGAAATACAGAAGCCATTGAATGTTCCTACTATAAGGCCTACTATTAAGGCTATTGCAATTATAACCATGAGCGGCCATTTCCAATCCATCATAACCGATACTATAACTGTTGTGAGGCTAACTAAGGAGCCTACTGTTAAATCAAAACCCTTAGTGAGTATCACTACGTTCTGTGCTAGAGAAACTATTAGCAATGGTGTTGAAAATAATATAATTCTATAAATATTAGAGGCTGTTAGGAAGCCTGGTGAAATAACTGCAAAAATCCCCCAGACAATTGCCAGGATCATAAACATATAATACCCCGAGACAAAGTTTTTTAGATTTTGATAATATGATGCGGCAGCCATGATCCCACCGCCGAGGTTGCTAGGGTAAGATCAAAATCCACGTTCTTAAAAACATTACCTAAGCATTTTTTCGTATGTCGCACTTTTTATAGGTGATACTTTGTGTGGAGCATTAATACAAATTTATAGTATTTGGCACATTAAAATCACAATGGGGACCTTTGTCTGTGCTTTAAGAGATGTTCTAAAAATGAATAAATAAAAATAATGATTTTCGACTTAAGCCGTAGTGATGAATTTCTTCAGCTGTTCAGGGTTCATTGGTGTGCAGAGCTGAGCAGCATCGGGCAACTCGTTCCATACATCCTTGTAGGGCTCGTATAGCTGCTCTGGCTTGAATACTGGTGGATCAAAGTAGTTTATCTTCCTCGCAGGTATGCTATTGAGGCACTTCATCATCTCATATGTCAGGTATGTTGGCTGTGACTGCGGGTTACAAACGATTAATAGGTCGAACTTGTATTTCTGATATAGCCTTATAGTCATTACAAAGTCCTCTGCTGTTATCGCATGCTCGCTAGGATCTAATCCTGCGTCAGCAATCGCAAGAGGTATCATGGCCTCCATCATAGCTCCTTGGCTTACCCATCCCCTGACATTCGGGTTCGACGCTATTATATCGGCAGCTGCTTCTCGCGCCTTAGACGGCGACCACTCCGCATCTACTGCTGCAACAATTTCAACACCCTTATCCTTATACTCCTCTATTGCACGCACAGCCCCAAGCCATCTCTGTGTATTGGATGGTGCTCCGGGGATTCCTCTAATGACCGCGACCTTGCGTTTCTCTGGTGGGTGCTTCCTTATCAAGGTTTCAGCAACGAATTTTCCTTGAATGTATCCGCTCTTGTAATAGTTTGTCTGATATATCATTCCAAACTTGCTCAGCTTTCCATATGGAGCTGGGTCTGGAGATTCGACCTCTAGTCCGGTGAAAATACCCATCTCAGTCACACGCTCTATATCATCGATCAACGCTTCTCCTCTAACAGGGTCTATTATCATTGCATCAGCACCCCACTCAACCAGCTGCTGTATATTCCTCTTCTGCTCCAAAACATCTCCTCCAGCATCTAGAACCCTGTATTCCTCAACCCAGCCAGCTTCCTGTAGCGCTTTCATGAATATCTCGAGCTCCGCTAGCTGCATCCTCCTCCACGGGTTACCGGTCCAAGGCAATGCTAGACCGATCTTATAGGGTGGATTCTTACGTGGCCATTGAGTCCAGCCTGGGTCTGTTGGCGCCGAGAGCCAATCTCCTATCCAGGGCAATTCCCCTGTAGGCTTGGTGGTCACGGTGACCGTAGTCGGAACGGTCACAGTCGTTACACTCGTTGCTGGACCAGCGCTAACAGTCTGAGTAACGGTTTCTCTAACAGTCTTAGTCTCAGTTACCGTTTTAGCTGGAGCCACGGCAGAGCCTGAGAAGTAACCGGCAACACCTCCTACAACAAGGCCGATCACTGCTGCAAGAGCAACCCTGGCGCCGGTTCCGATGGCAGCTCTTCTCGTCATTTTCTTCATCTCATCTTCTACAAAGTCGGCTTTTGTCTTAAGAATATCCTCCATCTTCATATTCTCACTTTTGCACAATAATGTAGAAAAGCACCAATATATAAAATTTTAAGTTGAAAAACTTGTGTTAAAAATGTAAAGTTACTTTACTTTTTCTCAACCCTGTCTCTTATCCACTCTCTCTCAATGGGTTCTAATAACAGCGGTTTTAAGAATTGTATCGCTTTCCTACATCCATCCTCACGGTTTATCCAAGGATCTTCATGTTCCACGCTTAGAACATACTGGTACCCCACCATTTGCAATGCCGTTAGAAGTCTTTTCCACTGAACATCTCCCCATCCAACAACTCTGAACCTAAATCCCCTATCCATTCTCCGCCAATCTCCTGTCGCTGCAACACCCGAATAACCAAGTTCCTCTTTCACTATTTCAGCATCTTTCGCGTGAACATGAAAGATCCTTTCACCTAACCTTTTCACGAAGATTACTGGATCACATAAGCACCATAGCAAGTTCGCCGGATCCAAGTTAAAGCCAAAGCATTTTCTGTAATTTAACGCCTTCAGTAAAGCTTCTGCAGTCTCGGTGTTATAAGCCTGCTCTTGTGGATGAGGCTCATGAGCAAACTTCACACCATGGGCTTCGAACACGTCTAAAACTGGTTGCCAACGCTCAGCAATCATTCCGTAACCTTTTTCCCATAAGTCAAGCCCACCTGGCCATATAAACCACCTAGACCAATTCTCGCATCCAACGAAGCCATTAACCACTGGTACATCTAGCGCGGCAGCAGCTTCAGCGGTCTTCTTCATACGCTCTACACCATACTTTACCTTTTCCTCAGGAGAGCCTTTGAGAATAGTATCCGTATCGACTCCATGAGGGCCTCCAATGAGCTGGCTTTCAACATGATTGCTCAAAGCCGAGATCTCTAAACCATAAGAGCTGATAAGTCGCCTATACTCACCCGCTTTACCCTTAAGAATCTCGTCAATATTTATGTGGTTCGACCATTTATCCGCAGCGATCTCGACAGCCTCATAACCCAACTCTGAGACGAACTTTAGCACCTTCTCCAAAGGCCTATCATTAAACAATACTGTGAAAATTCCTATTTTCATACCAAACACCTCATATCCATGTAATAATCAACCCAGATTTAAATTTTTAAATTATTTTAACCTTTTCCAAACATCTCAACAAAAGTGAAAAATATGTAGGGAACCTATCCCCTAGGGACGTATTGAATTGCATCAACGGGGCAGATTACTGCACACATACCACAACAACTGCATAACTCCGGAGTTATTATTGGATACTTTCTTGCTTTATTCTCTGGATCCGGGACAATCTCTATGGCTGGGCAATAGGATTCACCACACTTACCACATTTTATACACTTACTCTCATCGATCTTGGCTACGTAATAGGGGAATTTCACATCATGTGTTGGTTTAATGTACTTTAGAGCTATTCCTCTAAAATCATCGATTTTTGAATAGCTGCATTTCTCCATGTATGATTTTAGGAATTTGTTTACCTCAGTTATGAATTTAATACCATTTAACACGATTCCCGTTAGAGTTTGGCATGCCCTGGCTCCCAGCATTATAGCCTCCACCACATGCTCAGGTCTTGTTATACCGCCGCCGGCAAAGCATTCAATCTGGGGAATATTAAGACTTATCATCGCTGTAGCCTTGTACATGCTAAAGCGTAGAGCAGGACCGCCAACATCACCTGGGCAATTGGCATCCAGTGCCGGGTATAATGGCTTTCCACCATTCCAAATGTCCGGGGGAGCGATTGCTAGGTATTTATGCGTTGTAACAACATATTTTAATCCAATTTTTGCCGCCTCTTCCGCTATGTAAAGCATTCTTGGATACCCTGCCTCTGGCGTAAGTTTAAAGCCGACCGGTATGTCTGTTGCTTTTACAGCAGCCTGCATCACAGGGAACAATACCTCTGGCGCGGCCCCCATCGCCATACCCCACTTTGCTTCTGGCGGAAGCTTCCTAGCATCAATAACTCCCATCATACCAACAGGACAACCGGTGTTAAGCTCAATCAAATCGGGCTCCAATTCTGAGAGTCTTCTAATATGCTTCTCCCATTCATCGGGATCCGCTGAATGTACGAGTCCCTGAACTATTATGGGAACATCTTCAGGGAGCCCTCTCCTTCTTAATGTTCGTATTAGCTCCTCGGCCCAAGAATAGTAATTAAACAGGTTTTTGGCGGTATATATATGGGCTATGACAACATTACCCTCTTTCACTTTTAACCATCTGCCAACATATTGCTGATTCTCAAATAAGCCTCTGAAGTCAAGCTTCTTTTCCCATTCAGTAGGCTCTCCGGGGACTATAGCTGGAATGTAGACGAATCCGGCACCCGCGTTAACATATTTCATGTATAGATCTGCAGCTTTTGAGCCTGGGAACCATGCTTTATCCAGATTATGTGGAGATACGCCAAACGGCGACCTCATTCTAACCCCTGCCAATGTTGTAGAAATATCCGTATCAGGCATTTCTCATCTCCACCTCCTACACAGCTTAGAGTAGCTTATCAACCATCCTAAAAAGTTTTAGGATAACATAAAAGGGGAACTTTATTGAAGCCTCTCCACGCCTTTCATCTCCGGTAGAGTCATTATCTTTATTACGTTATCAGCTTTCCTTTCCATCATCATCAATCCTTCGAGCAGATTTTCCAACCCTATTCTGTGAGTAATAAGTTTGCTAACATCAAATTTCTTTGAACTAATTAATGCTAATGCTCTTATCCCTTTATCATAGGTCCCTGCAAAGGAGACGTTTAGGCTAAGTTCTTTATTAAAAATGTCGTTAAACATCATTAACTCCAATTTATCCATTGGTCCGGGAACACCCATTAAAGCCACCCTTCCACCTCGTCTTACCATGTCAATAGCCCATCTATAGGTTGTTTGTTTTCCAACAACTTCTACGACCACATCAGCACCTCTCCTATCAGTTTCAGAAAGCACCACTTCTAGCGGATCCACCTCTTTGGTATTTACTATTATATCTGCACCCATTTCCTTAGCCTTATTCAGTCTATAATCATGATGCCCGCATACTATTACTGTTGATGCCCCGGAAAGCTTTGCAAGCCTTGATGCTGAGATTCCTAAAGGTCCATCCCCTATCACGACGACGACGTCTCCTGCTGCTATGTTGGCCTTATCAATCACGCTAATTACGCACGAAAGCGGCTCCATGAATGCTGCATGCTCATAGCTGACGTTTGGCGGGATTTTTATAATATTTTGCTCAGGTACTTTTATGTATTCAGCAAAAGCACCATTAGAATGAATGCCTATTTGATACATGTCCGGGCAGAATAGTTTCTGCATCCTTTTGCAATAATAGCATACTCCACAGGACACATTTATGTCCGCGACAACCTTCTCGCCCGGTTTAACATACTTCACGCCCTCACCTACTTCAACGACTTCACCGGCAAATTCGTGGCCCGGTATTATAGGTTTCACTGGAAGATAGCGGCCACGGTACATGGACACATCTGAGCCACAGATCCCGCAAGCTCTTACTTTCACCAAAACCTCTCCGGGGCCCACTCTTGGAACATCAACTTCTTTAATCACAAGATTTTCAACATCTATTAGTACTGCCGCCCTCATTTTAGAATGCAATGGATTCATGTTATTTTTCATTCTTCTGCGAGAATAAAAATTTTTCTTATGTGATTGCAATATGCGCCGTTTGAGAAAAGCATTTGGATGACGATATTATATTTTGGATGACTGCTTCTCCAATAACTGGCGAACTTGTAATCGCGAATCTTCTGATAATGATCCCATTCGATTGATTCTCGAGGCCATAGTATTAAAGACATTGATCAATTTATCATATTGCGGCAATGTTGTACTAATTGCCGAAAATCGAAAATGTAATCCATATTTTTGTAGCTCATTCCGAATTCGGTTAACGTGTTCCCTGTAAATTTTCTCTGACAAAACTCCACCCTCGTCCTCCACAAGTATCACACCATCAGCACCCATTGCAAAAGCATACAGTACATGTCTTATCCCGATTCTTCCGGTTGTTGGTACTCTAATTATCTCAATGTTTGGAGGATATATTGCCCGGGATAATCCAGCTAAGTCGGCTGACCCATATGCTGTTTGTCGCTCAAGAAATGCTATAATCTTAGGTTTTATACCTTTTTCTGTTATTCCTTGAATTTGCGCTAAGATTTGCTTCTCCGTTGAGTTAGGTAGGTCTATAGCGCCTCTTGGACAATTTGAAACACAAAGGCCGCACCCAATACAAGATAGAGCGTTCACAGCTAATCCATCTGGCTTTTCTTCTATAGCCGCAACTGGGCAAATATTAATGCATATCCTACAATTATCACATTTCTCTTTTATTATCCGAGCGGTCTCTGGTGAAATATCAATTTCTCCCTTTCCTAGGAATGTTGCTATTCTTGATGCAACCGCAGAGGCTTCTAAAGTTACTTCTCTTATATCTTTTGGTCCGAGAGAGCATCCAGCAATAAAAATTCCATCTCTTTGACTATCAACAGGATTGAGCTTATAATGACGCTCTACAAAGAAACCATCCATTCCTATTTGTAATTTTAATTTCCGCGCCAAATCGCTCGTCCCCATGCTAGGGATTATAGCCGGGGATAAGACCACCAAGTCAAACTTCTCTTCTATACCTATTCCCAATGTAGTATCTTCAGACTTTATAACTACACCATTTCTTGTTGGGCGTATTTCAGATACCGAGCCTCTCACGAAATGCACTCCTTTTTCCTGCGCTCTTATATAAAACTCTTCATATCCTTTTCCATCAGCTCTTATATCTGTATAGAAGATCCACGTATCTGTATCTGGAGATATCATTTTTGCTATTAATGCCTGCTTAATTGCCACCATGCAACCTATTTTGCAACAATATTGGACACAATTTTCCCTATTTCTAGATCTACTGCCTACACAAAGTACAAAAGCAATTTTTTTAGGAATCTTACCATCAGATGGTCTTCCCATTCCATATGCTAAAACTCTTTCAAATTGCAGATTCGTTATTATATCTGGGGATTTTCCAAAGCCATACTCTTCAAGCAATGAAGGATTTAGCTGTTCGAAGCCTGTGCAGACAACTATTGCCCCTACATTTAATTCTAGATATTCCTCCTTCTGATTAAAATCTATAGCATTACCCTTACAGACCCTTTCACAAAGCCTGCAGACCCCTTTATTGATATATAAGCAATGCTTGTCATCTATTACGTATGCGCGTGGAATGGCTTGTTTAAACGGTTGATATATTGCCTTACGATAGGATAGGCCCACCTCAAATTCGCTTGGAACTTTTACAGGACATATTTTCTCGCATTCTCCACAGGCAACACATTTAGAAAGATCAACATATCTTGGTTTTTTCCTAACTAATACCCTGTAATTGCCTGGCGACCCCTCAACTTTATCAACTTCAGCCATAGTTATGATTTTAATGTTTGGATCTTGTGCGACTTGAACCATTTTTGGGGTCAGAATGCATTGTGAGCAATCAAGTGTTGGAAATGTTTTTGTAAGCTGAGCCATATGTCCTCCTATACTTGGACCGCGCTCTAGAAGATATACTCTGAAGCCCTTTTCAGCGAGCTCGATTGAGGTAACCATTCCAGCTATGCCACCTCCGATCACTAAGACATCACGTAAGACTTGAGTTTTAAGAGGTTCTAATGGTTCCAAGTATTGAGCGCGTTTAACTGCGCCTCGAACAATGTCTATAGCCTTTAAAGTTGCTAAGTCCCTATCTTCATGTACCCAGCTACATTGCTCTCGAATGTTTGCTATTTCAAGCAAGTATGGATTTAAGTTTGCTGAAATCAATGTTTTTCTAAAGGTGTTAATATGCATATTTGGTGTGCATGCTGCTATTACTACTCTATTTATTCCCTGCTCTCTTATTGCTTTGATTATTTGCTCTTGTCCAGGATCGCTACACATATATTCGTGTGTCTTACATACCACCACTCCATCAACTTTTGAAATTTCCTCTTTAACTTTCTCAACATCAACCACATCACTGATATTACCACCACAATGACATATGAAAACCCCTACCCTAACCTTCTCAATACTCATAAGTTGTTCACCCACTTTATTTATTTTCTTCTCCATACATTTTTCCATATATTTTACTAATTAATTGTGGAACGACTTTGAAAAGGTCTTCTACGATGCCATAATCAGCTACACCAAATATTGGCGCATTGGGATCTTTATTTATCGCTATTATTAGCTCAGAGTTCATCATTCCATAAACATGATAAAATTGACCACTTATACCAATAGCAAGGTATAGTTTAGGCTTCACAACTTTTCCAGAAAGGCCTACTAATCTTTCTTTGGGCAGCCACTTCATATCGACTACTGGACGAGAACAAGCAATAACGCCACCAATCACCTTTGAGAGCTCCTCTATTAAGGGCAAATTCTTCGCATCACCGATTCCACGACCCACAGCAACTATTATGCCGGCGGATGATATATCCACAGCTTCAGGAGGCGGCTTAATTAGTCCAATGACCCGCTTGTAAGGTATGTCCATTAAATCTAGGTTCTGCATTTTTGTTACTTGTCCTTTACTTTCATTTTTCTCACTTTTAGAGACACCTACACGGACGGTTGCTATATAACGTGGAGATTCTCGCAAAGTGACCTTCGCTTTTAACTTTCCACCAAAATATTCCCTTATAACAACAAACCGCCCATTCTCGAATGATATTTCAAGCACATCAGTTATGATCGGTATGTTTAATTCTATCGCAAGGCTTGGAGCAAGCTCTAACCCGTAGGATGTATGAGGTATAAGAATGACTTCAGGTTTTCTATCAAGTATTATGTGGGATAAGACTTGTCGGAAATATTCCGAATGAAATTCCTTAACTTTGTAATCATCATAGATTAAAACCTCGTCAGCATAATATGCAAGCTCCTCTCCCAAAGGATCGATATCATATCCAATGACAACAGCCGTTAGACGTGCATTGTTCTCTTGCGCTAGCTTTCTCCCCTTAGTTAGTACTTCAAAAGTTACGTCTTTGAGCTTACCTAACCTATGTTCTGCTAAGACCAATATTTCCTTCATCTTAAAATCCCCTTCTGCCTTAATATTTCAACAACTTTTGTAGTAATTTCATTTAAATCGCCTTGAAGCATTATACACTTTTTCCTTCTTTCCGGAGTAAAGAATTCTTGTATCTCGATCCAGCCGTCAAAATTACTTTCGGCAAAGTTTATGGATTTTAAGTCAAGAGTAATAATTTCCTTTTGCCTTGCTTTTCTTATGGCCATTATCGATGCATATCTTGGTTCGTTAATTCCCGTTTGCACTGTTAACAAAGCCGGAAGTTCGACCTCGACAATTTCTTCAAAGCCTTCTTCAAGCTCCCTAACGGTTCTTAAAGAACCATTAATCAGCTCAAGTCTTTTTACAAATGTCACATAAGGTATTCTTAAAAGAGATGCAAGCATTACTCCAACTAGTGCGTATCCATCATCACCTGCCTGGGCTCCACATAAGATTAAATCATACTTCATACTCTTGATTACTGTATATAATATTTTGGCAATAGTATAAGCATCATATTCTGCAACAAGTTTATCCACAATTTTAATTGCTCTATCAGCTCCCTTAGCTAGACACTTTAAAATCGCTTCATCAATGTCTCGCGAACTCACGCTTATAACCGTTACATTGCCACCAAACCTCTCTTTGAGTCGGATTGCCTCCTCAAGAGCATATTCATCCCATTCGTTAATATCAAATGGGATGTTATCTAAAATGACATCCTTCCTAGTCTTGTCAGGAATTAACTCTGCTCCAGTTGTTATTGGAACACTTTTAACACACACAATAATGTCCAAGCTTTTACCTCCTTTATAGTCCGCCAAGACTCCTACATATAACCTCTACTATATCTAGAACTTGGAGCTTGTTTTCATACCCCATTCTTTTAACGGCATCTTCTAGTTCTAAGAGGCAAAAGGGACATGCGACCGCTAGGATTTCCGCTCCCATGTCTATTGCCTCCTTAATACGATCTTCTGATGGACGTGAAATTTCTCCAGTAACTTCATACCACGTTCTACCTCCTCCGCCTCCGCAGCAGAGACTATTCTTTCTAGAGCGCTCAAGCTCCAGTAAGGTAACGCCTGGAATATTTTCTAATATTTTTCTAGGTTCTTCAAATATATTATTATGTTTTCCAAGATAACAGGGATCATGAAAAGCGATCTTTTTCGCTATTCTTTTTGAGAAGTTAATTTCGGCTTTATCAATTAAGTCCGATAAGAATTGCGTAGAATGTTGCACTTCTATATTTTCTAGCTTATACCTATTCTTCAAAGTATTAAAACAATGTGAACATGTGGTAATAATTTTGCTAATCTTATACTGTCGAGAACGCTTAACATTTTTCTCCGCGACTACCTCGAACAAGCCTCTCTCGCCCAAGGAATACACTTCATTTCCGCAACAATTTTCATCTTCAGCAAGTATTGAGAAATTCACACCTATGTTTTTTAATATTATAACCATTGAGCGCGCAATATTCTGAGCCCTATTATCATATGATGTGAGGCATCCAACAAAGTATAGTAAATCTACTTCACTTTCTTCTGAGGCTTTTTTAACACTTAAATCCTGTGCCCATTCGGCTCTCTTTAAGCTACTGATTCCAAACGGATTGCCAAACTTGTAAATGTTTTCTAATGCTTCACTTATTGTTGACGGAACATTTCCCCTTTCTATCAAAATTGTTCGGAAAGCTAATATTATGTCCATGGGCTTTACGTCTCTTGGACAGTAGATTACGCAATTGCTACATGTTGTACAGGCCCAAACGCTACTTATTTCAGAGATGCTAAGAGGGGGGCATATTTTTAGCTGGGATACAAAGTATAATGTTTTCCTCACTAATGTTCTCGGGTTGAGTTCGGTTCTCAGGAACACTGGACAACTTGCTGTGCATTTTCCACACTGTAAGCAAAAGTTAAAGTTTAAGCTCTTTAATATTTTTAGTTCTTCTTTATCAAAGAGGCCTGTAACGTCATTTCTGTGTCCTCCGTGAACTGTTTTTCTCATGGTTATTGCTTTAAATCGCTCCGAAATATGCTTTTAGAACGTTTTCTTCCGTGATCTCGGATCCAACTAGCTCCTTTACGATTCTTCCGGAGTGCATTACGAGCACTCTGTCAGGTAGGTTGACCACTTCTGGAAGCTCCGAAAGATATACAATAATTCCAATGCCTCTATTAGCTAAATCTCTAAGAGTTCTGTATACCTCCATCTTCGTTTTTATGTCAAGACCTACAGTCGGATTTGCGAATAGGAAAACCCTAGGCTCCTTGATCATGTATCTCCCGATAATTACTTTTTGCCTATTACCGCCACTAAGCTGCATAATGATGGAATCTAGTGAGGGTGTTTTTATATCAAATGCTTGAATCACGTTCTTTATTGCCTCGTCTAATCTTTTCCTTATGATTATATTCTTTCTGCAACACCTGTCTAGAATAGGGATGCTTATATTATCCTTTACTGTTAAGTTTGTGAATAACTCTTCCAATTCTCTGTTCTCCGAGATATAGATAATTCCATGTCTTATGGCATCTCTTGGATTCTTGATCTCGATTTTTCTACCATCTAGATAAATATCTCCACTTTCTTTCGGCAAAATACCGCATAACATGCGAAGAACTTCGGACATACCTTGTCCGCCTAATCCCGCAAAAACCAAGATTTCGCCTTCTCTTAAATCAAAACTTACATCAATACCATTCCCCTTTAAGTTTTTGACTACCAGTATCTTCTTACCAGGATTTATAGCTATAGCTCTTGGTGGGAAGTATTGTGAAAGCGTTACTTCTTTCCCGATCATAAGTCTAATGATCTGATCCCTCTCAATATTATTTCCCTCTAAAACTCCAGCTACCTTTCCCTCCCTCAGAACTATTACCCTATCACTCAGATCCGTAACTTCTGCAAGCCTATGTGAGATGAAGAGTATCGCTTTTCCAGATTTTTTCAAATCTTTTACATGCTCAAAAATCAAGTCAACTTCATGTCTTGATAACGGTGCAGTAACCTCATCTAGGATAAGCAAAGTTGGGTCATGATATAGCGCCTTAGCAAATTCTATCAATTTTGCCTCATGGGGCTTCAGATATTTAGCCTTTAAATCAACGTCAATGTCATTGAAATTGAGCTCGTTTAAAAATTTCTTTAATTCTGTCCTCATTGCTGAATAAGAGATTAAGCCCATTCTATAGAACTTATTTTCTATCTCGAGGAAGAAATTTTCTACAACACTCATTTCAGGTATTAGTGTGCTATCTTGATGTACGCATGCAATCTTATACTTCAGCAGGGTTTCAAGCGGGCTTTTGTACTTTATTTCTTTTCCTTTAATGAAAATTTTTCCTTTATCGTAATCGTATACTCCGCTTATTATCTTTACTAACGTGGATTTTCCGGCACCATTCTCACCGACTAAGGATGTTATCTCGCCAGTTCTAATAGATATGTTGACATTATCAAGAGCTTTTACGCCTGGAAAAACTTTTGTTATACCTTCTGTTGAGAGATAGACCTCGAATACCATGCTTCTGCTTAATGAAGCCATTTACTATTTAAGTTTTTACTCTCAACAGGGCGTGTCCAACTACTCATAAGCCCACCTCACTAGGATCTTTAGGCAGTATATTATGATTCTTAGGTGTGTTCTCGTCTTCAGCCTGTCTCCGAACTCCACTGTTAATGCTCCGAATATTCCTTCACCGATGCTCCTGTAAGCGTATAGGGCTTCATCGTATGCCCTGTCCCTCATCCTCGCTCCATAACCCCTAGGGCTCCTAGAGCCCCTCTTAACTATGGGTATGTATCCCCTTGATGCTATTGTGTTTAGGATGGGCCTCGCGTTGAATGCCCCGTCTCTAAGCATTACCCCTCCGCCCTCAGGTATCCCTTTAGCGAGCTCCACTATGAATAGTTCATGCCCGTCAGCTGAGCGTGGACTGGGAGTAATGCTTCGCCGTAACATCGATGAATAGTTCATGCAGGTCCTTCAGCCAATCCGTAAACTTCGTTGAGTCCATCACCGAGTAGTCGTAATCCATAAGGCTCAGAAGACTGAGGATCGCCTTCAACACCTCCACAACCACGCCTCCACGCCTAACCTCCCAGTAATGAAGCGTTGACCTAGGTATCCTAACACCTAGATGCGTCTGGGATAGGCTCTCAGCATACCTCAGGCTAGCCTTACAAACCTCCCCACACCAAATGGGGAGGAGGTTGTTGTCTAGGATAGCGGCTGAGATCTAATGAGAATTATCAGCCGCATAGGCATTTCTCATCTCTAAGGCTCTTAGGATCGAGTCTATCCCAGCATCCACCTCGATTAAATTCCTAGAACTTTTCAAGACTATGTCGGGATCTTTCAACCCATGTCCCGTGACTATGCAGACCACCCTGCTATCATGCTCTATCAAGCCTCTCCTCGCAGCCCTAATGAGAAGGGCTATTGGAGAAGCCCCA
>Ga0272445_1001044_pt1 | contig 22994 bp, 13 predicted proteins | sample YNPCB0031_FD_194404 | JGI IMG/M metagenome (GOLD analysis project Ga0272445, IMG submission 194404) | Hot spring sediment microbial communities from Yellowstone National Park, WY, United States - YNP-CB-003-1 | ecosystem: Environmental > Aquatic > Thermal springs > Hot (42-90C) > Sediment... | reverse complement strand
AACTCCATTTTACCCTGTATTCTATCCCTTCATTCTGCGGATCAGTTGAATAAAACTTTAAAGTTGGATTTAATCCAGGTAACCTTGCAAAATCAAGTGGCGAAACGATTGTTGGTAAATTTGGCATGCCAACATCTAAAACAATTGCATATCCTTCGTAAGGAACATAATTATGCTTTGTTACTGTTATAAAAATTGTGTCAAGGGGATTTTGTGGATTAATATTAAAGGTTATTTTCCCTTCTACATCTGTATATCCTGATAAATGAATTTCGGGTGATTGGGTTGGTATCCATAAACATACAAGTGCATCCTTTATAGGTGTTATCCCATCTTTTTTCTTTACAAGAACAGTGAATTGACCTGGACCAGGAGGTGTAAATTGTGGATGGGAAACATTAAAGGTATCAGGAATTGTTGTTCTTAAATCACATGATGCATCCCCAAATATATGCCATGTTTCAAGCATCTCTAAATCGTTTGTCTGTTCATACATATACATTGAGCCATTAAAGCATAAACCACCAAATGTTGTTGCCCTTTCCCTTTTTAAAATTCCCATCGCATGCAACTGTGAAAGTGTTGGTGGAACCCAGGTTTGTAAAACACTTGCACCATATGCTGCTATTCCACCCCTTGGATTTTCTAAATTTCCTGTCCATACCCATTGTTCACAACAGCAAGTTGGAACTGCATCAAAATCTCCTACAAGACATGCTACAAAAAAGGCAAAAGTTAGCATATTTGTATTTGTAAGTGTAGAAATTTCATTTATATCGATCCAGAAATAAGGAGGAGCACCAAATCCTGTTTCATTTCCATGACCTATATGATTCAATATGCTTCTTCCACCAGAAAGAGCATTTAATATCATCTGATCATTTGCAGTAGGTGCACATAACTGGTCTGCATAAGTATATGTATAAGATAAAAGAGTATCTGTTAGCCACTCAAGTCTTTCACAATCAGTTGGGCTTCCTTCATTTGATGCTGTTCCACATGCTCTTCTATACCATTCCCATGTTGCTCCTTGAGGTGGATATCTTTCATATTTAACTGTTTTTGAAACTTGCAAATCTATATGTGTTGCATTATTTGCTGAAAATCTTGAAACAAATGCATCAAAATATCTATCATTCCCTGCAAGAAAAGCATAAACAGGGTCACAAGTTTCATCATATCCTTCAGGAGAAGGAATTGTCGCGACATCATTTGCATTACCAACTAAAATAATCCATGTAACTCCATAATTGTTATAATAATTTTGAATGTAATTTTTTATATTTGTTGGATTGTTCCCTATATTTGATATTTTTTCAACTTTAACATTTATTCCCTTTTTCTTTTTCCAATAAACAAATGGCTGTATATTGTTATAATAGTTATCAGCAGTGATAATTAGCATGTTTCCAACCGTATCTTTTAAGAATGGATATCTTTGTCTCACTGATTCATAATTTAAAAAGAAATTCTCATATATTTCTACAAAAGGTTTTGCAATTGTATTTCTTTTCCTTATAAGAATATTTTCTCCCCCTTCTTTTTCCTTATAAATTTCAACAACAATTTTCTTAAAAACTTTTAATTCACCCTTTTTAGGATTATATTGAAATGGATAGAAATAGCAGGTTAATCCTCTAAATTCTCTTAAAATAAATGGCTTTGAAATCTCTATATTTTCTTTTGGAAACCATTCATCTTTTTTGTAAAAATCACTGAATTCATAAGGAATATCTTCTGGATTTACATTCCTTTTCAAATTTCCTTTTGATGGAACAACAGGATTAACTTTTATAATTTCATATTCTATATCTTTTATTCTAAAATTCATTATACCATTATCGGGAATTATCACACTTCTTGCAAATTTTGGAAGTTCAGGATAACCCTTTATTAAAAATAAATTTAGATGTCCAGGAACATATACCTTTGAGCATTCAATTCCATTTATGTTGACATTTTCAATTTTATATTCTTTTAAGATAAATCCAAGAGTTATTCTTTCACCTCTATCTTCAAGAAGGTTTATTTCATAGGATGCCCTTAAAAAATTTATCCCTATTATTATTACTATTAACCATTTTTTCATTTTTTCCTCCTAAAATAAATTTATATTATAAAGATTTGAGATTAAAATGTCAAGTTGAATTTAATTTATTTAATTCTTTATAATAAAAATTTCAATTTAAAAGGAGTTTTAAATGGAAGAAGTTCAAAAGAAATATATTGAATTTGAAGAAGAGATATATAGGTATTTACATCATGAATTTACAAGAACTGCATTAAGAAGAGCAATCTCATCTTTTAGGGAGGCAAGGGATAAGGCACTTCAAGAATTTCCTTATGTTAAAGAAGAAAGAAAAAAATTGATTAAAATTAAAGATAGTGTAATTTCAAATCTTGATTACTGGATTGAAAAAACAATGAAAGCAGTTGAAAAATCAAAAGGAAAAGCCTATTATGCAAAAGATGCAAATGAGGCACTTGAAATAGTTAAAAAAATTGTGGGAACTGGTAAAGTAATTGTAAAGGCAAAATCAATAACTTCTGAAGAACTTCATATTAATAAACATTTGGAAAGATGGGGGAATAAAGTTTATGAAACAGATCTTGGTGAATTTATAGTTCAGTTAATAGAGGGAAGACCAATGCATATACTTGCACCTGCCGTTAATATATCAAGGGAAAGGGTTGCTGAAATATTTTCCCGTCTTGCAGGTGAAGAATTGCCTCCTGATATACCAAAACTCGTAAAATTTGCAAGAAAATTTTTAAGGGAAAAATATTTTGAGGCAGATATTGGAATAAGTGGAGCAAATGCAATAACAAGTGATACTGGTTCAATATTTTTACTTGAAAATGAAGGAAACATAAGATTTGTAACAAATGCACCCCCTATTCATATAGCAATTGTTGGGATTGAAAAGATACTGCCAACATTTAGAGATGGTTCCCTTTTAACAGAAGTTGTTGCAAGATATGCGGGTTATAATGCTATGAGTTATGTGTCTATAATATCAGGACCTTCAAAAACAGGAGACATTGAAAAGACAGTTGTTTATGGAGCACATGGTCCTGAAGAATTACATGTTATCTTTCTTGATAATGGGAGAAAAGAAGCAGCAAAAGAGGAAACAATAAGAGAAGCTTTAAGATGTGTCAGATGTGGTGTGTGTATGTATGAATGTCCTGTTTATGCAATAACAACAGGATATTGGGGATATATTTATATGGGAGGAATTGGGATTCCATGGACTGCTTATGTTGCAGGTGGATTTCTAAATGCTGCTCCAATGGCTTTCACATGTATAACATGCAATAGATGTAAGGTATTTTGTCCAATGGATATAAATACAGGTGAAATTGTTTTAAGGATAAGGGAAATATTAAGGGAGAAAAATTTTGAAATGCCATTTTTGATAAGAAGTGTAAACAGAGCAACTGTTAATGAAGAAAAATGTAGTGGATGTGGAATATGTATATCAGTATGTCCTTTTAAAATACCTGAATTTAAAAATTTAAAAGATGGAAAAAGGGTATCTTATATAGGTGGAGCATGTCTTGGATGTGGAGTATGTATATCATCATGTCCTTCAAAGGCAATAGAAGCATATGAATTTAAAGATGAAAAAATATATTCTCTTTTAAAGGAGTAAAAAATGGAAAAAATAGGAATTTTTTTGGGTTGTATAACAAAGGCAAAGGAAGAATTAAAAAATGATTTTGAAAAATTTTTTGAAAAAATTCCAATAAATTATAAATTTATAATGGAAAAGGAATGCTGTGGCGCCCCATATCTTTTATCAGGAATGATAAATGAATTTAAAGAAAATGCCAAGAAAATTAAAGAAATGATAAAAAAGGAAAAAGTTGACGAAATTGTTTTAAATTGTCCTTATTGCTACACATTTATGAAAAAAAGATACCCAAAATATGGAATTTTAATAAGGAAAAAAATTTTACATATAACTTCTTTTCTTAAAAATTTGATTGATGAAGGGAAAATAAAGATAAAAAAGAAGATAGATGATGGAATAGTTTATCATGACCCATGCTATCTTGGAAGACAGGGGGAAGGAATTTATGAAGAACCAAGAGAAATAATTAAAAATGTTACAAAAAATTTTGTTGAATTTAAATTAAATAGGGAAGAAACAACTTGTTGTGGAGGAAATTCATCAATAGTTACATATCTTCCCCATCTTTTTACAGAAATATCAAAAGAAAAAATAAATATGCAAGTAATTCCAACTGGTGCAAAAATTTTAGCAGTTTCCTGCCCCCATTGCTATTTCAATTTCTCAAACGCAAACAAAGAATTAAATAACCCAATAGAATTAAAACACATCGTTCAAATTTTAAACGAAGTAATTTAAAAATAAATCAGAATTTTATGAACTTAAACTTTTTATTTCCCTCCTTATTTTTTAAGAAATATATTCCATTCTTATTCATTCCTTTTAATTTTTTGCCTGTTACATCGTAAAGATAAAAGTTTTTATCTATAAAAAGAGCTGAATTATGAAAAAGATTTGGAATTTTATTTAAAACTATTTTTGGATCATTGGGTTTTTCAGAAATAGAAACATGCTCATATTTTAAAATTGTTCCACCGCTTCCCACTGCATAACCATGATTAGGATCAGGAAAATCCACAGCATATAAGGTAGCAGTGGTATTAGTGGTATCTAAATGCCATGTCGTCCAATTATTCGTGGTATGTAAAATATCCCCCCCTCTACATACAACCCAACCTGTGGAATAATCAACCATATAAATATCATGTAACCTACCAATACTTGTATCACTAATTAATGCAATTTCGTCCCAATATAATCCACCATCTGAGGTGTAAATAATTCTTTCGTCGTAAGGATTTATAGATCCATATAAATTAGCACAGGCCCACCCATGAAACTCGTCAACAAAGCTCACACCTTCCACTAATGGCCAAGTGTAGGGAATAGTAGCTCCCCAATGGTAACTTTCAAACCAATTGTTTCCACCATCTGTTGTAGTCATTATATAACCTCTTGTTGTAGGCGAATCCTCTGTTCCCCCTGCTACAAAACCTCTTTGTGAATTACAAAAGAAAACTTCACAAGGACCGCCATTATAATCCCACCAACCTTGAACTACCCATGTATTTCCACCATCTGTGGTATGTAAAACCATTGGTTGGTAATCAAGTTCGCCTGCTGTCCATCCAATATTTGGTGAAATAAAATGAAGATGAATTGGTAAAGTATAATAGGGAGCATTTAATATTTGCCATGTATTTCCACCATTTGTTGTTTTAAGAATGTAAGGAATCCACGGGCTTGATTGTGTATCAGCCGCGGTTACATAGCATAATAAGGAATCAATTGCTGAAACATCAATAAATTCATCTATAAAAGAGTAAGAAGGTGTAACATTATTCCAGGTTGTTCCTCCATTAGAAGTTTTTAAAATTATTGCATCATTAAAATTCCCGTTTTTCACTCCACCAACAACCCAGCCATGATTTACATCAACAAAGTCAACATCATTAAGTTGAGAAGCTGTTCCACTTTGTAATGGTGTCCATACACATCCTATCATTATTAAGCATATTATTCCGTTCATTCTTCACCTCCTTTTATTTTATTTTTATTATTTTCCTTTTTAGGATTTTATTTTCTTTTTTAAATGTTATGAAATATAACTCATTTGATTTTGGCTCATTAATTTTTCTCCCTAATTTATCAAAAATCTTAAATTCTAAATCCTTATTAAAACTTTTCAAACTCATAAATATTGGAATAGGAAAGTTTATTTCTTTATCCTTATTTTCCTTGATATTAACCCATAGAGAATCATATAAATTTATAACTATAAAATCATCATAATATTCATAATCTTCCTTAGAAATTCCACAGATATATAAATTTCCATTTATTCCACATATGATATCTTTTCCTCCATCATCTCTGTTCATTGCACCATTATAAGAGAAAAACCATAGTTCATTTCCTTGATTATTAAGACATATTGTAGAAATATCTGTATAGTTATTTGAAGAAGGGGTATATCCAGTTATATAAATTTTATCCCATTGGTATATTAAAGAGACCCCTTCTCCTGGTCTATTTTTATATACCCATCTTTCATTTCCAAGAGTATCTAAACTAATTACTAAAATATTTTTGACATTATCTACATAGGTATAGCCGGTAAGATATAAATTCCCATCTAATCCAATAATTAATTTATATACTTCGTCATTTGAATTAGAAGAAGAATTATATCTATATTCCCATATTTTATTTCCAAGAGTATCAAGACAAATTAAAATCGCGTCTTTTTGTGTTCCACTTCCTATACTAAATCCGGTTACATATATTTTATTATTACTCCATATAACACAATTTGCTTCATCAGTTGAATTTGCTGGACCATTGTATAAATATATCCAACGAAGATTCCCAGAAGGTTTAAAACTTAAAACTGCTAAATCTTCATATTGCATTCCTTCTCCACTGCTTATGTATCCTGCAACATAGATATTATTATCCCCACCATATACAATTGACTTCGCCTTGTCATCTTTCTCATATTGATATCCACCATTTTCATAACGATATGTCCAACGGAGATTTCCTTCTGGAGTTAGGCTTAAAACAAAAATATCACTATTTGTAAAAAGTGGGGGATAATCCCATAACATCACTATACCACAAGCATATATATTTCCGTCTCTTCCTTGAACTACAGAGTAAGCATCATCCCAAGCTTCGTCATAAACATATGCCCACTGGGGAACACCTACTGTAGTTATTGCTCCAACCCAAAAATCTGATTCCATATTAGGTAAATAATCAAACATATTTACACTTCCACATCCATATATAATTCCATCATTTCCTATAACCATATCTCTTAATATCTCAATATCATATGTAGAATAAAATACCGGTCCCCATATTTTTTGCCCGGCAGTATTGAGTCCAATAAACATTATATCTGTTTGATATCCAGGATAATAAGAATCTCCACCTGCACAAATTATATTGTTATTAAAAGAATACACGATCTTTTTCCCTTCTTCTGAAACGCCTTCATTAGCTACATATTTCCAAACCATTTGTTGTGCTGATAGGGTTACCCATATCCCTATTATTTTTATTTTTATAACCACTTTCATCCTTCACCTCCTTTTAAAGCATTTTAATAATACTCTAAAATGTTCCTTTGAATTTGATTTTTGCAGTTAAATTTAATTGGAAATCAATGATTTTAAATTTTTAATTTTATTTTTGAAAAAATGAAATAATTTTCTTTATAATTTTTCCTTAATTGACCCTATGAAAAAATACGGTTGGGAATTTAAGCATAAAGCAGTTACAAAAGCATTTAAAAATGGGATAAAACCTACTGCAAGGGAATTAAAAATTTCTAAAAATACTTTGAAAAGATGGATTAAAATTTATAAAGAAAAAAAACTAAAGAACGAAGAATTTAAAATTGAAAAAATGATAGTTTTTTTAAAGGAAAAAGAGCCCAATATTACTTTAAAAGAAATCCAAAAAAATTTGAAAAATAAAAAGATATTAATTAGTTTAAAAAAAATTTATTTTGTATTAAAAAAATATGGAATAAGTAATAAAAGTTTGCTTCCTTTTCAGGGAGAAAAAAGTAATGAAAATGTTGAAAAAATTGAAAGAGTTAAATATTTAATTGAAAAAGATGATTTTAAAAATGCTGCTAAAATTCTTAATTCTCTTCCTTCCCTTTATGATTTTTCTATATTGAAAAATTTTCCTCAAAGATACCTTTCATTAAGAAGGAAAGTTGAACAACTTATAGCAATATGGGGAAATTTATCAATGAAAGAAATGTATAAAAGAGCAAAAAAATTAAGGACAAAATGTGAAAAAAGAAAAATGTTAATTTCAGCAATGCTTGCTGCAACTATGGAAATGAACGCCTTAAATTTTCTTGGAAAAATTGAAAAGATATATTTTCTTTATAAAAAATATAAAAGATATTTAAAAGGGATTCCATTATCTTTAAAATATGCATTTTTAAATGAATGTTTTATTGCTTTTTATAAGAAACCAGAAAAATATCCTTTAAATATTTTTGAAAATTTTTTATCAAATTTTGAAAAATTTTGCTTAAAATTAGAAAAACAAGAAAATGAAAATAAAATACAATGGTTTTATCTATTGAGTGGCTGGTTTTCATTAAAAGAAGATATTAAAAAATCTTTGAAATGGATAGAAAAAATAATATTTGATGAGAAAATAGATATTCAACATAAAAAAATTTATTTTTCTCAATATTTTCCCCTACTTATTTTAAAAGGTGAATATAAAAAAGTTATAAAAAAAATTGATAAAGATTTTTTAAAAGAAACGCCATTACCTGGACTTTTAAGAATTTCATTGTCATTAGCAAATGCTTTTTTAGGAATAGGAAAAGTGGAAAAATGCTTAAAAATTGCATTTGATGGTTTTCTTAAAGCCAAAAAAGAACATATTGCTTCAATGATATCAGGATTCCTTTTTTTAATTTCCTGCTGTTATAGTGCATTAAAGGAAAAAAAGAAATCAAAAAGATATTTGAGAATGGCTTTATATTTTTCAAAAAATTTAGAAAGAACAAAAATTTTTTATAATTCACTTTTAAAATTTTCACCAATTCAAAATCAAAAAATTTCTTTTAGATTTAAACTATTAAATTTATATATTTCTTTTGGTAAAACATTAAAATATAAAGATTATATAAAGGTGCATAAATTTGCTGAAAAAAAAGGATTAATAGGTATTTTACATCATATAATTCTTTTACATCCAGAACCCATTATTAATTTATTAAAAAAAGGTAAAAATCCTTTTTTATCACCTGAATTTTTAAACTTACCTATATTTAACGAAATTCCAGTATTTAAAGTTTTTTTATTAAGAAAAAAAGAATTTATTACTTACGGGAATAAAAAAATAAAAATTTCTGATTCAAAAGATTTCCATTTTATTATCTATCTTTTTTTAAATAGAAAAAGATTTATTGAAAAAGAGAAAATATATAAAATTTTTTTCAAAAATTCAAAAAATCCTTATAAATCATTAATAAAATCACTTTCAAGAATTAGAAAAATACTCGGTATTTCAAAAAATAACCTCTTTTTGAAAAAGGAAGGAGTATTTTTTGATATGGATGCAAAAATTGATTTAGAAGAATTTGAAAATAGATATAAAATGGGAAAGGTTTTAGAAAAAATTGGTGAAATTAATAAGGCATTAAAAGAATATAAGGAAGCAATTAACCTTTATAAAAAACCTCCTTTTGAAAAAATTGGTTATTATTATAATTTTGCAGAAGACAAAAGAAATATTATAATTAATATGTATAAAGAAATGAAAGAAACTATTTCAAATTATGCCTGTTTATCTTAAAATTTTACGATCTTAAATTTCTTATTTTCCTCCTTATTCTTTAAGAAATATATTCCCTTTTTATTCATTCCTTTTAATTTTTTGCCTGTTACATCGTAAAGATAAAAGTTTTTATCTATAAAAAGAGTTGAATTATGAAAAAGATTCGGAACTTTGTATAAAAGGGGTAAATTCTTAGGTTCTTTTTCTTGAACTTGAGTTTCACATTCAGTGCATCCATAAAAGTATTTATTTATTATCACAGAGTCACTATCCAACTCTCCTATCACATAAAAGAAAAGAGAATCAGCATTACCGGTAACACGGAAACAGTAATTTCTTATTGATTGTGGTGTTGCATTAGGAAAAGCAAGTTGAGACCATAAAGTATCGCCAGAGGGTGTAAGATATAAAATTTGAAATGAACCTGTTAAACTCCTTCCACACAAGAAGATATTTGATGCAAAAAGATCAACCTTACATCCATATCCTTGTCCCCTTCCAAAATCTTTTTTCCATATTAAATTTCCTAAAGTATCATACTTAAAGACCACCCAATGAGATCTGATAGAATTATTTTCAGATAATATTCCATTAACTACAATTTCACCTGAAGTATTTAATATGTCCAATTCTTCACCACCATCTAACATCTGAAATGGAACAATTATTAATGTGTCTTTTGCCCAAATAACATTTAATGAATTGTCTATTTTACAAGTAAGAAAGCCTGCAAAATTTGTATAGTAATCATATAATTTTCCACATAAATAAAATTTATTTACATAGGGTTTTATATTCCAAAAAGCCGATGCCGCGGTAGAAAAACCATAAAATTGGTATGTGATTAAATTACCATTTGTATCTATTATACATATAAAGGGGTAAACTATCTCATTCCCCAAAAAATCGGGTGAATGCCCTGCTATTACTATTTTATCATTCCAAAATTCCATATCCCGAGCAATATCGTCTGCGTAAAGATCAAAACTTTTTACCCATATTGTATCCCCAGTATTAGCATTATATTTCAATACATACAAATCAAAAAAATTAATGTCTATTCCGCCTCCACCAGCTACATAAAGTATATTCTCTTCTTCATTAAGTACCATAGTCATACCCCAATCCATGGAATTAGGAATAAGATCTACCTTACTTTGCCAGAGAATATTGCCTTGTGGTGAAATTTTCACAGTATAAACATTTTCCATATCTGTCCCGGTAAAATAGATATATCCATTTTTATCGCATATCATATCATAAGCTATAGGACACCAATAGGTTTTACTCCATACAAGTTGAGGTTGAGAGTAGACCGCCTTTATATATATCCCCATTACAAATAACACCGTTATTTTTTTACACATATTTCACCTCCTTTAGATTTATATTTTAAATTTTAATAAGAAATTATAAAATTTTTAAAAAAATCGTTATTTTAAAAATTGTTGGGAAAGAGTAAAAAATTAAAAAATTTTTTATGTTTGATTTTTTTATTCCAATTTTTATATAATTTTTCCTTTATGGGAACAAAATATTCATTAGAAATAAAAAATAAAATTATAGAAATTTATAAAAATGAAAAAAAATCTTTGAGGAAATTAGGAAAAGAGTTTGGTATTAATTATAAAACGATATGGAGATGGTTAAAAGAAATAGAAAAAATAAAAGAAGAAAAGAAGTTAAAAGAAATAGAAGAAAAAATTGTATTTTTAAAAGAAAATAAGCCCGATTTAACAATTTTAGAGATAGAAAAGATTTTTAAAAATGAAAAAATTTATTTATCCAAAAAATTTATATGGAAAAAATTAAAAGAATATGGTCTTTTAAAAGAAAAAAATAAAAATGTATTTTTTGCTTATTCTATTAAATTATTTAAGTCAATAGAATTTCAAAAGGAAATAAAAAATTTTATAAAAAAGAAAAAGATTTTTCATGCTTTAAATAATATTGAAGTCCTTATAAATCAAAAAACTAAATCAAATTTGGAAAATTATATAAATTTAAGGACAGGTTTTGAAGCAATTAAATTACTATGGGGAAAAATCCCTGTAGAAAGGTATTATAAATTTATAAAATATTTTGAAAAAATTTTTAGAAAAAGAAATTGGAATCTTTGCTACATTCTTTGTTTGTTTGAAAAACTATATGTTTTTCATTGGAAAAAAGATATAGATAAAGGAATTAGAGTTATAAATTCCCTTACAAAGTATATAAAAAAAATAAAGGATCCGGAATTAAAATTTATGTTTTACTTTTACAAAGCATCATTTTTTTCTTATAAATATAAAATGGAAATAGCAAAAAATTCTCTAATAAAATGCAGTAAAATTATTTATATATTAAAATCTCCTTTTTATTATAAAATTTATGGAGACTTATTGAGTTATCTTGAAGAATTTAAAAAAGCAAAAAGGATATATGAAAAAGTTTTAAAAATAAAAAAGGATGATAAAGCAGTTTTTCTAAAACTATGTTCATTTTATCTCTTAAATGGAGAATATAAAAAAGCAGAAAAAATGATTAAAATTGCAGAGAAAAGGGAAATTGGACTGAATGCAATATTTTTTGAAATAAAAGGAATAATTTCTTTTGTAAAAGGAAATGTTATAGAAGCTATCAATTATTTTCAAAAAGCATTAGAAATTGCTGAAAAAGAAGATCTTAAAAATCATTTACATATTTCCACTTTTAATCTTGCATGCTGCTATCAAGCATTAAAAGAGGAAAGAAAGGCAAAAGAAATGCTAAGAAAATATCTTTATTTTTTCAAAAAATATAATTTAAAAAGAGAAAGTTCCTTGAGAGAAATACTTTTAAACAAAAAAAATATAAAACCATACGGAATTTTTTCTCAAATTTTATATAAATTTAAAAATATAAAGAATAAAAAAGATTTTTATGATATATTTAAAAAAGCAGAAAATAAAGGAATTAAAGGTATTATTCACAGATTCGTAGTTTTTTATCCTGAAATTTTACCTTTTATAAATAAAAATAAGTTTCCACCTACTATATTAAATTTTCCCATCTTTATCCCTTATATTCCCAGTTATAAAGTTGAATTTCTTAAAAAATTTAAAATTATGAAAAATGGGAAAAAATTAAATCTTTCTTTTTCAAGGAAAGAAAAAAAATTTTTGATATTTCTATCTATAAATCAGGAAAAACTTATTCCTTTAAAAAATGTTTATTCAATTTTTGAGAATAAAGTTAAGAATCCCTATTTTTCTCTTTTACAATTGGTTAATAAATTGAGAAAAATTCTTAGAATTCCCTCCTCCTTTTTAAGATTTAAAAGGAAAGAGAAAGAAAAATATCTCTACTCTTCTATTCCTATATACAGTGATTATCACGATTTTAATTTTTTACTCTCAGAAGCAAAAGTTTTTTTAAAATTAGGAGAAATAGAAGAGGCTAAAAAAAAATTCTTAAAAGCATTTTCTTTAATAAAATCTGAGCCCTTTAAAAATATGTATGATAGATTCTCAGAAGATAAAAGAACAGAAATAATCTTTAAAATAAAGGATGCATATGAAGATTTTTTAAAAACAAATCCATCAAAAAAAGAAATTGAAAAAATTGAGAAAAAATTTGAAAAGTTAAAAATTTTAATAAAATAGTTTATTTCCTACTTCACTAAAACTACTTTTTTTGTTATTTTATAATTCCCTGTTTCAAAGAAAATAAAATAAATTCCATTCGGAATCTTATGACCAATTTTATCAGTTCCTCTCCAGATTAAATAACCCTCTTTTATTGTTTCTAAATTCCACTCTTTAATCAATTTACCATAAACATCATAAATTTGAAGAATACCTTGAAAATTAGGAAAAATTTCAAATTTTATATTCAAAACATCTTTAAATATGCTTGGATAAACCATGAATTTTATTTTTAGTTCATCCAATTTTTCGTCTTTATTTACAAAAGTTGTATCCTCTATGCAAATAATAGTAAAATCAGCACCTGTTAAACTATCATAACTTTGTGCTGGAATATAAAAATAATTATTTTTACAAAGAAAACTATAAGCGGGGCTATCATTCCCTTGACCGGGACCATCATATCTATAAACCCATTGTTCATTTCCTAAAGTATCAAGACAAATTACCACTACATCATTAGAGTTAAGTTTGCTAACTCCACATACGTAAATACGATGATTTGGAGCATATAGAATACTATATCCCCCATCGAATACACCCTGAGTAGAATAATGGTAAATCCACCTCTCATTACCGTTTTTATTAAGACTTATTACCAAAATTTTATTGTTACTCACATCAATTTGTTCCCTACCTGTAACATAAAGATTTCCATCCAATCCATAAGTAATTGCTCTACCAATATCATTCCTTGAAGCTTGTCCATTATATCTATAATCCCATAACTTATTGCCTAATGTATCAAGAGCGATCACATATAAATTCGATCTTCCTCCATTTTGCCCATCGTCCACATAACCAGTTGCATATACATTATTATCACCATAAGCAATGGAGTATGCCCATGCATTATTGTTTAAACCATTTTCATAATGTGCCCATCTGAAATTGCCGTTTGAAGAAACACTAAATATCAAAAAATAATTATTCGTATTATTATTATATCCATCTTTACCTGCAATATAAAGATTGCCATCTGAACCTCTTATCATATCATATCCTATCTCGGCGTCAGTATTTGCATATGTATATATCCAGTTTATATTTCCTGAATAACTCATTTTAACAACTTGAATATTTTCGGCTTCCCATCCTCCTTGGGTTGCTAACATATAAATTTTATCATCTTCACCTTTTAGAATTCTTCCTGCACCCCAATCACCTATCTCTTGTGTCCATCTTAAATTGAGTTGTGTATCTACACTAAGTGCCATTGCTTGGTAGAAAATAGCACCAACCGCATATACATTTCCATCTTCTCCAATTAAAATATCTGTTCCAAAATCATGAGAATAAGTTTGTGGATAAGTATAAATATGTTTAAAATTTCCTGAGGAATCTAACTTTATAATAGTAAAATCGGTTTCAGTTCCGTTTAAAGAAACTCTTCCTATTGTGTATACACTTTTATCTTCTCCAACAGATACACTGGAAGCCCCTTCATCAGAATAAGCACTTTCATACCGATAAACCCAGCGTTCTACCTGTCCAAAAACCATTATGGGAAATAACATCATTATATATTGCTTTAACATATGCCCTCCTTTTAAATTTAAAATTTAATTAACTTAAATTTGACCATCTCTTTCTTATTTGATAAAATCTTTAAAAAATATATTCCTTTTGGTAAATTTTTAATTTCTTCATCTTTAATGGTTAAAAATTTTTCATTTAAGAGAATTGTTTTATCAAATATACACATACCACTATTATTATACAGAGAAATTTTTAAGAAACGAGGATAAAGTCCTGAATAAAGAATGATTTTGTCTTTAAAAAAATTAAAAAAAGGATAAATTAAAAAAGTTCTCTCACTTAAATTTTCATTTATTTTTGTTGTAGTTGTATCTTCTAAACTTATAATTAACCAATCATCACTAACTCCCTTTCCATAACCTGCTACATAGATGTATCCATCTCCTCCATATACAATTGAATTTCCTCTATCTAAATTAGCAATTGTTGTATCATATGTATATACCCATTTTCTTTCTCCTTGAGGTGTATAGCATATAACACCTAAAAGAGTTTCATAATATTGAGGACCTGCCAAATATCCTGTTGCATAAATTTTATGATTTGTTCCATAAGTAATTGAAGAAGCGATATGAGGAACAACACCCTGGTAATATCTATCAACCCACCTTTCATTCCCATTTGTGTCCACACTTAATACTGTGAAGTCTGAAACACCTGGATACTCATATCCAGCAGTTCCTCCAGCATAGATATTATTATCTAATCCATAAGTAATACATTCCCCTATATCATCTAACTCATAAGGAGTTGTATATCTATAAACCCATCTTTCTTCTCCATTTGTTGTTAAACTTATAATTGGGAAATCATAAGCAGTTCCTGCCCCTTTGCTTTGCCCCGTGGCATAAATATTTCCATCACCACCATAACAAATTGCATACCCTCCATCGGTTTCGTTTGCTGGTCCATTATATCTATAAACCCATCTTTCTTGACCATTATTGTTTAAACTTATTATTAGAAAATCAAATACTTCATTTCCAGCTTCATTTTCAGTTTCTCCTACTACATATATGTTTCCATCTTCTCCATAAACAATATCCCTACCCACATCATCTTGAGGTCCAATATACTTATAAATCCACCTTTCTTGTCCATTAGATGTTAAACTTATTACAATAAGATCCCAGTGTGTAGCAGGATTTGAACTAAGCCCGGTTATATATAAATTCTCATCATTTCCATATACAATTTTATAACCATAATCCCCCCAATTTGAAGGATTATTATACCTATAAACCCACCTTTCCTGTCCAGTTTTTGTCAAACTTATAACTACAAGGTCAGAAGATGTCCCACTACCATCTGAATATCCGGTAGCGTATATATTTCCATCACCTCCCTCTACAATTGAATTGCTTAAATCAAATCCATTTGCGGGTCCATTATATCTATAAATCCATCTAAGTGTTCCATTAGTTGTTAAACTCATTATTGTAAAATCATTGCTACTTCCACTTTCATAGGTGTTTCCTGCAACATAAAGATTACCATCACTTCCATAAATGATTGAATAAGCCCAATCCATAGAGTTCCCGGATCCATTATATCTATAAACCCATCTTTGTATTTGAGGAAAGAGCAGGGAAGGAAATAATAAAAAGATCACCACCTCAGAAGTTTGATTTATCTTTTTCATAATTGTCCTCCTTTTAAATTAATTTTTTAAATAATAAATTTTAAAAAGCTAATTTTTCAATTTTTATGATTTTTAAAAATTATTGAATTTCAAATAGTTTTTTTAAATATTTTTTATTTGAAAAAATATAGATTAAAATTATATAATTTTTTACACGAATTTGTCCTATGAAAAATTTTGAAACAAAATTAAAGGTCATTGAAGAAGTTAAAAAAGGAAAAAAAATTATAGAGATTTCACGAGAAATTGGTATTTCTACAAAAACAATAAGTAGATGGGTTAAAATTTATTTAAAGGAAGGCATAGAAGGTTTAAAAGAAAAAAGAAAATATAATCCCCCCTGGAATGCTATCCCAGATGAAATAAAAGAAAAAGTTTATTTATTAAAAGAAAAGGAACCTGGAATTACATTATTGGAAACTCAAAAAAAACTTAAAAAATTAGGAATTTATCTTTCCTTAGGATGTATAAGAAAAATATGGTATAGATATGGTGTTATAAGAGATAGAAAAATTAATAAATTTGAAATATTTCCAAGCATTTATTTTCAAAAGGATGTTAAGGGAATTATTGAAGACGCAAATAAAGCAGTTGAAAAAAATGATTTTAAAAGGGCTGCTAAAATTTTAAATAAATTACCCTATTGTTACGGAGAAGAAATATTGGAAAAAATGCCGTGGAAATATTTAAATTTAAGAAGAAAAGTTGAAAAAATTGGTTATTTATTTGGAAAAGAACCCCTTGAGAGTTATTATAGAAAAATTAAAAGATTAAGAAAAGAATGTGAAAAAAAAGCATTTTTTTATTCTGCATGGCGATTAGCAATAATAGAATTAAATACTTTGTTCTGGATGGGTAGAATAAAATCTATGGTTAATTTAATAAAACATTTTGAACAAAAAATGCCAATTATAAAAGATAAATTTATTTGTTTTTCTTTTTCACTTTTAAAAGGAATAACTTATGCTAAATTGTTAAAATTAAAGGAAGCATTAAAATGTGCTAAAAAATGCAATAAAATTTTAAAAAATTTAAAAATAGACGAACTTTATATAAGTTTAGGGCATCTTTACTCTAATTTGGGAATTTACCAAAAAGCAATAAAATGTTATCAAAAAGTAATAAAGGGAGAATTTTTCTCAAATGAAGCATTGATTTCATTGGCTGGCTGTTATGCATTGAATGGAGAATATAATCTTGCTATTAATATTCTTAAAAAATTGAAAGGGGAACTTTTTCATCATCAACCTTTAATTTATTTAATAAAAGCACAATGTCTCATAGGAAAGGGAAAAATAATAGAAGCAAGAGAATATGCAAGAAAGGCAATAGAGAGTTCTAAAAAAGAAGAAATAATCCAATATCTTCATTCTTCAACATTGCTTCTCTCAACAATTTATGCTGGATTAAATAAAAGAAAAAATGCAAATCTTCTCCTCAAAAAAATGCTTCCTATTTTAAAGAAAAACAAGATGATGCAACAATATTATATAAGAAAAATGATTTCAACAAATAGAATATATGTTCCCAAAAAATACCAATTTGACCCTTTAATTAACTTAATTATTCTTTTTAAAAAAATAAAAAGATTAAAAGATTATAATTTGGCACTCTCATATGCAACAAAAAATTGTATAAAAGGATACTTTCAAAGGTTATGTATTTTAAATTATGAAATAGTAGAAGATTTTTATAAAAAATATAGGTTAAAAGGGCTTCCAAAATCTATTTTAAAATTACCTATTTTTAACAAAAAAACTTTTATTTTTAATATTAAATTTTTAGGAAAATTTAAAATTTATACTTTAATTAAACAAAAGGAATACGAAAAAATAAAATCAAAACTTTCTCTAAAAGAAAAATCCCTTTTATTATACATTTCTCTTGAATTACCCGAACCAGGAAAAAGTGCCCTGATTGATAAAATTTTAAAAAATTTTTGGGAAAATTCAAAAAATCCAAAGAAAAATTTCCTAAGAACACTTTCAGCAATAAAAAAGAAATTAAAAATACCTTCTCATCTTCTTATAATTTCAAAAGGAAAAAATTTTTCTATTTTAAAAAATAATGGCATTTATTTTCTAACAGATTATAACGATTTTGAAGAAAATATCACAAAGGCAAAATCATTTATAAAATTAGGAGAGTTTGAAGTTGCTAAAAAGGAATTTATAAATGCTTTTAAATTAATAAAATCTGAGCCCTTTAAAAATATGTATGATAGATTCTCAGAAGATAAAAGAACAGAAATAATCTTTAAAATAAAGGATGCATATGAAGATTTTTTAAAAACAAATCCATCAAAAAAAGAAATTGAAAAAATTGAGAAAAAATTTGAAAAGTTAAAAATTCTTTATAAAGGAAGTAAAAGAAAAGCTATCTGAATTATCTTAAAATTTTACAATTTTAAACTTTTTCTTTCCCTCCTTTTCCTTTAAAAAATATATTCCATTTTTTATATCAAAATTTTTACAGGATATTTCCATTTTTCTTCCACTTAAAGTAAAAATTTCAAAAGGTAAATTTTCTTTTTGAGAATTTAAAAAAGAAATACGTTTATAAAAAATATTAGAAGTAGGGAAAAAATTTGATTTTTCTAAGAAAGAAAAGTTAACTTTTTCCTTAATTTTAACTAATGCAGAATCGCTTATTGCATAAAATACATCTTCAACACCATCTGGATACCCATTCCATACTATATGTCCATACCCTATAGAATCTATTTCAAAAGATGGTATCCAATAAATTTCGTCCCAATAAGAATTAGAAGTAACCGGGAATTTTTCCCATACTCCATTTTTATTTGTAATATAATATATTTCAGGACCAGGTAATTTTGTATATGCTATATGAACATTTCCAAATTTATCCACCACAAGCGAAGGTCTGCTATCATGTCTTATCATTGAATCCAATTCTATATAATTCCATCCACCTATATTGTTAGAATATCCAAGAGCATAATAAATAGGAGAACCAGATTCATGATTTGCCCTATAAGTAACATGAATATTTTGCATATAATCTATTTTTATATCGGTAGCAGCTAATCTGCTACAGTATGGAGGAATTATTTGTTCCATTGTCCACTGTCCAGAAGAATTTGTTACATAATATAAACCGCCTCCTCCATTATATCCATCAAATACAATATGAACATGTCCTAAGGAATCTAAAGCGATAGAGGGATAAAAACCAAAATTACAATTCCATTTTATTTCCCAATTTCCACCCACATTATTAGCATAATAAATTCCACCTGAAAATGGAATTGCATACACAAGGTGAATATTATTCCTTCTATCTAACACAAATTGTGGCCACTGTCCATCAGAAGCAAAAGATAAAGGAGAAATCTGCCAAGAACCGGAAGCATTAGTAGCATACCATAAACCACTCGTTATAGCAAGACTAAAAATAATATGGAGTTTATTGTTGTGATCTATCTGGATTGCGGGGAGCCAGGGAAAATCGTAAGAACAAGTATATAATACAGTATCCCACCAATTACTTATATTTCCTATTCGGAGATGTATGGTTCCAGAGGAAGGAAAATCACCATCAGGATATACCATATATACAGTTCCCTGAGAAAGAGTAAGGGAGGGGGCATAATTATCCGTGAAATTAGCAGTTATCCTCTCAATATACCAACCTTGGATCAAAATCAACACTAAAATTTTCATTTTTCCTCCTATTTTCTTCCCGAGAGATCTGTAATTTTAAATTTTTGGACTACAAAAGAATTAATTTGAGAGGTAAATTGAATTTTCTTCCTAAGAGAAAATATGGAAATAATGAGATAGATTATTTTAATTTTTCTTTCATTTTCACCTCCTTAAAATTTTACAATTTTAAACTTTTTATTTCCCTCCTTATTCTTTAAGAAATATATTCCATTCTTATTCATTCCTTTTAATTTTTTGCCTGTTACATCATAAAGATAAAAGTTTTTATTTATAAAAAGGGCTGAATTATGAAAAAGATTTTGAATTTTGTAAGAAATCGTTTTTTGCTTTTCAGGAATAAGAACTGTTGTATTTCTATAAAGATGAGCATTATTATGCTCATAATCAGAAAGTAAAAAGTCTAAATCAATAGAATATTCATATTTAACCACAATTTGACTCCCAGAAGAAGGAGCATTTTTGAAACTTATCCAACCCGATTTTAAATGATATGTGTAATCACTTATCGGAATAGAAATACCATTTATAGTTATCTCCAAAATCCTTTGGATAGGTATAATTGATAAATAAAATAATTTTCTTATTCCATTTCCTATAAAAGTATCCTGTTTTATCATTATTCCATCTCTCTCAATATCCCCCAAATCAACACCAAGCCCTCCGGGCTCATTTGATTGCCAAGAATAATTCGGAGAAATAGAACCCCCTATATTTTCATAAACAGCTCCTTCATTACCATTGTTAACTGCGAAGTCAAGAAAACCATCATTGTTTAAATCTCCAAAAATACAAGAACCAGAAGGGCTCAAATCTGTTGAGAACCAAAAAGGAATAGTATCAAGCACACCATTGTGATTTTTGAAAATAATATTCTTGTTATTGTCACTAAATCCACAAGAAACAGCAACATCAAGAAAACCATCTTTATCAAAATCACACGCAAAAATTCCAGATGCTGCAAGACTTTCTCCCTTACAAGCAGATTTCCATGAAGCAACATTTTCCAATACACCATTTGTATTGTAATAAATTCTTAATGTAGGAATTTGCCAATTTATATTCCCAACCAAAAGGTCTAAATCACCATCATTATCTATGTCTGCCCATGTGCACGCAAAATCTAAATTATAATCACTACCCTGCCAAGAAAGGATAAAATTTCCATTATTGTTTTTGAAAACACGAGGATAGTAAAACATATCAACCATTGCAAGATCTAAATCACCATCATTATCATAATCACCCCAGGCACACATAGTGCCTGAACCACCAGACCAAACAGGACTATTTGTTAAATTACCATTATCATTCCTATAAATTTTTGTTACTCCACCAAGAACACCATAACTTGCAACAGCCATATCTAAATCACCATCATTATCATAATCACCGAAATCTGCCATTACATGACGATCTAAATCACTTGATTGCCAAGATGGAGTTGAACCAATAACCCCATTGTTGTTTAAATAAAGATAACAATAACCTCCCCCGCTTCCATACTCCTCATATATTGTTATAACCTCAGGATAACCATCTCCTGTAATATCTACAAGATGTGTTCCCCATATTGAACCAGCAAAACTTTGAGATGTCCAGAAAGGTGAATTTTCAAGATTTACTGAATTTATACCTAATAAAACCTCTTTTTTTGTAAATTTCTCATCTTTTACATTCCTTATTTCTGTAACTACTTGCCTTAAATCTATACCCCATATTATCCCCATATTTAGAATTATAACTATCCATACCCTTTTCATTTTCACCTCCTTAAAATTTTACAATTTTAAACTTTTTATTTCCCTCCTTATTTTTTAAGAAATATATTCCATTCTTATTCATTCCTTTTAATTTTTTGCCTGTTACATCATAAAGATAAAAGTTTTTATCTATAAAAAGAGTTGAATTATGAAAAAGATTTGGAATTTTATTTAAAACTATTTTTGGATTATTTGGTTTTTCAGAAATATTAACAAACACAAATTTCAAATGCAAAATTGTTCCATAGCTTCCTACCGCCCATAGATAACATTTTAGAGTATCTCCAATTTGATAGGTAACACCATGTATGTCCCAAATAGCCCGAGAAGTGTTGGAATTATCATATGTCCATGTATTTCCTCCGGTCTCGGTAAAAAGAATTAATCCACCAGTTCCTCCTACCCAACCTATTGAAGGGGTAACAAAATGTAAACCAAGATATTTCTCACCTTGCTGTGGAGTAGAGTATCTTTTAATAGTCCAGCTCTGTCCTCCATTTACTGTTTTCTTTATAATGCCAACATAATTCACCTGCAGTCCATCTGCTGCTCCTGCAACATACCCTGTATCTCCTATCATCCATATATCATTATAAGCGCCCATGGCAACAGGACCTGGATTCCATGAATCTCCTTCGTTCCATGAATTTCCACCATCATTAGTATAAAAAACTATCCCACCTGAATTATCATAAGGATATGCCCAATTCCACATTCCACATGCTACCCCTTTCTGTTCATTAACAAAATGTAAATTAAAAATATCTACTGCTGTTACCCCTGTAGCCTGATTTGTCCAAGTATTTCCACCATTTTCACTATGAATAATGTAACCCATACTATCTGCATATCCACCTAATCCTACCCATCCTTTTAATCCAATAAATTGCACTGAGGATGCACTTCTCCAATTTGTATTTGAATTGTTATTATATTGAATTTGCCATGTGTTTCCTCCATCTGTTGTATGAAGAATTCTTTGAGGAATATAATAACCTGGAACCCCTGTTCCTCCAACTGCCCATCCTTCATTTAAATTATTAAACCAAATACCATAAAGAGGAAGTGAATCGTTTTGATACACAATATTCCAAGTATTTCCTCCATTTACGGTTTTTAATATTATTCCTTTGGGATAATTTTGTCCTACAGCCCATCCATGAAGGGAATCCATAAAGAAAACCCTGTATAAGTCATAAGTGGTGCCACTTTGTTGAGGTGTCCACACATTTACAATTATTAACCATACAAAGTTCATTTTTCACCTCCTTTTTATTTGTTTAAAAAATTAAAAAAAT
>Ga0272445_1001041_pt1 | contig 23030 bp, 26 predicted proteins | sample YNPCB0031_FD_194404 | JGI IMG/M metagenome (GOLD analysis project Ga0272445, IMG submission 194404) | Hot spring sediment microbial communities from Yellowstone National Park, WY, United States - YNP-CB-003-1 | ecosystem: Environmental > Aquatic > Thermal springs > Hot (42-90C) > Sediment... | reverse complement strand
ATTCCACACGCAGCCCAACAAGCATTATGACACTTTTCATATTCAACTGGGTTGGGCTGTTCCTACTCACAGAAGCCCTAGCCTTCGCACTTTTCAAGCGGACTGGAAACGAGCTTCAACTCTTCACCTGCATCGGGCTGGCAGCTCTTCCATTGGCAATTTTCCCGTACATATACATGGCTGTGCCAACAGCCCTTGAAGGGCTAAACCTATACTATATGGAAGTTGAGATGATAAGACAAGTCATACTTGTAGTTATGCAAATTTGGGGTCTGCTGCTGTTTTCAGCCGCCACATGCTATGGAAAAGGCTTAAGGCTTGACAAAGGCATAATTTTAGGCCTAACAGCCATCTACCTAAACATAGCCATCCTCTTCATACTAGGACGTTTCACGTGAGGGTTCGAGGTTTCTAGAACTTTTATCCTAGAAAGTTCGGGTTTTTTGGAAGCGGTTTTCTTAATAGGCCGTTTTTCATAGTCTTTTTCGGTGAAAAAGCATGAGAAACATGAGAAAAACTTTGAAGGCGGTTTCTTTAGCCTTCCTGCTAATATCGGTAACTGCACCATTGGCTGTTGTCAATAATGTTAATGCAGCGGAACCCCAGCGCCTACAGGTTAGTTATGGACCTTATGGTAAATGGATGAAGATTCAAACCGACCTTATTACAATTCTGTTTCCAGCTGGCGGAAAGAAGCCCATGTTCTTGTGGTGGTACGCCAACGACACCAGCAACATCTACGTCGTCAAATACAAGGGCTTGATAGAATATATGACCCTTGACTGCGAATACTACCGCCTTGCATGGGAGACTAACGCCCTAACCATACGCGAACGGCTTATGGCGAAATATGCCTCTTCCGGTCCATACCAAACAAGAATTAGAGAAAAAATAATGGAAGGCTATCTAAAATGGATTTTAGGCTTTCATCCAGCTCTTCTACCTTTTAGTGCTTGTCGCTGGAACTTGACAGGCCCCGAGAAGGTCACCAGAGACGATGGTGTGTCCTATATATCATTTAACTTCACCCTTGTAAAGGCGCCTCCAATATTTGATTTCGCGGATGGCAACGTGATTATTCGCTGCAGATTCTACGCTACGGATGCCACTGAAAGTGCCCATGGTTTATACAATTATACGGTGAAGGCTGGAGAGCTCAAGATGGACTTTGTTGTACAAAACTGGGAATGGAACATTGACAAACTCAGCGACCTATTTGAATACCTTGAAAGTCTAGACTATACTGTCCCGAAGCTTAAGGCTGGTTTGGCACTATGGGTGGACATGGCATCCTTAGACCTAACTAAACTCTCAACAGTAGCCGAACAAGACGTCAATACAACGCTACAAACTCTTCCCGAAAGTGTTGCCGAAGTTCAATTAGAACCCGTAGAGGCAAATTCTGGCGTATCTGACATAATTGCTGGAGGGCAAAGAATTCAAGTAAAGAACAGAATAGCCAGCGACACTGCGCCGTTGAATGTTAGAACCCGCTTGCACGAGCGCTGCAAGCTAAAGTTTGCCAAGGAAAGCCAAACACTGGCAGGATTCTTCGACTTCGTGAACACCGCCCTAGTGATAAACTCCACAACAAACGAACCATCAGTCGTAAACGTTACAGCAGCCTACATGCAGGCTGGAAACCACCTGCGCTTGTTCATTGGATATCCATACTTTGGAAGTAACATCATTGAACATGACCCGTCTATAGGTGTTGAACAAGCCATCCCAATACTGCCAAAGTTGCTTTGGGTTCTAATTGGCGCCACTGTTGTTATCGGTGTGGCTGTTGCTGCTGTTAAGTTGCTCAAGAAGCCCGTCAACATCTTAGCCGTCAAATAATCCCCAATTTTCTTTTTCTTTTGTTTATATGTTGGTTTTGGGAGTAAAAGTTTATATTGTGTATTGCTACGTAATATTTGTGATTCAAATGCGCAAAAGAGGAGAAAACGACGAAATCCGCTGGCAAGTGATAAAAGCCATGTTAGACGAGTTTCCAACATTAAGGGAGAAGGTTAAAGTTTACATAGAAGAGCAAAAAAGAAAGCAAAAGGCCTAAAAGCTCTAAATATGGTTTCTTTTCAAAAGGTGTGGTGGCGGAACCTTAACGTTATTTTTGCCATTATCATTTTCAGATTTAAGAAGCCCTGTTAACTCGCGGTAGCGTTGGAGAAAGTCTAAACCTTTAGGCGTTGCCTTGTAAATCTCCTTATCCCTTTCAACAATTTTGTCAATAAGGTTGACTTTTAGCATGAACTCCAGATAATCATTAAGCTGCGTGAAGCTCAAGTTAGCCCTATACATAATCTGGGTTTTCAAAACGCCATCTTTAGCTATGTCTAAAATTTCGGCAATTATATACAGCTTGTCTCTCCTTTTCTGGGATGGGTTAGAGCCCCAAACATTCATTTCCACATTTTTCCTCTTCCACAAGCACTTCTATAAGAAAAGGGCAGACGGCATGTTTTAAGCGGTGTTTCCCAAAAACCACTATTACAAGTATCGAAATATTCTCTAGAACAAACTTCTATAGGAAAAACCTTTAATCCTCAACGTGGAGAAAACTGCCTTAAAGGGCAGATGGAAATGCTGATAGGGTTAATGGCAGATACACATGACAACTTGCCCATGGTAGAAAAAGCCATAAAAAGGCTTAATGAGGAAAAAGTTGAGATAGTTCTTCATGCCGGAGATTACGTTGCGCCTTTTGTAATACCAAAATTTAGGGATTTGAAGGCTAGGCTGATAGGCGTTTTTGGCAACAATGATGGAGACAGAGAACTCTTAAAGAAGAGGTTTAGCGAAAATGCAAACTTGGAAATACGCGGAAACTTTGCAGAAATAAATGTTGGAAAGGTAAGAATTGCTTTGCTTCATGGGAGCGAAGAAGAACTTTTAAGGGCTTTAATCAAGGGTGGAGGCTTCGACATAGTGGTTCACGGACACACTCACAAGGCGGAAATCTATAAAAGCGGCAAAACACTGGTGGTGAATCCTGGCGAAGTTTGCGGTTACCTTAGTGGAAAATCGACAATTGCGCTTTTGGACACGGATAAACTTGAGGCAAAAATCATAGATTTAACCTAAAAGGTTGATGAGTTAATCTCGTTTTTGGCTTTGGCTTCTGTTGTATGGCTGTCTCCTTCGGTTGGCTATTTTAAAAAGTTCGACGAGTTCTTCATCCGTTGCTCCGTTTCGCATAGGCGTTAAAACGTCCACCGTGTTGTCGTTTCTCATCAGGCATGGTTTAAGTTTTCCGTCGCTTGTTAGGCGTAGGCGGGTGCAGTGCCAGCAGAAATCCGTGTTCTCTATTGGGTGGACAACCTCAACCTTTACGTTTGGCAAATGGTATATGCGGCGGTTTTGCATGTATTTTCTGGCTTCAATTTTTACGGCTTTCTGCCTCAGCATCTCCTCATACTCGTCTAGGGGCTTGTGATAAGTGGCGTAGTATTCGCTGCTTATGTTTATGGGTTCAAGCTCAATGAGTTGCAGAACTGCGCTAACTTCCCTCGCAAAATCAATCATTTCTGGCACATGGGAATCGTTCACGCCTCTTAAAACAAGCATGTTTAGCTTCACTGGGTTAAGCCCAGCCTCAACAGCCGCCCTAACGCCGCCTAAAACATTTTCTAGTTTTCCGCCAGTCAGTTTGCAGTATGTTTCGCCGTCCACTGTTGGCAAGTTTATGTTTACACGTTTTAAACCATTAGCCTTAAGCTCTTTTGCCAGGGGTTCGAGCAGTGTCCCATTGGTTGTCATCGAGAGCTCCTCCAAGCCTTGTATGGAGGCTAAACCATTAACTATCTTTATTATGTCCTTTCGGAGAAGCGGCTCCCCGCCGGTGAGCTTAATCCTTGAAATGCCTAGGCTGACAGCTATCCTTGCAATGCGTACAATCTCTTCGACTGTCATTTCAGTTGTGTTTTCTGCGGTTTTGTCTTCGCCTTCGGCATGGCAAAAACTGCAGTGTAAATTGCAAGGTTTTGTGAGGGCTATTCTGAGGTTTAGTAGTGGACGCCCATAGTTGTCGACTAACACCATCGTTATTCCCGCGCGTGCTTAACGATGTGTGCCGCTTCCGGCAATATAAGCTTTTCAAGGCAAAGCCTAACAGCGTCCATGGAACCAGGGATACAAAAGAAAACCTTGCCCTTCGCAACGCCAGCAACAGCCCTTGAAAGGACTGCAGCTGAACCGATTTCAGCATAGCTTAGGAAACGGAAAATTTCCCCAAACCCGGGTAAAACCTTCTCAAAGAAAGGCGAGACAGTCTCGATTGTCATGTCTGAAGGTGCTATGCCTGTTCCTCCACAATAGATGACGGCGTCCACGTTAGAGTTTAGCGCTTGTCTTATGCTCTCTTCAATGAATTGCTTGTCGTCGGGGATAAGTTTTCGAAAAGCCACAATGTGCCCAGCGCCCTTTAATAATTTTTCAATTAGGTCGCCGGATTCATCCCTAACCTTCTCACCCTTTTTCAGCATACCATAACGGGATGTACTGACGACAACTATTCCAAAGCTCAGCTTTTTGGGAGCTTCAGCCCTATGCTTTCGAGTGCTTTCGCTCATCTTGAAGCCTTTCCTAGATTTTTAATGCATTAAAATTTTCCTTTTCATGCACCGCCTCATAATCTTCTTGTGAGTTAATATACAGACGCTAACTGCACTGACCGTTAATATCGTCAGCATCATGGCTGGTTTGAGCTCTGGAATTAGGTTTGGTGAAACGCGAATTAAGGTTAAGAGAGCCACTTTTACATGGTTTTCAAGATCGTCCAACTCCACCCAATTTAGAGTTTCCGTAGAGGTTGAGTTATCATAAGTCGTGTGAATCCATCCGGGTGTGCCTCTATACCACAAATCGCTATAGAAAAGTGGATAAGAGCATAACATGGCGCTTGACGCCACTGGAACAGCATCTGAAATCCCTAAATCAACACTCCAAAACTCCTGAATTTCCCCATTAACTGATGCGGGTACACGGAATGATTCTTGGTCTGAACCGCCAGGATCTTCTGTGGCAATCGGCACGCCAAGATCTTGAGCTGCTTCAATCATTTTCTGTGCCAGTTGGCTGTTCGGAGTTTCCGTAATATATAAATTGTCGCTTCCGAGGCAGTCAAGGTTAATCACAGCATCAATGTTTGTCATCTCACTTTTATGCTCCTTAACGAAATTTGCCGAGCCCACTAGATCAAGCTCTTCGCCGGCAAACGCCACAAACAAAATTGTGTAAGCTGGCTGATAATATCTTTCTTGCATAGCTTCGCTGATGACTTTGGCAAGCTCTAACATGCCAGCCACACCTGCACCGTTATCGCAGAAGCCGCAACACATAACAGTATCATAATGAGCCGAAACAATGACAATTTTTTGAGGATCAATCGCCCCTTCGATTTTTCCAACGACATTGTAATGTGTGCCATTTTGGCTTATGCGCGCCTTAATCTCAACGAAGGCAGATAAGCGTGAGTCAACTTCTTCCTTCTGCCTAATAATTAGGCCGTCAGCATAGCTTACAAAGCCAACAGGGATTTGTAGATCCCAGAAGTATGTGCCAAGTCCGCTCAATGGCAAGCCGCCAGCTGAAGAATGCATGGGTGGAGTGAAGTTCATCCAATGATACCACCATGTGAAAATGACTACTTCGGGATGCTGCTTTTGCAGTTTGGCTTTAAACGCTTGCTCCCACGAAGAAGCCCAGCGAACCTCTCTACCAATCAAAACTATCTTATCAGTGATGTTTATGGCGTTCCACACAGTCATGTTTATAGGGTTTAAGCCTACTTCGCCTCGGTTTGCCGCTGGCGGCAATGGAAGAACCACGAGGTCTTTTAGAGAACTTAACCATAATGGCTTGCTGTAATGCTCACATTGGAAAGAATCAACAATAATACTATCATTAACAGTTCCGGCGTCTCCATCTTGATCTATGACTAGTAATGGTTTAGCTTCTAAGGTCCAGTTTACAAAAGTGAAAGGCTCAAGCCTTGCGTTTAAACCGAAACTTTCGAATTGTTCCTTAATCCAAACCGCTGCTTCATAAGCCCCCTTAGAGCCGGATGAGCGGAAGTCCGGATAGGCCAAGGATATCTCCTCTAACACCGAGTCATAGCCATAAGCGCGGGTGCCATTGACAAACTCGATGATTTGGGTTTCAATGGGATTTAAAGAGGAACCTTGAAAGCCGTTGATATTTTTGCCATTAAACCATGGCACAAGCAAAGTTACAATTAAGAAAACCACAGGAAAAATGAAAATTCGTTTGTCCATAAACTCGCCCATCCTACTTTAGATATGCTAGCCAGATAAAGTTTGTTGAAAAATATGCTTCACTTTTTAATTTTCTCAACAACACGGATATCTTCAATAACTGTTGACGGATATTGCCCCCTCTCGTCCTTTTCATATTGTTTTACCATGTCCCAGATTGTTAGGAGGCTTATGGCTGTCGCCACCAAAGCTTCCATCTCAACGCCTGTTTGAGCTTCAGTCTTCACGGTAGAAGAAACCTTAATCGTGGATTCGTTTACTATTTCAATATCAACTTTCACGTTTGTTAAAGGCAGCGGGTGACAGAAGGGTATAAGGATGCTTGTTTCCTTTGCCGCCAATGTCCCGGCAATTTTAGCCGTATAAATTGGGTCGCCCTTCTCAACCTTTCCACTTTTTATCAGGGTTATTGTTTCAGGTTTTAGCCTAATCTTTCCAGTGGCTGTTGCCTCGCGATAAACTTTCGGTTTTCCAGTTATGTCAACCATCGCCACGCCGAATCACAGCTCCCACTTTGAGGTTTAGGAAATCATCTAATTATTTAATGGTTCTGAAAAGATAAGCCGCTCTATTCAGTTTTATCCCAGTTTTCAATTATACTTTGTAAAGCCCTAGCCTTTGCAGAATTTACGTTAAATCGGTACAGGTGGATTCTTCCAAACCTCTTATGCTGAAGAATTCCCTCGTCTTCAAGGATTTTCAGATGCCTCATTGTTGTTTTGTGGTTTGCGCCTATTTTTCTGGCTATTTCTGAAACGTTCAGCTCGCCCATTTGGTTTAGGATTTTCAAAATTTTTATGCGAAGCTTGTTTCCAAGAACATCTTCTATTTGCATGTCGCGTGAAGGTTTGGCTGCATCCGCTATTTAAGTTTGGTCTTGATACATGTTGTCAATAACTTTAATCCATCTTGTTGCCAAAATCTGGTCAAAGTCCTCGCTTTTTGGGTCTAGGTCTGAAGCCACCAGGTGCCAGTGGTCGTTTATTGTGGCGAAGGTGCTGTCCAAAATCACGAATTTTGGCGTGTATTTGAAGACTTCGCGTCCTATCTGGGATATTATGTTTAGGGCGCGTTCATAAGCCTTGTATGGTATGGTGTGCTGATGCCTCTTGTAAATTATCATGATTCTTTCCCTATGCCCCTTAAGGTTCTTTGTTCGCAGAACAATGAAGGAGTCGTCTTCATAGAAGACTTTCTCTTTCTGAAGGTCTAGCTCGCATAGGGGACAGTTAGCCGCCATCGCGTACACCGTCCATCGTCAAAATAATAAAATGCTCAAAAGGAGCATATGTATTTATTGCATCACTCGCCCCCTGGTTTCGCTTCCCAAAAGCGTGGTTAGCTCCTCTTCCAGTTCTTGCGCCGGGATTCCCGGCAGACATATAAGCGTTGTTCTTCCCCTCTGACCAGCAGACGAAACACTCTTTTTGATTATGCCTAGGGCTGAAAGCATCTGCAAATATTTCCAAAGTTGCGTGTGGGTGTGAGGTTGCACGCCAAACTCTTCGCAGACAATAGCATACGCTCGCTCCACCTCTGTTAGAGAAACATAAGCCCGGTCGCTGTTTTCTTTAAAGAAACGCGCTAAGCCCAATAGAAAAAGCTTCTCGTGCAAGCTTAAAGTGGCTAGGTCGCTTTTCCTAGCCATTGCGTATATGCTTGACATGGCTTTTCTGACGCATTCCGGCGTTACAGTGCCCAAATCTTCAGCATCAGCGTATTTCCCAGCCCTCCACAAGAGTTCTATGGCGAAGCGGGCGTTTCCGCCTTCTGAGTGGGCAAGCTCAGCAATGAGGCTCACAGTTTCTTCTTGAACAGTTGAAGGCTTGAAGGCAAGCTGAACCCTGTCGCTTATAATATCTATGAGCTGTTCTTGGCTGTAGGGTTGAAGGCGTATTATATTGGACTGCAGCGTGCTCCTAGTGCTTGGATCAAGCCCATCAATAGCCCTTAAACTTTTCAATATGCATATGAGGGAAACCCTTTGGGGCTTGCCAATTCTTGCCTCTTGTAGGCGGGTAAGCTTGTAAACCGGCTCCGCCCCTTCCACCTCAACTAGGCTTTCAAACTCGTCAAGGGTTAAAATGGCGTAAGCTTTCTGCTCATCCAAAACTTGTAGGAAAATGTTTAGAAGCTCCTCCGCCGAAAAGCCGCGTTTCGGAAAAGTTGGGTGGAAAAATGAAACTGCATGATGAAGTATAAGGAATAGGCTTCCCCTGTACTGCCGGCAATTCACATGAATATAATTGAGGTTTATTCCCCTCTGCCTAGCTTGTTGGGTTATGTCTGCGCCAAACCTTTGGGAAAGGGCTGTTTTCCCAGTTCCAACATCCCCCACTATTAGAACTCTTTGAGCCATCCTTTCAGGGGCGGTCAATGCGAAACTAAAAAATTCCTTGAGAAGTCGCATTTCAGCCTCTCTGTGAGGGAGTCTGCTTGGAACATAGTTTATGTCAAGCTTCGCCTCGTCCCTAAACACGCTTCTGTAGGCTGTCAACCTTTAAACCTAAAAAGAGATATGCCGAAAGCTCTGTTATTCTTTTCCCTTCAAAATTTGCATGGGCTTTTTGAAAACACAAAACTTTTAAGCTGAATTTCGTATTTTACAGCGAAAAGTGAAATGATTCCAAAATACTTCTTCCTAACAAAGGGCGTTGGGAAACATAAGGAGCAACTTCAATCCTTCGAGTTGGCGCTGCGGAACGCTGGCATACAACACTGTAACATAGTGAATGTTTCAAGCATAATACCGCCCGGCTGCAAGCTCATCCCAAAAGAGAAAGGGCTGAAAATGCTTAGACCTGGCGAAATAACTTTTGTCGTTTTAGCTAGAAACCAGACCAACGAGCCCCATAGGCTCATTGCCGCCTCAATAGGTGTGGCAATTCCATCGGGCAAGAATAATTATGGCTATTTGTCAGAGCATCACTCTTTTGGGCAGACGGACGAAGTGGCTGGAGACTATGCTGAGGATTTGGCGGCAACCATGCTGGCAACCACTATGGGGATTCCCTTCGACCCCCAGACAGCTTGGGATGAGCGAAAGCAGCAGTTCAGGGCAAGCGGGCTAATAATAAAAACCACGAATATAACGCAATCAGCCACCGGCGACAAGAACGGCTTATGGACAACTGTCATTGCAGCGGCAGTCTTCGTTCCTGGAAGACGAACTTAGCCATCTAAAACCATGCTCTCTTTTCTCTGCTTTCATCTAAAAGGATATTAGGCTATAGCATCTAAAACCAGCATTGCGGTGAAATGGCTTGCCCTTAAAACTTCAAACTCCACTAATTCTGGTTAACTTCAAAACTTATTTGGAGGCAACCGGTGGGAAGGCTGTTGAACTTGCAAAGAAAGCCGAAAAGGCGAGCCGCGAAACTGGTGTTCAGATAGGTGTGGCTCCCCAGTTTACGGACATTGCTGCTGTTGCAGAAGCTACCGAAATTCCAGTTTTCGCCCAGCACATCGACCCGATAGAGCCTGGAAGCTACACTGGTCATGTTTCGGCGGAAGCCGTAAAAGAAGCTGGAGCCGTTGGAACAATTATCAATCATTCTGAGAGACAGCTTAGGCTTTTTGAAGTTGATGCCGCCATAAAAATAGCTCGGAATAAAGGGCTTATTTCTGTTGTTTGCGCCAACAACCAGAACATAAGTGGGGCTGTTGCAGCCCTAAATCCCGACGTGGTGGCTGTTGAGCCCCCAGAGCTCATAGGAACAGGCATACCAGTTTCGAAGGCTGAACCAGAAATTGTTAGGGCTACTGTTGGACTTGTGCGAAGAGTAAACCCAAAAGTTGTGATTTTGTGCGGTGCTGGCATAAGCCACGGTGATGATGTGGCTGCAGCCTTAAAGCTTGGAACCCAAGGCGTGCTAGTGGCAAGCGCTGTTGTGAAGGCAAAAGACCAATATAGGGTTTTGCTGGAATTTGCTGAAAAGGCAAGGGTTTAGGAGACAAGCCCCTTGAAGGTTGAAGCCGAATGTGCAGCATGCATAATCAGCAGAGGAGCAGCTGAAATAAAAGAGGCAACAACCAATCCGGCTCTGCGGTTCAGAGCCATGATGGAGCTCCTCCACATGCTAAGCAAGGAGTTTAAGCCATCAGCTGTTCCAGCGGATTTAGGCACGAAAAGGGACCGCCTAATAAAAAGGGTTACTGGAAACAGCGACCCATATGAACGAAGCAAACGCATATGCAACGAAAACGCCCTAAAACTCTTGCCATACGCAAGAAAACTCGTTGAAGAAGGCTACACACAGCAAGACAGGTTTAAAAGGGCTTGCCTTTGCGCCATGGTCGGAAACACCATGGAGTTTGACATTCCGGGGCATAAGTTCACGTTTAGGGGCTTGAGGAAAAGCCTAAGGGATGCGGGAAAAGACCTTGTTATCGACGATATTGGCAGAATCTACGAAGTGGCAAAAAACTCCAGAACTGTGCTCTATTTGACAGATAATGCTGGCGAAATTGTTTTTGACACACTCGTTGTTGAACAGCTTAAGAACATGGGATTAACGGTTATTGTGGCTGTTAAGGGCGGACCAGTCATAAACGATGCCACTTTGGAGGATGCGGAAATTTCAGGCATGACTAAAATTGCGGACAAAGTTATAACAACTGGGACGGATGCTGTTGGCTTAGCCTTAAAAGAGGTTTCGGCCGAGTTTATGAGCGTTTATGAATCTGTGGATATGGTTTTTGCTAAGGGTATGGGGTACGCTGAAACACTAACGGAGTATAATCTGAAAAAACCCCATGCGCTGCTTTTTAGGTCGAAGTGTGAGCCCGTGGCAAACTTTTTTGCCGTACCAAGAGAAAAGAATGTTGCGAAGTTGATGCCGTAAATGGAGAAGTTTACGCCATCTATACGCTTGAATGGAAAAACCCTCTCAAATGTTGAGGATTCACTGCAGAAAGAGTGGATTGTAACAAATGGCTTGGGAGGCTATGCCTCTTCAACTGTTTTAGGCATAAACACTAGGAAATATCACGGAGTGCTTGTGGCTACTTTCAATCCTCCGAGAAATCGAAGGGTTTGTGTGGCTAAAATTGACGAGGAGCTTAGGATTGGTAATGCCTTCTATCCAGCCTTTGCCAACGAGTTTCAAGGCGGAATATATCCAAAAGGACACGGGTCTCTCCAAGAATTCTATTTATCGCCATTTCCAAAATATGTTTACAATGTGCAGAATGTTAGGTTTTCAAAAACCCTTTTCATGCCATATGGAAAGAACGCCACCATAACCGCATACGAATTCTTTAACACCGGCGAAGTAGACGCTGAGGTTCGAATTTTTCCGCTGATAACTTGTAGGCACTTCCACTCGGTTGTAGATAGGTGGCATAACCCGCTGAAATTTTCCCAGAAAACATACGGTAGAAGAGTCAAAATTAACGTTGAAAAGCCCCGAGCCACAATAATTCTAGAAGCAACATATGGAACGTACACCCAAGCTGAAAAATGGGTTGAGAGGGTTTATTTCCGCGAGGAGCACCAGCGCGGGGAAAGCTATCTCGACGACTGGCACCAGCCGGGCTTCTTTGAAATAAAAGTTGGAAGAAAAACCTCTGAAAAATTTGCGTTGACGGTTGTTGCTGGCGAAGACGAGTCCAGCGTGGAGAAATTGGCGGATGAAATGCCAGCCACAATGTATGATGTTGAAAATTTGTATGATGTTGAATGCGAACGCCGCGGGCATTTGCTTGAAAAGTTTTACGAGGAACATGGGGGTGTTGAACCAAAAGACTGGCTTAACTGGATTATTTGCGCAACAAACATGTTTATTGTCGGAGGCTTTGAAAAAGCTTGGAGGTCTGTTGTGGCTGGTTATCATTGGTTTGAGGACTGGGGCAGAGACACCTTCATAGCCTTGCCCGGGCTCATGCTTGTCACCGGAAGATTTGAAGATGCAAAACAAACTTTTCTAACATTTAACCAATACTTCTTAAACGGTTTAATTCCAAACTTTATCTCAGATGTTGACGCAAAACCAGTTTACAATGCTGCAGACGCCACGTTATGGTTTGTTAACGCCGTCTTACAATATTTGAAGTACACTGGAGATTTTGAATTCGCCCAGAAAAACCTATGGGAAAACATGAAGGCGATTGTTGAAAACTTTGAGAAGGGGAAAAGCCCAAAAATCCGCATCGACGATGATGGACTTATTCTTCATGGACCACAGTTAACATGGATGGACACAGCTGTAAACGGGCAGCCAGTAACCCCAAGGGCTGGAAAGGCTGTTGAGGTTCAAGCTTTATGGTACAATGCACTTAAAACGCTGGAGATTTTGGCTAGGAAGTTTAGAGAGCCGAGCAATGCTGAAAAATTTGCACGGCTGGCAGAAAAAGCCAAAGAAAGCTTCAATGCAAAGTTTTGGAATTCTGAAAGGGGCTGTTTGTTCGATGTTGTTGATGAAAAAGGCTTTGGCGACGCGTCTATTAGGCCTAACCAGATTATTGCCGTAGCCTTAGATTTCACTATGCTTGACAAAGCAAAAAGCAGCAGAGTTGTTGATGTTGTGCGCCGAGAACTTTTAACGCCTTTTGGTTTGAGAACCCTTGCGAGAGGTGATCCGCGATATATTGGTGTTTATCGTGGTGGTAGGCGGAGCAGAGACTTAGCCTACCACAACGGCACAGTTTGGCCTTGGCTCTTAGGCCCCTTCATTAAGGCTTATTTGAAGGTTGAGGGTTATGGCGAGTACACACGGGAATATGCCTTCAGAAGCTTCCTTGCGCCGCTCCTTACAACGCAGGTTTTTGAGGCTGGGCTTGGAGCCATAAGCGAGGTTTATGATGGAGACCCGCCACATAAGGCTGGTGGCTGCATTGCCCAAGCGTGGAGTGTAGCTGAACCTTTAAGGGCTTATGTTGAAGACATCCTTTATTTTAGGCCGCTGTTTGAGGGGGAAGTTTTCAAAATTTTAGGGTGAGATGGCTTTTCTTAGGCTTTCTGCGGCTGTTTCTGGAGCAACTGTGTTGATATACATGCCTGTGCTTTTTTCGAATCCGGCCCAGATGGCGAGTTTTGGGTAAATCTCCACATGCCAATGGTAGTAGGGGCTTGCAGTCTTGTCTAGGGCTATGTGGAAGCCGAAGTTGTAGGGCGGGTCATTTAATAGGCTTTTTAATGCGCCTAGGCATGCTTTCAAGGTTTTTGCGAAATTTTCCTTCTCGTTTTCGGAGAGTTTTATGGGTGAAGTCTCATGTTTTTTGGGGAATATCCAAAACTCTAATGGGTTGGTGCTTGCATATGGCGCGAAAACCAGAAAATCTGAGTTTTCCATTATGAAGCGGGGACTGTTGCGCTCTTTCTCCATGATTTGGCAGAAGATGCAGTTGCCGTTCTTGCGCCAGTGCTGGCGGCTAGCAGCCAACTCCTCTTTAACAATTTTCGGCGTAAACGGTGTTGCTATTATCTGGCTGTGAGCATGAGAAAGCGAAGCCCCCGCCTCTAAGCCGTGATTGCGGAATATGGAGACGTAACGCACATACGGTTTTGCCGAAAGTTCACTAAGCCTGTCCAGATAAGCGTTTATGACGTGGATTAGTTGGGGGAGACGCGCGTCTGACGGGTGTTCATCATGGTTCGGTGATTCCACCAAGACTTCGTGGTGCCCAAGAGCCAAAGCCAAATCGCGGCTTTTCACGATTTTTCCTCTGCCTAGAACTTCTTGTGGTGGACTGAAGGCTGGGAATAGGTTTGGAAAGCAGCGGATAAGCCAATTCTTATGCCTAAAATCGTTTTCATCTTTAGCCCTTTCAATTTTTCCGCCCGATTCCAAATAAACAAGCACTGCCGGTGGGGTCATGTGCTCGTTCCCGGGACAGAAGGGGCAAACGCCTATTTTGGCTTGGGCTCTTTCCTTTTTTGCGAAGTCTGTTGGTCTACGTCCCCGTTCTGTGGCAATTACCACCCATCTGTCTAGGAGGTAGTCCCTGCGAAGTTCGTTGTGGGGCATGCCTACAACTCCAGCTGACATTAAGGTTTACACCATAAAGATTTAGCGTTTTCGAACATCTTTTGGCTTGCCACGAAACCAATAGTGCTAGCCCCTCTAGAATTTCCACTCTCTAGCCGGCTTTTTCCTCGATTATTTTCTTGTAGGTTTTTGCGCTTCCCCGCATTTTCCGCCTTTTAGTTCTGAGGTCAACTGCGAATAAGCCGAATTTCATTTTGAAGCCCCTAGCCCACTCATAATTGTCTGTTAATGCCCAGTGGAAATAGCCCTTAACGTCAACTTTCTCCCCTTTAATGGCTTTTTCCAAAACTGCAATGTGGTCTTCTAGGAATTTTGGTCTAAGGCTGTCTTCTGCGTCGGCTACCCCATTTTCCGTTATGTAAAGGGGTTTGGCAAATTTAGCCACAGCCTTTAGGGCTTCAAGCAAACCTTCAGGGTAAATTTCCCATCCCATGTCTGATGTGGGTCTACCATCGGCTGACTGGCTTTTAGGCTGGCATCCAAAACCATAGTTTGGCACAATTTCCGGAACCGCGGGGATTCCAGCGAACAACTTAGCCAATAGGTTTCTCTTACCCTTAATCACGAAACGTGTGTAATAGTTTACGCCAAGCCAGTCTAAGCGATTAGTCAAGTAGCCCTTCACTTCGCTTTTCTCTTTTACGCCGTTTAGGTTTTCGTCCAGCCAGCCTTCAGCAACAGCCCTTGGGAAAAACTGGTTGTGCAGGTTATCCATAAACTGTGCGGCCTGAACGTCGAGCTTTTCGCTTTGGCTTAGGGGATGGGTTGGAATCACATTGTGGATAAGCCCAACATAAGCCGAGCTTGGGCTGTCGCTTTCAGCCTTCACACTGTCCCAACGTTTTATCGTCTCATAAGCATGAGCATGCGCCAAAACCATGTTTTTCGCAGCCCTCTTAGCAGCCATAAAACTGTTAACGCCTGGCGGAAAGCCGGACTGCGCCATCATGTAGCCAGCTTCGCAGACAGCCATTGGCTCGTTTAGGGTTGCCCAATTGTCCACCAAGTCGCCTAAACTCCAAGCTATAAAGGCGGCATACTTCACAAACTCGATTATGGTGGTTTCTTCAAGCCAGCCTTTTGGTCCCCGCCTAAGCCTTGTTGCCCGAACAACCAGCGGGTTGTGAATCCATAGGGGAAGCGTGAAATGGTTTAGGCAGACGAAAACCTTGAAGCCCTTCGCCCTCAAATCCTCTATGACCAGCCTATAATGGTTTAAAGCTTCCTTATCCGCCAGTTTTTCCAGCTCTTCAAGGGCTTTTTCGTCCACATCCACCCTTGATATGTTGCCATCGGAAGCCCTCTCAACCCCAACTTGAACCGCTGCCGTGCTTTCCGGGAATATTCTACTCCATTCAATGCCAATTCTGTAAGCGTTTAGTCCAAGCTTTTTTGCAAGTTCATGGTCCTTTGCATAGAAGTGCCAATAGTCTATGCCATTTTCCGGCAAGTCTCCGCTCACTATGCCCCGCCTAATGTTTTCAGCGTCATGCACCCAGACAAACCAGTCGGTGTTGGCATCCACACCCTTACCAGAAGGGTCACCCATTTCAAACTGGAAACCGCTCGAGGAAACACCCCACAAGAACTTTTCATTGAAACCCAAACTGTTCCAACTCCAACAAAGGCTAATGAGAGCGGCGGTGGGTCACTGAGGTTCGACGCCCAGAATCCACCCACTCCCCCAAACCCTACACTCGTACCCGCACCCCCTTGAGCGCCGAACGTCCAGGCTTAGGTTGCTCCCTCCCGGGCCTAGCCGGGTTCACCTGGCAAACGCCGGAACAGGCTTCCCTACGGAAGCCGCCCAGCGACCGCCAGCCCCAAGGGACGGATAGTCACAGCTTCGGAAGTGGGGTTGTGGGCGGCCACGGGCGCCTCAGCCTCAGCTTTCGGCCCGTCATATAGAGGGTTTACGGTACAGGGGACCCCTAGCCCCCCGCCTAAGACCCACCGCCAAAACATTCATGAGCGTATTCAAAACTATAAAACTTTACCTTTGCAATCTCGAATAACAATAAGTTTTAAGGTTTTATATCATTAAGAATTCTATTGGCTTTAATTTTTTGGTCACTGGGTCAACTTGAAAACCCAAGGACTCCAAACCTGTTGCGCCAAGTATTGGCGTGTCTTCCTTTTCTCCGAAAATCACGGGCACAACCCTACGCTTGCCTCCATACTCGATTAAAGCCCATCCAATCTCTCGTTCAACAACCGCTCCGCCGTAAACCTTAAGCTTTTCACGGTCAACAGGCTTTAAATCTAAGCTTTTTAGAACTTCGCTGGGTATAGAAGTGAAAATGGCTCCGCTGTCCACTAATAATTCAACATCTTCCGACTTTGTCGGAGTTAGGGGATTAGCCACCTTCACCTTAACATATGTGAAACCCATTGTTAAACCTAAGTAAGTAGTTCATAAATCACTTTAAATACTTTGACATTTCCACGTCATCATTTTTTAAGGCTGCTTTCAAGCCATTCCATGTATGGTTTGAAGCCTTCCACAATCGGTATGGCTATTATTTCTGGGACTTGGTAACTGTGAATGGCTTTCACTTTATCGGCGAGTTTGTTGAATAGGTCTTTTCTGGTTTTCATTAGGATTATGTGTTCTTGGGCCTCGTCTATTTTTCCTTGCCACCAGAAAAGCGAGTGCACTGGACCGATTATGTTGGCGCATGCAATAAGCCTCTCATTTAGCAGTGAATGGGCGATTTTTTCTGCCTCTTCCTTGCTTGGTGCTGTAACTAGGACGATTATGTGGGTTTTTTCCATGTTCTGAGTTTTCCTCCTTTTGTTGGCTTATAGGAAGTCATTTATTTTGAATGGATGGAACTTGTTTTAAGGCTTTAGAGAAGTCATGACGGAGGTTGCCAAATGAAAACGTTAGGTGTTGTCACCAGTGGTGGGGATGCCCCGGGAATGAATGCTGCTATTAGGGGTGTTGTTCGTTTGGCAAGTGCCATGGGCTTTGAGGTTCTGGGTTTCGAAAGAGGCTGGGAAGGCTTAATTAACAACCGTTTTAAGCGTTTAACGCCGCGCTCTGTTGGCGGAATAATCCATTTGGGCGGAACCATCCTTTTGACTTCGCGTTGTCCAGAGTTCAAAACACGGGAAGGCATTAAAAAGGCTGCTGATAATCTTGCGGCTAACAATGTGGATGGGCTTGTTGTTATTGGTGGGGATGGCTCTTTTAGGGGCGCTTTAGAGCTCAGCCGCGAAACAGACGCTTTGATTGTTGGCGTCCCAGCAACAATAGACAATGACGTTTATGGCAGTGATGAAACGATTGGTTTTGACACGGCTGTGAATACGGCTGTGGCGGAAATCGACAAAATCCGCGACACAGCCATATCCCATGAAAGAGTCTTCGTTGTAGAAGTTATGGGAAGGCGAAGAGGCTTTCTGGCTTTGACTGTTGGCTTGACAGTTGGCGCCGAGGTCATTTTGGTTCCAGAAGTTCCCATAAAAATGGAAGAGGTTTTCAAGACTGTTAAGGAGAATGCGGCTAAGGGGAAAAAGTCTGGCATCATTGTGGCTGCTGAGGGCGTGGGCGACACCCGCAGAATTGCAGAAGAAATTGAGGCGAACACTGGCGCAGAGGTTCGTTTAAGCATTGTTGGCTACGCCCAAAGGGGCGGAAGCCCAACCGCCAGAAGCCGGCTACTGGCAAGCCTATTTGCAAATGAGGCTGTCAACTTGTTGGCTAGTGGTGTTGGAAATTGTGTGGTTGGTTTGCAGAAGGGCGAAGTCAGAAGCATGAGCCTAGAAGAGGTTTGCAGTAAGGAGAAGCCCTTAGACACTCGGCTGCTGGGTTTAGCTAGGACTCTTGCAACTTAGCCGAAGAACACGCTGGCTAGTTCGTAAAGTTCGATGTCAACTGTTTTTCTCTTGCCTATCACATCTTTTAGTGGTACTGGCACGATTTTGTTTCCTTGGAGCGCCACCATATAGCCAAACTTCCCTTGGTGTGCTAGGTCCACGGCTGCCACTCCGAATCTTGTGGCTAAGATGCGGTCAAAGGCTGTTGGTGAACCACCCCGCTGCAGGTGTCCCAAAACAACTACGCGGGTTTCTATGCCAGTCCGCTGCTCAATCTCCTTAGCCAGATAATAGCCTATCCCGCCAAGGCTTATGTGGCCAAACTCGTCTATGCGTTCGCTGTAAACTATTTCCTTACCGCCTTTCGGCTTGGCGCCCTCAGCCACCACTATTAGACTGAAGTTTCTTCCGCGCTTTTGTCTCCGCCTAATATATTCGCAGACCTCTTCTATGTCGAAGGGCTTTTCCGGTATGAGGATGGCGTCTGCTCCTCCGGCTAGTCCGGCAGCCAAAGCTATGTGCCCAGTGTAACGCCCCATGACTTCTAGGATTATGACTCGGTTGTGGGCTTCTGCTGTGCTGTGCAAGCGGTCTAGGGCTTCTGTTGCTATGGCGACGGCCGTGTGGAAGCCAAAAGTGTAGTCTGTTCCCACCAAGTCGTTGTCTATTGTTTTTGGAACGCCCACGCATTTAAGCCCGTAATCAGCCATCTTGTGGGCTACGCTTAGGGTGTCGTCCCCACCTATGGCTATAACTGCTTCTAAACCGGCTTTTCTGGCGTTTTCCATTATTTGTTCTGGTCCCCTCTCACGTTTGAAGGGGTTTGTCCTAGAAGTGCCAAGGATTGAGCCTCCCCTTGGAAGTATGCCAGCAACAGCCCCAAAGTCCAGCGGAACAAAAGAGCCTTCCAGAAGCCCCCGCCAGCCTTCCCTTATGCCAACTATTTCGTCTCCATAGGTTTGTATTCCCCGCCGAACAACAGCCCTTATAACAGCATTTATTCCCGGAGCGTCTCCCCCACCACTTAATACGCCTATCCGCATTTTTGCCTCTCCTCCACCTTTACGCTTTTCCAGAACTCCCAAACAAGCGCATTTTCGCCTTAACAACCTCTTTCATAGCTTCCTTTGCTGGTCCAAGGATTTTTCTAGGGTCAAACTCTTTCGGTGACGTCGCCAGAACTTCGCGTATTGTAGCCGTAAAAGCCAGTCTTAGGTCTGTGTCTATGTTTATTTTTGTTATACCAAGGGCTATAGCCTTCCTTATGTGGTCTTCCGGTATGCCCTTTGCTCCTGCCAGTTCCGCCCCATATTTTGTGGCTTTCTCAATTATCCATTGGGGAACGCTGGATGCGCCGTGCAAGACCAGTGGCACATCGACTCTTTCGCGTATCTGCTTCAGCCTCTCAAAGTCTAGTTTGGGTTCACCCTTAAACTTGTATGCGCCATGAGAAGTGCCGATGGAAACCGCCAGTGCATCAACGCTTGTCCGCCTGACGAATTCTTCAGCCTCTATGGGGTCGGTTAATACGGCCTCTCTTTCCGCAACTGTTTTTTCTTCGATACCCGCAAGCCTTCCAAGCTCGCCCTCAACTGATACGCCCTTCTGGTGGGCTAGGTCTACAACACGCTTTGTCAAGGAGATGTTTTCCTCAAAGGGTAGATGGGAACCGTCAATCATTACCGATGTGAAGCCAGCCTCTAGGCATTTTTTAACGGTTTCAACGTCCTCTCCATGGTCAAGGTGTAAGGAAATGGGAATTGGCGAGACTTCAGCTGCTGTCTTAACAAGTCCCGCTAAATAGTTTAGTCCGCCATATTTAATGGCGCTTGGCGTCACTGCCACAATTACTGGTGATTCCTCCTCAACTGCGGCTTCCACAACTGCCAGTAGGCTTTCAAGGTTTTGGATGTTGAAGGCTCCGACTGCATAGGCTTCCTTCTGAGCCTTTCTTAACAGTTCTTTGTTGGTTACAAGCATGAAATTTCACTGCCAGTGATATTCTATAACCGAAGATATAAAGCATTTACAGATTGCCAAGCTGGATTTAGCCTACCTAGCCGAAATCAAAATTCAAAATATTGTTCCATCCTCGAAACAGACAACGGGAAAAATTTATTCTACCACAAACGCATTTTAAGGCTTGAAAATCTCCGCAAAACATGGTGATAAATTGGGTGAAGAATTTAGAGCCGGATTAATTCATCTGGCACCCGTTTTAACAAGCGTGACTGTTGGGGTTTTATGCGCTTACCTTCTGGTTGCTTCCTCAATCGAGCTTTACAGCATCACTCCATTTTCAGAAGACCCAACCGGTTCTTTTGGAAACGCCGTCTATTTTGTTGTTTTGGTTGGATTTGGAGCCTCTGTTTTGTTTTTACTTTTTAAAAGGAGAAGCCATAGGCTTATTACAGTCATTATTGGCTTTTCTTTGGCAACAGCCACATTTTTCCTTTCATTTATTTATCTCTTGGCCGCCCTAATGCTTATTGGTTCGCCGCACCTCGAAGTTCTGATTTCAATACCGACTACTCTAACGATTTTTACATGTTATACCATTTTTAAGACTAGCAGTAAGGTTGGCGACCTCCTAGTGGTTTTGTTGGGCGGCGGCCTTGGGGCTTTTCTGGGAGCTTGCGTACCCACTTTAAGCGCAGTCCTCATTCTTTGCTTTTTGGCTGTTTATGACACCTTTGCTGTCTATCGGGGGCCGGTGGGCAAGATTGCCCGTGAAGGCTTAGAAAAGTTTAGGGGCTTAAGCTTCTCCTTTAAGGATATTCGCATGGGGCTTGGCGACTTAACCTTCTATTCCATGCTTGCGGGGCACATGCTTATCTATTTTGGCTTTCTGCCCGGTCTAGCCTCCATGGCTGGCATTTTGTTAGGCTGTTTTTTGGCTTTTAAAATGCTTGAGAAGGGTGGAGTTTTTCCGGGACTGCCTTTTCCAATAGCTTTTGGTCTAGTTTTCGGCTTCCTTTTTGTCTGGCTTCTTGGCTTTTTGGCGGTTTAGTGGGCTAGCACTAGGCGGGTTGTGTTTACGTCCACTTCAACAATTTTGCAGTTTTTAAACTCCCTTGTTTGCCCAGAAACGTCCTTCAATGTTACTTTTCCGCCTTCAGCCCTCGCGTAGACAACGTCGCTCCAAACCTCTTTTCCGTCCAGTATAACCTTAAACTCGCACATTGTTTTCGCCCTTTACCGTTTATGGGCTAAGCGTCTTATCATGTATAATCTTTGTGGTTTGGCTGCTGATTTTTGAATATGGATTTTGGATTCATAACCCTAATTATTTATGGAGATGTTAAAGCTTACGGTGGTGTGCAAATTTGACCTTGTGGCATGAAATCGAAGACCTTCAGAAGAAGAAGGCTGAACTGGAGTTTCAGCTTCATTCGCTAGAAGAGAAGGAGAAAACCCTAGAGGAAAGGGCGCGGCTGCTGGAGGAAAAGTTGGCCATCAAAGAGCTGGAGCAAAGGGTTAGGATTAAGACTGAAAGCATTGAGAAGCTTGAATCCCGCATAAGCGAGCTTGAGCATAGGCTTGGCATATCCACAAACATTATGGCTGCTCCGGAACCAGAACAAGCGAAAGTCCAGCAGGGCGAAAACAGTTACAACCTTAGGAAGCTCTTCGGCGAATAAACTGGCTGGAAGTCTTGTCCGTTAAGCGTGATGAACCGGAGAATTAGGATAGTTGACTCCCTAGATTTTGATATGCACATTTAGAACATTTATTTGGATAAAATAGTTATAATGCGGGGATGGCTAATACTTTCTTGTAGGGCATTGGCAAGATGAAATTGTATGGAGAAGAAAGGCGTCAAACCCAGCGAATCCGCAGCATCTGACATATTTAGCTTGCTTGTTGAAACCAGCGATAGGGAAAAGCGAAAACGCAAGGAGGAGCTTCTCTCGCCTTTAGGTGTTAAGGAATTCTTTGTCAGCGGAAGCATAACAATAGACAAACGCACATGCAAAGGCGTGGAGTGTAAATTGTGCATTAAGGCTTGCCCCACAAACGCCCTTTTCTGGCGGGCCACAGGCGAAGTCGGGATAATAGAGGAGCTATGCATATACTGCGGCGCATGCGTACTAAACTGCATAGTAGACGACTGCATAAAAATAACACGGAAGAGGGAGAACGGCGAAATTGAAAGGTTCAGCACACCTCGCGCCTTCACAATACTGGAACACGGCGTAAATGCTAAAAAACGCCACGAAAGGGTTAAGGCAGTATTCCCAACGCCAGAAGAATACTTGAAGCTATACAAGCCCCAAATGACATGACTTATCCGCATAGAATTTTCACTAAACGCTTAAAATCGCAAGGCTTACAAGTCATGTTTGTGGCTGTTCCAGGCCTAACAAAATATTACCATCTCATAGAATTTAGACAATTTTCCAGCCTTATTTTCCCTATCCCTCTCCCTCCTAGAATTTTAAAAAATTGCTCGATTCAATAGAATTATATAACTGAAGAGCTGAAATTATTTTGAAATGCTCCTTCAAAGTCTTGTGAGAAGACTTTTCGCTCTTATGGGCATTTTATTGTTTTTAGGGATGTTTGTTTTTCCTTTTATGAGTTATAGTCCCATTCCCATATTGCGACCGCTTACTCCAGAGCGCTTATGCGGTCATAGAATCGAGCTTTGGTCTTTTATGATGCGCGACACCGTCGTATGCCTTGAAAGGTTTGATGGTCGATTTAGCCGCTCGATTTATGATTACTATTTCTTTGATTATTGGTTTCGCTCGTTATGGTATTGTATAGACTTTCGAGATGACTTGCAGCAACAAGCAGTTAAGAATGAAATTGCAAGTATTTTAATATCACTATTTGTGGTTCAAGCAGCGACTTCAATTGCGGCAACAATGTCCATTTTCATAAACAAGAAAATTGTATATTTGACGCCAGTATTTTTATGTCTCATAACTGTATTATT
>Ga0272445_1001040_pt1 | contig 23031 bp, 21 predicted proteins | sample YNPCB0031_FD_194404 | JGI IMG/M metagenome (GOLD analysis project Ga0272445, IMG submission 194404) | Hot spring sediment microbial communities from Yellowstone National Park, WY, United States - YNP-CB-003-1 | ecosystem: Environmental > Aquatic > Thermal springs > Hot (42-90C) > Sediment... | reverse complement strand
GGACCGCCGCCTGGGCCAGGGCGGCGCCGGCCAGGGCCGTAAGCCCTGAGGCCAACAAAGCCCGGCGGGAGATGGAAAGGGCCACAGCTTCCATCACGTGAGGCGCGCACATGGATGACCTCCTTTGGAGGATAAGTTACCACCCTGTCGCATAGATTTGCAACCCCAGGACCCGGGGCCTAGGAGGCCGCGGAACCCACCCCCAGGAGGCTGAAGCCAGAGAGGGGCGGAAAAGGCCACCTTGGGCCCTCAGGGAAGGCCCAAGGTGGGGGCCATGGCCTGGAAAATCTACGTGGCCGGCACGCCCTCTTTCCGGGTCACGGGCATGCCTCCAGGGGCGTAGAGCCGATACCCCGTGGGTCTCACATAAGCGGCCAGGGCGAGGCCGTACTGGTGACTCAACTCCACAGCGGGAGCCAGGGCTCCCGTCCTCGAGGCCAAGAGCACCGCCCCCATGGCGATGGCCTTGGCAGCCATTTCCCGGCTCACCCTGCCTGTGACTGCCAGCGCCACAGGAGGACGGATTCCCTCTAGGAGCATCTGGCCCATGACCCGATCCACGGCGTTGTGCCGCCCCACGTCCTCGTTCAGGTAGAGGAGTTGGCCCTGGAGGTCAAAAAGGGCCGCCCCATGAATGCCTCGGGTGCGGCGGTAACCAAGGGCGCCCTCCCGAAGCGCCGCCAGCAACCGTATGGGCAATTCTGGATCCAGCTCCACCCAGGGAAGGGGGCGCAGGGGCAACTCTCCCCGGCGGATCCCGGCCCCACAGCCGGTATCCCTCACGCCCACCCCAGGCTCAGGAACCTGACCCGGGAGGTCTAGGGCCACAAAGCCGTCCCCTACCCTGTACCTAACCCCTGCCAGGTCCCTGAGCGCGCCCGCGAAGTAAAGATGGCCCAAGGCGAGGGGGAGATCCCCTCCAGGGGAACAGGCCAGTCGGACCCAGGGCCTCCCGTTCACCACAAGGAGAAGCTCCCTCTCTTCCGGAAGAGGGAAGTCCTCCGGGATGAACTGGCCCCGCTCAAACCTCCACATCGGCGATGGCATACCAGGCGCTCCTGGCCCTGAGTGCGGCCAAATCTAGAATGGGGTTCAGGCGTAGATCCTGCACCACGAAGCGCTCCCCGCAACTTTGGCACACATAGAGGCGGTAGGGATCCTCCGCATAGAAGACCAGGCGATCCGGCCGGGTTTCCCCACAGCTGGGACAGGCAAGCCGCGGAGCGCGCCAGGGGGTGTCGCAGGTGGCGCAGACGTAATAGCGCCTTCCCTCCTCGTCCAAAAACCCCACATCAGGCACCCCCCCGCAAGCAGGACAGCGATCCGCCATCCCTTCCTGGCGAGACAGAGGGCCAGGACTGGTGAGGCGCCGGACCTGGTGGAGGAGGAAAGCGTACCCGGGGTCCTCTGGCCACTGCCCCTCCTCCACCTTGGCCAGATCGTCCACCAAACCTGGCCCCAACCTCCCAGACAGGTTGCCCAAGAAGTCCGGCCACACCTCGCGGACCACCCTTACCACCTCCTCCGCCGCCCGATGGGGATCCTCCCCCGGGAAGGCGTGGCTCAAGGCCTGAAGCCTGCGGTGGAGCTCCTGAAGGCGCTCAAGCATCAAAGCCCCCATACCTACACCTGGCCCGCGAAGACGATGAAGTAACGGAGGAGGAAGGCTCCAAAGAGGGTAAGGACAGCTGCGGCCAAGTGGGTTCTCCTCTCAAGCCAAATGGGAAGGGCCCAACCCAGGACCAAGAACCCCCAGAAGGCCCAGGCCAGTGGCCCCGCCAAGAGGGCCATCACGCTAGCCGCCGCCTGGGGGTAGGCCCACAGCAGGTGGAGGAGCAAAACCCCAAGCTCCACGAAGGCCATGGCCACGAGAACCCTCTTCAGCCTCTCGTTTGGCTCAAGAAGCTGCAGCAAAGCCGCTCCCGAGGTGGCCGCGGAAGCCAGGAAGAGCCAAGGCAAGAGGGGCGTAGCGTTCCAAAAAGGCTTCGCCGTAGCCATGAGGAGGACTGCGGTATAGCTCACCACCAGGGCCACCAAAAGGGCGGCGGAAAGCTGGGCGGCCCTCGAGGCGGGCCTCAGAAACACCCACAAAAGTGCCGCGCCCGCCAGCAACAGGAACCACGAGCCCGTCCACATGACCGAGCTCGGGTAAAAACCGCTCAAAAACAGGTTCAAGAAGCGTAGCGGCTGGCCCAGGTCCAGGACGAGAAGTCCAGAACCCAGGACCACGGCCAAAAAGGCCATCATGGCCGCTTGACGCACCCGCCTCAGGGATTCCGAAGCGTAGAGCACGCTAAGCAAGTAGGCGCCCCCTCCCGCCCCCGCCAGGAAGAAGTAAAGGGCGATCCAAAAGCCCCAATGCTCCCCACCTATGGGGTTTGGCATGTTGACGTGGATCATTTTTCACCTCCTTTGAGGGCCTCCCTCCGCTCCACGATGAACTTCAGCCCAGCCCCCAGGATTGCGGCGGCTATGCCAGCCGAGAGCCAGCCCGTGCCAGCCCGCTTTTCCGCCTCCTTGAGGGCCACGGGGAGGTGGTATGCGGACGGATGCTCCGTCAGCACGTAGATAACGTGGGTCCCACCCAGCTCGTTAAGGCCGTACACCGTAGCCCGGGGATAGCCCCTCTCCTTCAAGACCCGGACCCGCTCCTCCGCTACGGCACGGATCTCCTGGTAGCGCCCAAAGGTCAGGGCGTCCGTGGGACAGGCCTTGACGCAAGCGGGCTGGTCCCCGTTGGAGATGCGGTCGTAGCAGAGGGTGCACTTGGAAACCACCCCCTTGGCCTCGTCAAAGTGCACCGCATCGTAAGGGCAGGCCTGCACGCAGGAACGGCAGCCGATGCAGGCGCTCTGGTCTACGGTAACCACTCCTCCCTCCCGGTGGGCCATGGCCCCGGTAGGGCAGGAGGCCACACAAGGAGCGTGGGTGCAGTGCATGCAGGAGCCCCGGGTGAAGTCAAAGTAGGGGTCCCCATCCGGCTTCAACCCCTCCCAGAAGTTCATCTTTAGCCAAGTGGCGCCGCTGAGCTTGAGGGGGTTGGCGTAGCTACCCCTATTTTGGGTTTGCTCCGCGGGGAGATCGTTCCACTGCTTGCAAGCCACTTGGCAGGACTTGCACCCGATGCAACGGCTGGCATCAAACAGGATGGCGTAATCGTTCGGTTTGGGCATCTCTGACCTCCTAAGCTCGCTCTATGCGCACCAAGAAGGCCTTGGTCTCCTGGATGAAGGTATTGGGGTCCAGGGCCTGAGGCGTGAGTTGGTTGGCGCTGTCTCCAGGGTTACCCCCCTGGTACCCCCAGTGGATGACGATGCCCACCTGGTGAAGGGTCTTGTCCCCCACCTTTACCGGCAAAATCCTTGGGGTAACCAGGGCCACCGCCCTCATCTCGCCCCTGGCGCTCTTGATGCGCACCCAGTCCCCGTTCTTGATGCCCAGGCTCTTGGCCAGTTCTACGTCCATCTCCACGAAGGGGTCGGGCTGGAGTTCCAAGAGCCAGGGAACGTTCCGGCTCATCATGCCCGTGTGCCAGTGCTCCGTCAGCCGATAGGTGGTGGCCACGATGGGGTACTCCTCTGGGGACCCATAGACGTCCAGATCGGAGACCCAGACCTTGCACACGGGGTTCTTATCCTGGCCAGAGATCAGGTTGGCCAAGGCGCTTTCCCAAGGCTCGTAGTGCTCGGGGAAAGGCCCGTCCTTGAGCTGAGCGGCGAAGAGGCGGCCCACACCTTCGGGAAGCATGATGAAGGGCAAGGCCTTCTCGGGCGGCGCCGTCCCGTCGGGCACGTCCCCCTCCCACTTTTCCTCCTTCGGGTTCCAGCGCACCAGCCACTTGTTGGGGTTGCGGGGCTGGCCTGTGAGGTCCGTGGAAGCCCGGTTGTAAAGGATGCGGCGGTTGGCGGGCCAGGAGTAAGCCCAGTTGTGGAACAAGCCCAAGCCCAGAGGGTGCGTGTCCCTCGGGTCCCTCCGGGCCATCTTGTTGCCCTCTTCAGTAAAGGCCCCACAGTAGAGCCAGTTCCCGCAAGCCGTGGTTCCGTCGTCCCGGAGGTCAGCGAACTTGGCCATGAGCTTGCCCGTGGTGAGGTCGTAGCCGTTGTACTCCTTGGCCACCTCCTCAGATATCTTTTCGGAGTGCTCCCACCAGGAAAGCTCCAGGATGGCTTCCTTATTGGGCCCGCCCTCTTCCGCGTACATCTTCTTCAAGCGCTGGACCAACTCGGTCAGAATCCAGAGCTCGTCCTTGGCTTCACCAGGAGGGTCTAGAACCTTGTCGTACCACTGCGCCCAGCGCCCGGTATTGGTAATGCTCCCAGATTTCTCCGCCCACACGGCCGAGGGCAGCAGGAAAACCTCGGTCTGGATGGCTTTCGGGTCCACACCGGGCCGCTTCCAGTGGGCCGCGGTTTCCGTTTCCATAGGGTCCACCACCACCAACCACTTCAGGTTATCCAAGGCCTTCCGAGCCAGATTGGCGTTGGCGGCGGAATTGGCGGGGTTTTGGCCGATGGCGATGAGACCCTTGATGCGCCCCTCCAGGATGGCGTGGAAGATGGCGTAGTGAGAGTAGTCGGCGCTTTTGTCGGGAACGCCGCCCTTGTGGGGAGAAAGCTTGGGTAGGAAAGCATAGGCGGTCTCCGGATCCACCTTGGGCCACCAAGCCTTGAGGAGGCTCACGAAGTACTTGGGATAATTCTGCCACCAATTGGCGGAGGGAGCGTTATTGGCCTTGGACACCTTGGACTCGAGCCAGTCCTTTAGGGTGGGCTTATCCCCGGTGGGAATCCCCAGGTAGCCGGGCAGATCGTGGTACAAGAGGGCAAAGTCCGTGCTTCCCTGCACGTTGGAATGACCGCGCAGCGCGTTGATCCCACCCCCAGGGATGCCTATATTCCCCAAAAGAAGCTGGACGATGGCGTAGCTGCGGATGTGCTGGGTGCCATAGGTGTGCTGGGTAGCCCCCATGGCGTAGGTGATGGTCCCCGCGCGGTCAGGGCGGCCCGTGGAGGAGTACAGGTCGTAGATGGCCAAAAGCTTCTCCACGGGGATGCCGGTGATCTTGGACACCAGCTCAGGGGTGTACCTCTCGTACTGCTTCCGCAGGAGCTGGAAAACGGTGTGGGGATCGGTCAAGGACATGTCCTTCTTGACCATCCCGTTTTCATCCACTTGGTACGACCAGGAGCCGGTGTCGTACTGCCTTTTCTCCGGGTCGTAGCCAGAAAAGAGGCCGTCCAGCTCCGTGGCCGTCTTGAAATCGGGGTTCACCAGGAAGGGGGCGTTGGTGTAATGCTTTACGTAGAACTCGTCGTAGCGCTTGTTCTCCAGGATGTAGCGGATCAAGCCCCCCATAAAGGCGATGTCCGTGCCTGGCCGGATCTGGGCGTAGATATCGGCCTTGGAAGCGGTACGGTTGAAGCGGGGGTCCACCACGATGAGCTTCGCTCCCCGTTCCTTGGCCTCGAGGATCCAGCGGAAGGTGAGCGGGTGCTGCTCGGCCGGGTTACCCCCCTGGACCAGGATCACGTCGGCGTTCCTGAAGTCAATGGGGTGGTTGGTCATGGCCCCGCGCCCAAAACTCGTGCCTAGGGCGGGAACGGTAGAGGAGTGGCAGATGCGGGCCTGGTGCTCAATGTAGACGATGCCCAAGGCCCGAAAGAGCTTGCTCATGGCGTAGGCCTCCTCGTTGGAGCCCACGCTGGTACCCAAGGTGGCGATGGATTCCGTGCGGGACACCACCTGGCCCAGATCGTCCGTCTCCACCCACTCCGCGTCCCGAGTGTCCTTAATGAGGCGGGCAATCCGGTCCAGGGCCCACGCCCAGTCCTTCTCTTCCCAGCGGTCCGACCCTGGGGCCCGGTAAAGCACCTTGGTCACCCGGTAGGGGCTTTGCACGAACCCCCTGGCCGCCTGCCCCTTGGAGCACAGGGCTCCTTGGTTAATGGGGTGGTCGGGGTCGCCCTCGAGGTTGACCAGCTTCCCCTCCTGCACCGCGGCGATCATGCCGCAACCTGTGGCGCAGTAGGGACAGATAAGGGGTTTCTCCCCTATGGGCTTGTGGAGGACGGGCCGCGCCCCTTGGGCCACCCCACGCTCGGCTAGGATCGCCCCGCCGGTCAGGAGGCCAACGAGGCCAACGAACTGCCTACGGGTTACCATGTTTCACCCCTTTCGAGGACGACCCTACCATTACCTCGTATGGGTTTCAAGTGGCATTTGTCCCTAGTACCCCGATCCTCCCCACACCAGCCCTACCCAGCCCCGGCAGGCGAGGGCCCTTGACCAGGGAGCGCGTCCCGAGGACCCCGCTGCGGCGGGAACCCCCAAAAGCCCTCCCCAGGGACCCGATTTGGGCATCCCGTGTTGCGAGGGGCACCTAACGCCCCACGCTGGCTTGGGGAAGCGTGGGGGCCTCGGCGGAAGCTTCCCGGGAGGCTTTTCTGAGCTGGCGGAGGGAAGGGGGGTTTCCGAACGGCCCCTGGGTGGGGCCCCAACCGGCTCCAGGGCGGGCTTCGGCGTAGCCTCTCCCCTAACGCCCACGCGAGGGCCTCCGGGAGGCCGGCCCCCCGGCGAGCACCGCCTTCTGGGCCTCAGCCCGTCTGGGCGGCCCCAAAGACCCTTTCCCCTCCCAGGTAGACCTCGAGGACCCTAAGCCTTTCGTCCAAGACCACCAGGTCGGCCAGCTTCCCCGGGGCGATCTCCCCAAGGTCCCTAAGGCCCAGGTAGCGGGCGGGCACCGTGGAAAGCCGCCTGGCCGCCTCCTCCAGGGAGAGGCCAAAGGCCACCAGGTTCCTCAAGGCCTGGTCCAGGGTAAGGGTGCTCCCCGCCAGGCTCTCCCCCAGCCAGACCCCTTCCCCCCGCTTCTCCACCCGGTGCCGCCCCAGGGCGTAGGGGCCGTCCGGCATCCCGGCGGCGGCCACGGCGTCGCTGACGAAGTAGAGGCCGGGAATGCACTTAAGGGCCAGGCGCAGGGCGGCGGGGTCCACGTGGAGGCCGTCGGGGATGGCCTCGGCGTAGCCTCCCCGCTCCAGGGCCAGGCCCACAGGACCCGGATGGCGGTGGTGGAGGGGAGGCATGGCGTTGTAGAGGTGGGTGAAGCCCGTGGCCCCCGCCTCCAGGGCCAGAAGGGCCTCCCGGTAGCCGGCCTCGGTGTGCCCCACCTGGGGACGCACCCCCCGGGAGGAGAGGAAGCGGATGAGGTCCAAGGCTCCCGGGAGCTCGGGGGCCAGGGTCACCACCCGGACCGGGGCGGCCTCCAGGAAGGCCGCCATGAGCTCCAGGTCCGGCTCCCGGGGGAAGGGGGGCTGGGCCCCAAGGCGCCTGGGGCTGATGAAGGGGCCTTCCAGGTGGGCCCCCAGGATGCGGGCCTCCCCTCTCCCGGCCTCCATGGCCTGGCGGATCCCCTCCAGGGCCCCAAGGATGTCCTCCGGCGGGGCGGTGACCGTGGTGGGCAGAAGGGCCGTGGTCCCGTGGGCCAGGTGGAAGCGGGCCATCCCCCTTACCCCCTCCTCCCCCGCCATGGTGTCCCACCCCGCCCCCCCGTGGACGTGGAGGTCTATGAAGCCTGGCAATATGTAGGGGCCTTCCACCGGACCGGGCTCAAAGGCCTCTATGCGCTCCGAGAAGTGAAGGCGGCCTGGCCTTAGGCCTTCGGGCGTGAGAACCAGGCCTGCCAACGCCACACGGAGATTTTACATGCTTTAATGGACCCATGCGCCTCATCGGCATCCCCACCCAGCGCCGCGCCCTCGAGGGCCGCACCTTCCTTGGCCTCCTGGAGCCCTACCTCGAGGCCCTGGCCTCCCAGGGCCTGGCCTACGCCCTCATCCCACCCCAGCCCCCGGAGGCCCTGGAGCGCCTCCTCCCCCACCTGGACGGCCTCCTCCTGCCGGGCGGGCCCGACGTGGACCCCGCCTTCTTCGGCGAGGAACCCCACCCTGACTTGGGAGAAGTGGACCCGGACCGGGACGGGCTGGAGCTCTACCTGGCCCGCCGCGCCGCCGAGAAGGGCCTGCCCACCATCGGCGTCTGCCGGGGTATCCAGGTGATGAACGTGGCCCTTGGGGGAAGCCTCCACCAGGACCTTAAGGCGGCGGGCTTTCCCCTCCAGCACGCCCAGAAGAGCCCACCCGCCTGGGGCGCCCACGGGCACGGGGCCCGCCTCGAGGGAGACAGCCCCTTAAGAGGGCTCTTTCCCGAGACCTTCCGGGTCAACTCCTACCACCACCAGGGCCTCAAAGCCCTGGGCCGGGGCCTGCGCCCGGTGGCCTACGCGCCGGACGGCCTGGTGGAGGCCGTGGTCCTGGAGGGCCACCCCCTCTACCTGGGCCTCCAGTGGCACCCCGAGCTCCTTCGGGCCCACTGGCCCATCTTCGGCCTCTTTCGGCGGGCCTAAGCGGCCGCCCAGTGCCTTATAGAAAGCCTTTCTTGGCTCCCCGCGCCCTTTTGGGCCCCCGCCGCGGCAAAAGCCACGGCGGGGTATCTAGGATTCGCCCTCAAAGAGCCGCTCCAGGGGCTCCCTCCGCCGCAGGACCTCCCACCCCTCCCCCGTCCAGAGGAGCTCCAGGGGCCTCGGGGTGTCCAGGTAGGTGAGGGCCATGCTGGACCCGTAGGCCCCGGCCTCGAGGATGGCCAAGGCATCCCCTTCCCTGGGCCTGGGAAGCCGCACCTCCCGGGCCAGCACGTCCCCAGATTCGCAAGCGGGCCCCGCCAGGTCGTAGACCTCCTCCTCCCCGCCCTCGTAAAGGGGCATCACCGGGTGGCGGGCCCCGTAGAGGGCGGGGCGCAGGAGGCTGGTCATCCCGGCGTCCAGGAGGAGGTAGCGCCTGCGGGTTTCCTTGATCCCCCAGATGCGGGCCACCAAAACCCCCGCCTCCGCCACCAGGTACCGCCCGGGCTCCAGGTAGACCTTGGCCCCGTAGAGCCGGGCCAGGGCCTCCATGCGCTCCCTGAGAAGGGACAGAGGAAGCCCCAGGCCAAACCCGCCCCCCAGGTCCAGGACCTCCACCGGCCCCACCGCCCGGTAAAGCCCTTCCAGGACCTGGTACCCTTCCAGAAAGTCCTCCACCCTTTCCAGCTTGGAGCCCAGGTGCAGGTGAAGCCCCAGGAAACGAAGCCCCAAGGCCTGGGCCAAGCCCATTAACCGGGGCACCGCCTCGGGGAGGACCCCAAACTGGCTCTCCCCCTTCCCCGTGGCCAGGTGGGGGTGGGTGGCCACGGGGAGGTCCGGGTTCACCCGGATGAGGACCCTGGCCCCGGGCAGAAGGGCCGCCACCCGCCTCAGGTCCGCCTCCGAGTCCAGGACCACCAAAGGCTCCCGGCCCCGGAGGGCCTCGAGGGCTTCCGGGGTCTTCACCGGCCCGTTCCAGACCACCTCCTCCGGGGAAAAGCCCGCCCGGTAGGCCCGCAAAACCTCCCCCAAGGACACCGCTTCCGCCCCGTAGCCCATGGCCTTCAGCCTGCGCAAAAGCCCCAGGCGGGGGTTGGCCTTGAGGGCGAAGAAGGGCCTGGCCAGAGGGAAGGCTTCCCTAAAGGCCTCGGCTCGCTTCTTGATCGCAGTCCAGTCATAAGCGTAAAAAGGAGTCGGGTAGGCCCTCGCCGCCTCCCGCAAAGCCGAAAGAAAGTCCGGGTTCAGCATGGTTAGTGCCCTCGAGGGTCCAAAGCGTCCCGCAGGCCGTCCCCAATAAGGCTATGCGGCTCACCCCTTCAAGCTCCCCAGGGTGAGCCCCTGGATGAAGTACCGCTGGGCCAACAGGAAGACCAGGATAGGGGGCACCGTGCCCAGGGTGAGGCCCGCCATGAGGACCGTCCACTCCGTGGAAAACTGGTTCTGAAAGACGGCGAGCCCCACGGTGAGGGTGCGCATCTCCAAGGAGTTGGTTACGATCAGCGGCCAGAGAAAGCTGTTCCAGCCAGCCAGGAAGGTGAAGGTGCCCAGGGTGGCCAGGGCCGGGGCCGCCAGGGGCAGGGCAATCCGCCAGTAGACCTGCCAGGGGGTAGCCCCATCCACGATGGCCGCCTCCTCCAGCTCCTTAGGAAGCTGGAGGAAGTGCTGGCGCATGAGGAAGATGGCGAAGGCGTCAAAGAGCCCGGGCAGGATGAGGGCGTAGTAGGTGTCCACCCAGCCCAGGTTCCGCATAAGTATGAAGAGGGGGATGATGAGGACGTGGACGGGGATCATCAGGGTGGCCAGGAAGAGGAGGAAGAGCGCCCCCTGGCCCCGGAAGCGGAAGCGGGCGAAGGCGTAGCCGGCCATGGCCCCGCTGGTCAGGTTCAAGAAGGTCAGGCCCAGGGCCACGATCAGGGAGTTCAGGTACCAGCGGGCGAAGGGAACGCTGGTGAGAACCCGCTGGTAGTTCTCAAAGTGGAGCTCCTTAGGCCAAACCTCCACGGGCAGGTCAAAGACCGCGCCCGGGGCCTTCAGGCTTGTGGACACCATCCAGAAGAAGGGGACCAGCATGGTGATCCCCCCCAGGAGGAGGAGGAGAAAGACCACGCCGTCCCATAGCCGGGCCAGAAGCTTCACGTTTCCTCCAGAACCCAGCGCCGCCTGAGAACCCACTGCAGGTAGGTGAGGGCGAAGAGGATGAGGAAGAGCACCCAGGCGATGGCCGAGGCGTACCCCATTTCAAAGGGGAAGGTGCCGAAGGCCTTCCGGTAGAGGTAGAGCATGAGGACGTTGGTGCTGTCCAGGGGGCCGCCCCCGGTCATGGTGTAGATGAGGCCGAAGACCTGGAAGCTCCCGATCATGGCGAGAAGGGTGTTGAGGAAGACCGTGGGGGAAAGGAGCGGCAGAACCACGTAGAAAAACCGTTGCAGGGTGTTGGCCCCGTCCAGGCTAGCCGCTTCCAGGTATTCCTTGTTGATGTTCTGAAGCCCCGCCAGAAAGATCAGCATGCGCATGCCCACCCCCGCCCAGACCGAGGCCAGGATCACCCCCCACATGGCCCAGTTGGGGTCGGAAAGCCACCCCGGCCCCTCCTTGGCCAGCCAAACAAGCCCCGGCGGGGGCGCGGCCCCAAAGGCCTGCCAGAGGGCGACCAGCTTCTCCCCGATGAAGCGGAGGAAGAGGTTGACGGGCCCCACGGTGGGGTTCAGAACCCAGCGCCAGAGGAGGCCCACGGCCACCACGCTGGTCACCGTGGGCAGGAGGTAGAGGGTGCGGAGGACCTTCACCCCCCGCCAGGGACGGTTCAGGCCCAAGGCCAGGAGCAGGGCCAGGACGATCTCCAGGGGAACGGCCACCCCCACGTAAAAGAGCGTGTTCCAGAAGGCCTTGTGGAAGACGGGGTCCTCGAGGAGGCGGCGGTAGTTGGCCAGGCCCACCCAGTTCTCCCGGATGGTCTCCAGGGTGAGGGGCCTGAGGCCATCGTACTCCACGAAGGAGAGGACAAGGCTGGTGAGGATGGGCCCCAGGTTGAAGGCCAGGAAGCCCGCCAAAGAGGGCAGGAGGAATAGGAAGGGAAAGCGGGCGTAGACGCGCACGGCGGGCCTCCCGGCCTAAAGGCTAGCGCTTCTTGCGCTCCGCCTGGACCTCGTCCAGGATCTTCTGCACCTGGGGGGCCACGCCGTCCAGGGCCGCCTTCAGCTCGGCCTTACCCTGCCAGACGGGCTCCAGGGCCTTGTTGATGAGCTGGAGGGCCTCGTTCCAGCGCTCAAAGGTCTCCGTGGGCCGGGCGGTCTTGTTGACGGTCAAGAAGAAGTGCTGGCTCCTGGGAGGCGGGGGCACGAAGAAGTCCTTGAGGTTCTGGATGCTCTTCTCCACGTTTTTCACGTCCACGCCCCGGGCGGGGATGATGAGCCCCGTCTTGGTGAAGATCTGGCTGGCCTCGGGTCCCGCCAGGAAGGAGAGAAGCTTCCAGGCGGCCTCCGGGTTCCTGGTGCCCGCCGCCATGACCCAGCCGGAGCCGTCAATGTCCACGATGCTCCCCGCCTTACCCCTGGGGAAGGGCACCACGTCAAAGTCAAACTTGGCCCGGGCCTTCAGGGTGGGCACCCGCCAGCGCCCGTCCACGATCATCCCCGTCTGCCCGTTCAGGAACATGGTGAAGGCCCCCCGATCCTGGGCCTCCTCCGGGGTGGGGGCCACGTGGTGCTTGTAGCGGAGGTCCAGGTAGAACTGAATCCCTTCTAAGGAGGAAGGGCTATTCAGCAGGAACTTGCTGTGGTCGGGGCTGTAGAAGCGCCCACCCGCCGACCAAACCCAGGGCTCCCAGAAGAGGTAGAAGGTCTGGAAAGACACGCCCCACTGCACCCGCTTGCCGTCCTTCTCCACGGTGAGGGCCTTGGCGTAGCGCAGAAAGTCGTCCCAGGTCCAGTCGGGCTTGGGATCGGGCAGGCCGGCCTTCCTCAGCAGGTCGCGGTTGTAGAAGACCACCAGGTTGGAGACGTCCCTGGGCAGGCCGTACTGGGCCCCTTCCCACTGGAAGGCCTTCAGGATGCCCGGGAAGATGTCCCCCGTGGGGTACTTGTCCCGCTGGATGAAGGGGTCCAGGGGCTTCAAGACCCCCCTCGAGGCCAGGCCAGGAAAGTCAATGTTGTTGATGAAGAAGACATCGGGCGGGCTTCCCGCCGCCATCATGGCGGTGATCTTGGCCAGGTACTCGTTGGAGGGGATGTTGATGTACTCCACCTGGATCCCCGGGTTCTTCTCCTGGAAGACCCGGAGGACCTGCTGGTAAGCCTGGATCTCCTCCTGGCTCCCCCAGCTGGCCAGGACCAGCTTCTGGGCCGAGGCCAACCCCAAAACCGCCAAAAGCGCCACCAACACCTTTCTCATGGCTCACCTCCAAAAACCCATCGCCCGGTGGGGGTGAAGACCCCCGCCAGGGCTTCCAACGCGGCCCGCACCTGGACCGCGCGGTAGCCGTGCGTGGCCAGGTAGCCCGCGGGCCTCCCCGGCAGGAAGCGGAGGTCGTCGGGGTTGCCCAGGGCCACCACGTAAAGGGGCCTACCCAGGGCGGCTAGAGCCCGGTAGAGGGCCTTTTGCCCCTCCTTGAAGCCCCCAAGCCAGTGGAAGGTGGTGAGGACGATACGCTCCGCCCCCTGGGCGGCGGCCACCGCCTGGGCCACCTCCCCCTCCGAGGGGTCCTCGCTGAGGTTCAGGCCCCGGCTTCCCGGCAGGAAACGCCCCGCCAGGTCCGCCAGGGTGGGCTCCGCCCCGTAGCGGTCGCTGAGCCTCAAGCCCACCACCAGGGTCCCGGGGCCCCGGATGGGAAGGTCGCCAAATAGGCGCACCACGCCCCGCCTGGCGGCCTCGAGGGCCAAGGCCTCCTCCTCGCTTTGGGTGAAGGGGCACTCCCCCTTTTTGGCGAGGAGGGAGAGGGCCCGGCGCTTGGCGGCCTGGGCCCGCTCCTCGGGAATCTCCTTCCCCAGGGCCCGGGTCAGGCGGTCGTGGACCTCCAGGATGGCCTTCTCGTCGGGCTCCAGAAGGAGGAGGTCGGCCCCGGCCTGCACCGCCTTCAAGGCGGCCTCCCCGGCCCCAAAGTGGCGCTTGATGGCCCCCATGGCCATGTCGTCGGTGAGAATGGCCCCCTGGAAGCCCAGGCGCTGGCGCAGGAGGCCGGTGAGGATGGGCCTGGACAGGGTGGCGGGAAGCTTGGGGTCCAGGGCCGGGAAGAGGATGTGGGCGGACATGAGGGCCGGCATCCCCGCCTCCACGTAGCGGCGGAAGGGGTAAAGCTCCACCCGCTCCAGGGCCTCGAGGGGCTTATCCACCCGGGGCAGGTCCAGGTGGGAGTCGGTGGCCGTGTCGCCGTGGCCGGGGAAGTGCTTGCCCACCGGCGTGGCCCCGGAGCGCAGAACCCCTTTGGCGAAGGCCAAGCCCATCTGGGCCACCAGCTCGGGGTCGGCGCCGAAGGACCGGATGCCGATGATGGGGTTCTCGGGGTTCACGTTGACGTCCAGGACGGGGGCCAGGTTGACGTCAGCTCCCAGGCGGCGCACCTGGCACCCCAGGGCCTGCCCCACCCGCTCGGCCAAAACCGGGTCCCCGGCCGCCCCCAGGGCCATGGCGGCGGGGAAGCGCACCACCCCTTCCCGGTAGGAGGTGAAGGGGCCGCCCTCCTGGTCCACCAGGAGGAGGAGGTTGGGGTCAAAGGCCTTGAGGCGGCGCACCAGGCCCTGGGGGTCCTGGCGCAGGTTGGTGGGGTAGAGGATGACCCCGGCGGGCCGCACCTTCTTCAGAAGCTCGTAGGGGACGGCCTCGCCCCTAAAACTTACCACCATGAAGTTGCCTGCCTGGGCCGCCGCCATGCCTAATCCAAGGGCCAAGGCCAAAAGCCTCACCTCCCCACCTCCTTCAGGGCGGCCCGCACGCCCTTTTCCAGAAGGGCCCGGGCCCTTTCCTCCTCCACGCCCAGGGCGAGGAGGAGGGCCAGGGCGGGGTCTTCCGAGCGCTCCAGAAAGGCCAGGGCCTCCTCCTCCCCGAGGCCGAAAAGCTCCTTAAGCATCCTCGCCCCCCGCTCCTTCAGCTTGCGGTTGGTGGCCCGCATCCTCAGCATGCGGTTGCCGTAGACCCGGCCCAGCCGCACCATGAGGGCGGTGGAAAAGAGGTTCAAGGCCGCCTTCTGGGCCGTGCCCGCCCCAAGCCGGGTGCTCCCGGCGATGGGCTCGGGCCCCGTGTCCAGGAGGACCGGGTGGTGGGCCTCCAAGAGGAGCGGCGCGCCCGGGTTGTTGGCCAAGGCCACGGTGAGGGCCCCCTGGGCCTTGGCCCCCCGCAGGACCCCCAGGGTGTAGGGGGTCTGGCCGCTGGCGGCCACGGCCACCAGCACATCCAAGGGGCCCAGCTCTCCCCCTTGGGCCAGGCCCTCCTCGTAGCGGTCCTCGGCCCCCTCCTGGGCCTCATGCAGCGCCGAAAGGCCCCCCGCCAGGAAGAAGCGCACCCGGGCGAAGCCGAAGGTGGGCCATAGCTCCACGCCGTCCAGCACCGCCAGCCTTCCCGAGGTCCCGGCCCCGGCGTAGGCCAGGACCCCTCCCTTTTCCAGCCGCAAGGCGGCGGCCAAAACCGCCTCCTTGAGGGCGGGAAGGGCCCCCTTCAGGGCGGAAAGGGCCCTGAGCTGGGCCTCGTAAAGGGCCTCGAGGACCTCCTCCAGAGGCCAGAGGTCCAGGTCCTGGTAGCGCTTGGCCGCCACCTCCGTCACGCTCCCACCTCCGCGGCCACGCTGTTGCCCACCGCCCGGCGCAGGGGGTGCAGGGAGGGGCGGTGGCGGGTGGGGTGGACGGCGTTGGTGAGGAGGGCCCAGGCGTAGCCCCGCTCCGGCTCCACCAAAACCGCCACCCCGGTGAAGCCCGTATGGCCGAAGGCCCTCTCCGAGGCCAGGCTCCCACCCCACCACCCGGGCCGCTTCCTCTCCCAGGAAAGGAGGCGATCCCCGTGGGGCCTTAGCATCTCCTCCATGGCCGCCGGGGAAAGCCAGCACCCTTCCAGGATGGCCCTCAACTCCCCCAAGACCCCTTCCAGGGTCCCGAAGAGCCCGGCGTGCCCGGCGGCGCCCCCCAGGGCGTAGGCGTTTTCGTCGTGGACCTCTCCCTTCAAAACCCGGCCCCGCCAGGGGCAGGCCTCCGTGGCCACGGCAAGCTCCCGAGGAGGGCGGAAGGAAAACCCCTGGGGCAAGGGGAAGGCCAACAGGGGCTTTCCCCGCACCCGCTCCAGGACCAGGCCCAAGAGCATGTAGCCGATGTCGGAATAGGTGGGCTCCCCCAGGGGCCAGGGGTGCTGGAGAAGGCGTTGCTTCAGGGCCTCCCCCTCGCCCAGGGCGTAGAGGGCCTCCCAGGCGGGCAGGCCCGAGGTGTGGGCCAGAAGGGCCCTCAGGCTCACCCCCTTCAAGGGGTGGTCCTTGAGCCAAAGAAGCTCGGGCAGGTGCTGGGAAAGGGGGTCGTCCAGGTCCAGAAGCCCCTCTTCCACCGCCTTCAGAACCTCCTTGAGGGTGAAGAGGGGTTTGGTGAGGCTGGCCAGGTCAAAGAAGTGCTGGGGGGTGAGGGCCTCGGGCTCGGGCACCCTTTGGGCCAGGCCCAGGTGGAGGGTGAAGGCCTCCCCGCCCCGCCGCACCAGGCCGAAGGCCAGGCCGGGGACCACCCCTTCGGCCACGGCCCGCTCCAAAAGCCCCCTCACCCGCACGCCTTGGAGTCTAACAGGCATGGTATTGGTACGCAAGTGGTATCTTTAGGCCATGGTGCGCCCGGCGCAAAGGGAGGACCTCGAGGCCCTGGCCCAGGTCCTGGACCAGCCCTTTTTCCGCGGGTACGGCCTGGACCGCCAGGGGGCCCTCCGCCTGCTGGAAAAGGCTTTGATGGAGGGGGAGCTCTACACCCTGGACCCTCCTTTGGCCCTGGCCTGGTACCGGCCAAAAGGCGGCTTTGACCGCGGCTACTTGCGCCTTCTGGCGGTGGCGGAAACGGCCCAGGGCCGGGGCCTGGGGAGCCTCCTCATGGACTTTCTGGAGGCCAGGGGGCTGGAGTTCGTCCTGGCCGAGCGGGCCAACGCCCAAGCCCTCCGCTTCTACGCCAGGCGGGGCTTCCAGGAGGTGGGCCGCCTCCCCGGCTTTGTGCGCCCGGGGCGGGAGGAGGTGATCCTGTGGCGGGGCCCCGCTACCTGAGGTTGGCCGAGGCGCTTAAGGCGGATCTGGAACGGGGCCTCTTGGGCCGGGTCCTGCCCCCGGAGCGGGAGCTGGCCCGGGCTCTCGGGGTCTCCCGCTCCACCCTGCGGCGGGCCCTGGACCTCTTGGAGGCCGAGGGGCTCCTCACGAGACGGCAGGGAAGCGGCACCTACGCCGCCCAGCGGGCCACCTTCCAGGCCCGCCTCCAGGGCTTCACCGAGGAGATGGAGGCCCTGGGCTTCAAGCCCGCCACCCGGCTCCTTAAGGGGGAGAGGGCCCGGGCCACCCCGGAGGAGGCCTTCCACCTTCGGCTCTCCCCAGGGGAAGAGGTGTGGCGCCTGGAGCGCCTCCGCCTGGCGGACGGCGAGCCCATGGCCCTGGAAAAGGCCAGCCTCCCCGCCTGGGCTTTGGAGGCCCTTCCCGAGGGGTCCCTTTACCAGGCCCTCGAGGCCCGAGGCCTGCGCCCCGCCCGGGCCCTTCAGCGCCTTAGGGCGGTCTTGGCCAAGGAGGAGGACGCCCTTTTGGGCGTGCCCCCGGGAAGCCCCCTCCTTCATCTGGAACGGGTCAGCTACCTGGCCGACGGGCGCCCCATTGAGTTCGTCAAGAGCCGCTACCGGGGGGACCGGTACGAGCTTCTGGTGGAGCTAAGATGAAGGTCCTGGGCATCATGTCGGGGACCAGCGCCGACGGGGTGGACCTGGTCCTGGCGGAGTTTGCCGGCGGGCCCCGGGACCTGGCCCACCGGGTCCTGGCCCACCTCGAGGTGCCCTACCCGGAGGCCCTGAGACAGCGGGTCCTTAGGGCCATGCGGGAGGCCACCACCCGGGAGATCGCCCTCCTGCACCACGATCTGGGCCGCTTCTACGCCCAGGCCGCCAGGGCTTTCCAGGGCCAGGCGGAGCTGGTGGGCCTTTCCGGCCAGACCGTCTGGCACGAGCCCCCCTGGGCCACCTTCCAGCTGGGGGAGGCCGCCCACCTGGCCGAGGCCCTGAAGGTCCCGGTGGTCTATGGCTTCCGGGCCTCGGACCTGGCGGCGGGGGGCCAGGGCGCCCCCCTGGTGGCCTACCCCGACCTCCTCCTCTACGGGGAGGAGGGCCTGAGGCAAAGCGTCCACAACCTGGGGGGCATCTCCAACTTCACCTTCTTCGTGGGCAAAGACCCGGCCACCCTCCTGGCCCTGGACACCGGGCCCGGGGTCTGCCTCTTTGACGAGGCCGCCCAGGCCCTGGGCCTCACGCCGGAGGCGGCCACGGACCTGGCGGAGAAGGGGAAGGTGGACCGGGAGGCCCTCTCGGCCTGGCTGGCCCACCCTTACTTTGCCAAGCCGCCCCCCAAGACCACGGGACGGGAGGTCTGGCGGCTGGAACACCTCCACCCCCTGCCCCAGGAGCCCGCCACCCTCCTCAAGACCCTCCTGGCCTTCACCGCCGAGAGCGCCCTTATGGCCTACGAGAGGTTCGTGGGCCCCGTGGACCGGGTCCTCCTGGCCGGGGGCGGGGCCAGGAACCGGGTTCTGGTGGGGCTCCTGGCCGAGAGGCTTCCCGTCTCTCTCCTCCCCAACCCCAAGGTGCGGGAGCCCTTGGCCTTCGCCCTTCTGGCCTACCTCCACGCCCAGGGCCAGGTCAACGTCCTGGGCAGGGCCACGGGAGGCCGGGACATCCGGGCGGGGATGCGGGTAGAGCCGGGCTGAGGCCAGGAAAAGCCAAAAGGGGAGGGATCCCCTCCCCTTTCATAGCCCTGTTTCCTGTTTTCTTTGGCCGGGGCCCCCATGCTGGCACAAGCCAGCATGGGGTGGTATGACCTTCCCCTGAAGCGGGGCTCTCACCCGCTAGAACCTGGCAAGGGCGGGATGTGGTATTCTGGGCCGGACCAAAAGGAGGGTTATGAGAACCGCGCTGGTAACCGATTCCACCGCCGACCTGCCCAAGCCGCTAAGGGAGCGCCTGGGGGTTTTCGTGGTCCCCCTTTACGTGAACCTGGGAGGCCGGGTCTACCGGGACTGGGAGGAGATCACGCCCACGGAGATCTTCGCCAAGGTGCGCTCGGGGGAGGCCTTCCCCACCACCAGCCAGCCCTCCCCCGAGGACTTCGCCCGGGTCTACGGGGAGGCCCTGAAGGGGGCGGACCACGTCCTCTCCATCCACATCTCCTCCAAGCTCTCGGGCACGGTCCAGTCCGCCCTCCTGGCGGCGGAGAGCTTCCCCGGCCGGGTCACGGTCTTTGACTCCCAGGCCGCCTCCCTGGGCATCGGCATGATGGTCCTGAGGGCCCACGAGCTTCTTATGGCGGGCCAGGGCCTGGCCGAGGTATTAAAGGAGCTGGAGCGCATCCGGGCCGACCACTTCGTGCGTTTCACCGTGGCCACCCTGGAGTTCCTGAAACGGGGCGGGCGCATCGGCGGGGCCCAGGCCTTTTTGGGCACCCTCCTCAACATCAAGCCCATCCTCACCCTCAAGGAAGGCCGGGTGGAGACGGCGGGCCGGGCCCGGGGGGAAAGGAAGGCCCGGGAGGAGATCGTGAAGGACTTCCGGGCCTGGGCCACGGGCCGGGGGAAGGTCCGGGCCTTTTTCCTCTACAGCGGTGAGGAGGAGGCCGTGCGGGAGCTCAAGGCCATGATCCTGGGCCTGGGGCTTCCCGTGGAGGAGGCTCTGGTGAGCGAGCTCGGGGCCGTGATCGCCAGCCACACCGGCCCCGGCACCTACGGGTTTTATGCCTACAGCCTCTAAGACCGCCTTCGTGGCCGACACCACCCTGGGCCTCTCCCCCGAACAGGCCCTGGAGAAGGGCATCCACCTGGTGCCCGTCCAGGTCATCCACGGCGGGCGGAGCTACCGGGACCTCCTGGAAATCGGCCCCGAGGAGGTCCTGGCGCTTCTGGAAAAGGGGGAAAGGCTTTCCACCAGCCAGGCGGCCCCCGAGGACCTCAGGGCCACCTACGAGAGGCTTCTTCTGGACCACGACCGGGTCCTCTCCGTCCACCTCTCGGGAAAGCTCTCGGGAACCGTGGCCACCGCCCAGGCCGTGGCCCGGGCGTACGGGGGCAGGGTCCAGGTCCTGGACTCCTGGTCGCTGAACGGGGGGCTTTGGCTGGTCCTCGAGGAGGCCCGCCGCCTCCTCAAGGAGGGGGTGGCCTGGGAGGCCTTGGAGGAAGCGGTGGCCCCCTACCGAAAAAGGGTTTTGGGCTACGTCCTCCCCAAGACCCTCACCTACCTCCACCGCTCGGGGCGGATCGGGGGGCTCCAACGCTTCGTGGGGGGGCTCTTGCGCATCCTCCCCGTCCTCCTGGTGCGGGAAGGGCAGGTGGAGGCCGGACCCAGGGTGCGGGGCTTTATGGAGGGAATGCACAAGATGGCCGAACTTTTCCGAAAAGATTTCCCCGAAGGGGCCTTGGTCCACCTGGCCCACGCCGGGAACCCGGAGGGGGCCAGGGCCCTGGGGGAGCTCCTCCGGGCCGAAGGGGTGCAGATCCTCTCCACCTTGCAGGCCGGGGCGGCGGTGAGTGTGCACGCCGGCCCCGGGACCATCGCCTTCTTCGCTGGCCCCAGGAGGTGAAAATGCGGGCCGTGGTCCAGAGGGTCAGCGAGGCCTTTGTGGAGGTGGAGGGGGAGGTGGTGGGCCGGATCGGCCTGGGGCTATTGGTCCTCCTGGGCGTGGGGCAGAAGGACACCCAGGAGGACGCCCACTACCTGGCCCGGAAGATCGTCCACCTGCGCATCTTCCCCGACGCCATGGGGAAGATGAACCTCTCCCTCCTGGACGTGGGGGGCGAGGTGCTTTTGGTCAGCCAGTTCACCCTCTACGCCGACACCCGCAAGGGCCACCGCCCCTCCTTCGTCCAGGCCGCCCCGCCCGAGGTGGGCAGGCGCCTCTATGAAGCGGCCATTGAGGCCTTTTTGGCCCAGGGGGTCCACGTGGAAACCGGGGTCTACGGGGCCCACATGCGGGTGCACCTGGTCAACGACGGTCCCGTAACCCTTCTCCTGGACTCGGAAAGCCCGCGGCTCCGCTGAGGGGGCCGGGCCTTCCAAAGAGGTACCCCTGGCCCAAGTGGTAGCCCACGGCGCGTAGCCAAGCTCGCTGTTCCTCCGTCTCCACCCCCTCGGCCACGCAGTCTAGGCCTAGGCCCTTGGCCAGCATTGCCGTGGTCCGGACAGCCATCTCCGCCTTGGGGTTTTGCCCTATTTGCTGCACAAAGACCTTGTCCACCTTCAAGAGATCAAAGTGATACTGGACCAAGGCATTTAGGGAGGCGTACCCCTGGCCGTAATCGTCCAAGGCCAGGGAAAAACCTAGAGCCTTCAGCCCTTCCAGAATCTGGGCCACCTCGGGCTTTGCTAAAGCGTACTCCGTGACCTCTATGCACACGGGAAGGGGTTTGCCTCCCCTTTGGGAACCCCATCTGGCCGCCACCTCTGCGGCCAGGGGGAGAAGGCGAGGATCAAAGAGGGTCTGGGGGGACAGATTCACGTGGAGGGGGCGTTCTAGGAGGACATCCCCGATCCGCCGCAACACGTAGAGGTCAAGCTCCACAATGAGACCCGTTTCCTCCGCCAGGGGGATGAACTCCGATGCAGGGAGGTAGCCCCCTTCCCTTGGCCAGCGCAGCAAGAGTTCGTAAGCCGCGGGCTCCCCCGTATCCAACCGGACGATGGGCTGGGCAAAAAACACCAACGCCCCCTCCCTTAAGGCCCTAGCCAGGTCCTCCTCAAGCTGAAATCGCCGGCGAAAACCCGCCTCGAGCTCCGGGTCAAAAAAGACCAGCTCCTTCTGTTCCTTGAACGCCCGGTCCAAGGCCAGGTCGGCCTTGCGCAAGAGGGGAGACACCTCCCGGCCATCCCGTGGGCTTAGGGCTACCCCGGCCTTCGCCCCCAGCCACACCTGACCCTGGGGCAGGGCTAGAGGCTCGCCAATGGCCTCCTTGACTTTCCGGAAGAAGGAACCCACCTTCTCGGGACCCATAGGAACCAGGAACAGAAAATCCTCACCCTGGGTCCCGTAGAGCCGCCCGCCAGGGGGCAATAGCCCTTTGAAGCGTTGGAAAAGTGCCTTGAGGACCTGGTCCCTTGCCTCGCGCCCGTAGGTCTGGACTATGCGGAAGAGGCTCTCCAGCTTGACCAGGATAAGCGCCCAGGAGCCTTCCCCTAGAAAATCGGGCGCCTCTTCCCGCAATAGAGCCAGGTTGGGCAGACCCGTGACGGGGTCGTGGTAGGCTAGGTACCGGGCCCGGGCCTGGGCCGCCTCCAGGCTCAAAGCTGTCTCCAAAGCCTGGGCCACCCTCTGGAAGGCCTCCGAGGCCCCCTGAGAAAGGGGGGCTTGGAAAGTGTCAAGGCGAAGAATCCCCGCTACCTCCCCTTCCACCCTTAGCCGGGCTGCAAGGCTTTCCTTAGCCTCTCCAAGGCGGAGGGCTCTTTCCGCCAGCGCCCGCTTCTCCTCGGGCCAAAGCCGCCAGACCTCCTCCGCCCCGCCTGGGTCCTCAGGCGCCAAGGCCAGGGCCTCTTCCGGGAGAAGCTCCAAGGTGCTCAGGATCTCCCAGTCGTAGCCGATCCCCACCGCAAAGCGGAAAAGGCCGTCCTCCCCCTTTAAGAGCAGGGTCAACCCCTCGGCCCCGGGGATGGCCTCCAAGACCTCCTGCAGGAAGGTCTGGAGCAAGGCCCGGCTCATCCCTGCCTCCAGCAGACCTTGGAACAGCCCCTTCAGGGCTGCCTCTATCCGGGACAGGACGTACGCCTGAGTGACCTCCTGGCCCGTGGAGGCGTAGGCCACCACCCGGCCCTCAGGATCCCGCAAAGGGGTCAGAATCTTGTTCTCCACAAGGAACCTGCCGTCCTTGGCTCTGTTCCAGAACACCGCCGAGAAGACCTCGCCCCGCTCCAGGGTCTGCCACAGCTCCTTATAAAAGGCTTCCGAGTGGCGGCCGGACTTGAAAATCCTGGGGGTTTTCCCCAACAGCTCCTTTGGGGTGTAGCCGGTATGGCGGGCTAGGGCTGGGTTAGCGTAGGTGATCCTTCCCGACAAATCCGTGAGGAAGATGTTCTCCGGCACCTGCTCCACCACCTGGGCCAGCATGAAGTTCCTGGCTTCGGCCCGGAAGCGCCGCACCGCCTCCCCTACCAGGCGGGCCAAGTCTAGGAGGAGGTCCATCTCCTCCCGCTCAAAGGCGTCCTTCTCATGGGCGTAGACGTTTAGGGCGCCAAAATGCTCTCTCCTACGCGAAGAGGAAAAGCTGCGCTGGAAAGAATACCGAAGGCCTGGGCGCGCTGGCTCCAGGGGCCATAGGAGGGGTCGGAACCCACGTTCCTGAGGACATGGGGACGCCCCAAGCGGATGGCCCTCCCCGTAGGGCCCTGGCCCTCGGGCGTTTCGTCCCAGCGGACGACCAGCCCTTCCAGATAGCCCACGGCCCCCGCCCCCGCCAGTACCTGGACCCGGCCGT